>ERZ1643251.720-NODE-720-length-43635-cov-12.206356_pt1 | contig 43635 bp, 46 predicted proteins | sample MGYA00579261_ERZ1643251 | MGnify/ENA primary metagenome ERZ1643251 (study PRJEB29033, sample SAMEA4952267) | chicken gut metagenome | biome: Broiler Chicken; feature: Gastrointestinal Tract; material: Caecum | place: Ireland | collected 2018 | study: Broiler... | reverse complement strand
AAAGTGAGGCTTATCAGAATGGTCTAGCTGAAGGCAAGAAATCTGGAATGGCTGAGGGCCAAAAAGAAAGCAAACTGGCTATAGCTAAAAAGTTATTAATAGAAGGGTTACCCCTAACTCTAATTCAAAGAGTAACGGGATTGTCCCAAAAAGTATTAAGTGATTTAATGCGTGAGCAAAGTAAGTAAAAAGCTCACTTTTTTTATCTCAAAGCAATTTATTTTTTACAATGATTCCTCACTGTGTATTTTTTTTTGAAATTGTTCTAAGGTATTTAAGGCTTCCATTGGAGTCATTTTATATATTTTTAAACTTTTTAACGTTTCGATAATCTCTTTTTCATAATTTTTCTCTCGTTTTTCTTCCTTTTCTTCAATCACTTCGACAGATAGTTGATAATCTTTAAAGCGATTTAAGTATTTCTCTAAACTATTTTTGGGAAAGCCACATTTTTCTACACCTTTAGCAAAAGGAGTTTTTTTCCAAGCAAAAATTTCACTCATTTTCGTGGCATCTTCTTCTAAAAAAATGTAAAAATTACCACAGCAAAATAGATAGAGCTTATTATTATCTTCCATTTTTAATTTTAAATATTTTTCATAGAGTTTACGCATATAAAATTCGTCCTTTCTTATAGAATAACAAAAACCGCTTTTTTAAAGCGGATACTACAATTTTTACTGCGTTTAAACTACGTTCATTACTATTTAAAAATGCTAAATAATTTACCACCTTTTTCGCTATTGTTGGTGTCTAATCTAGTAAAGCCCATTTTTATTAATAAATCTTCTAAAACACGATGTTCATCTAGTTTATCATCTAGATATGGAATATTATAATATACTTTACTACGTGATTCATATTCAAAATCAGCTACATCACTGTTATTTAAAACACTACGATTTAAAATGATTTTTTCTCCTTTTAATTTTTCGAAGGCTTGACGATCTTTGCGAATCAATTTATTTAATTTGATCAATCCTGGTTCGATTAAATACAATACTTCTGTACAGTTTTTTACTGAGCCTTGGCGATTTAAATCTACTAGAATAACATCAGCTTCACGATGGGTAGCAATAAAGCTTGGTAATTCAGCATTGTTTGTATGTTTAAGGTTTTTATCATTTAAATACATAAAGTCGTTTTCATCTACTTCAACAGCAACCACTTTGTATTTTTTTTCTAATTGCTTTTTTAATAAGTACGTTAATGTGGTACTACCAGCATGATCCGTCACATTTTTAATTCCAATAACTCTCAATTCAGGGCGATCAATTAAGGGGGCAGCTGTTGATACAGATACACCACTTCCACCAGTATCTTCTGGATTTTGATAACTCATCATATTGTTTAGCTGATGGTATTGAGCCACATCTTTGTAACTATTTGGATTATCAATTAAAAATTTAATTGCATCAACATTTCTCGTAAAGTTATAAATTCCCATTGATACTAATTGCGATAGATATCTTGGACTATTTACAGTTTCTGAATCATCTAATAGAAGAATAACTTTACTCATATCCATATTTACAGACAATTCTTGAATTTTTGTAATGTCTTGATAGTCTTTTATTGCTGTGATATCTAGAATCATTTTATTGTAAAAGAAATTATTAAATTGCATGATAATTTCTTCTGGTGTAAATACTCCTTCTACACTTTTAATAAAATCGATGTCTAAATTAGCTAAAAGAGCTGAATACTTATTGGTGATTTTGACATTCATTCTTTATACCCCTTTTCTATGTACTTTGTATATCGTTTAAAGCATGAGAAATATCAATTGTTGTTCCTTCCACAGAGAAAGTAAATAAATCTCCGATAATTGGTAAACTAAAGTGGAAAAAGATGCGAATTCGGTATCTTGCGCGATTTGGCATGGCTGAGGTTGCAGTACTTTCTTTTCGTACACAATAATAATATTTTTTATTGTTTGCAGCTGGTTCTAAAGCAATACTTGTTATGCTTGTCGCCCCATATTCATTTTCTTCACACTTTCCTTGAACGGAATAATTATTATAAGATAAATAATTGTTTATTATGGTTATTGCCCCGGTTTCTTCGCCTAATCCTATCCCTTCATATTTTTCAATCATACTAACTAATTCATTTTTAGTTTTAAAAGCTCTTGTATAATTAATTGTTAATGAGATAAATGCTACAAAAATCAAAGTGAAAATAATGACTAATTGCATTATCCATGTGCTTCCTATTGACTGTCTCATGATAACACATCTCCATATAATATTTTGGTATCACCAACCACTTTAAAATTAAAAAGTTCGTGAAAAACTGGAAGATCTAATTGATAGAACACAACAACATGATAATAATACATGTTTGGTAGTTCGTCGTAAGACGATGAACTCTGTGCATCTTGAACGGCATTTACTCTTGCAATACAGAAAACAGGATTAGAATTTACTTGTCTTCCATCACGAGAATAGCAAACGTAATTATCGTGATCAGTTGGAATTTCTCCTGTTGTACGGTAGGAGTTTGCTGTAATGTAACTTATTATATCAGCAAGAGGTCCTTCATCTCCATCTTCATAATTTTGATTTAAATTGATACCATTATAACTTTGAATGGTTTGAATAATCTGATTTTTTACATTGAATGCTTTAGAACGGTTGATGGATAAACACATAAAACCAGTAAATAACAAAATAAAGATTATTACAATTTGGAACAACCATGTTCCACCTATGGCTTCTCTCATTTAATTACCCCTTCCATGCGCATGTGAATGTGTCTGATTTTTGCCCATTTTCGTAAAGATAACATTCGACTGTTTTGCCGTCTGCACTACGATTTTCAATTGGGCAAATGGCTTTGTTACATGCAGTTGTTGCATTCATGTTATTATTAATGGTTGGCCAGATGGTGAAATAGAAAAAAGCCACCAGCAGTGCCACGATAATTACAACAATAACAGTAGCATTTAATTCACCAGTCGCTTCTTTCATATTTTCCTCCTATACAATTACTTAATCTGAACTATTTGTAGTATCATAGTTAGAGCAATCTAAACCATCTTTAAGATTTCCTTCATCATCATAATAACTACAGTTTGTTCGATCAGCATTACAAGTTGCATTTGCACAGTATGTATTTCTTTCAATACTTGCCTTAATTCCAGGCCATACAAATGCATAGAAGAATGCTGCCACTGCCGCAATAGCTACAACAGTAACTACGGTCATATTTAATTCACCTGTTGCTTCTTTCATTTATTCTATACCTCCTACTCTTTTTTATTATAACTGTTTTTTTCTAAAATATCAATTAATTTTACATATTCATTAACTGTAATACGGCAAAAACTAGTAAAACCATTACTCCAAGACCAGTTGTAATTAACATTTTCATTGTTTTACCTTCCATTTTTTCCAAACGATTTTTGTATTTTAATTCGCGGGCTTTTTGCTGTAAATTGGAAATGGTTTTGGAAAAGGTTAATAATTGTTCTTGTTTGTGTTCCTGACGACCTAGGGATAGACGGTACAAAAGACGCATCATTCGCATAGAGTCACGAACCGGATAAGTTTTAGCAAAATCCATATATGGATTAATCGTATCATCACCAGCATTAATTTGGTTAATTAATTCTTGTAGTCCTTCTTTGAATATTGATGGTGCATCATCAATACTTTTACCTAAAGCAACTGGTACAGTATAGTGTTGAATTAAGATTTCCAAACTTTTTAGATAATGTGGAAGCATGGAATCTATTTCGGTCAAATGTCTTTTATAATACTTTTTCAATGATGAGTAATCCATCCGAAAAACTAAATATCCACCTAGTATAGAAAATAAAACAGTAACGTACGTTAAATTTGAAATAAAGAAACATAGCATTATGACAATCGCTAATAATCCTTTTTTTATACGATTATTAAATAAGAAGTCAGAGTTAGCTTGATCCCCATATCTGGCTTTTACATAGAAATCCCAGTCACTTTCTTTTAATTTTCTGAAGTAAACTTCATTGTCGGCAACAAAGCGATTAGCACTGATCTTTCCTGTATAATTCATACCAAATAATAGTAGCGCTGCAAGAATGAAAACCTCGATATACATTATTCCACCCCCACATCTTCATAATAGAATTTCTCACCTGTTATTAGGAAATAACAATTGATAATAATTATGGCATGTAGGATTACTTGAACATAAATATTACTAATTAATTCTAAGTATGAGTCTGTTCCTAATAGAAATTGCATGGCCATAACAAGTAAGAATAAGGCTAAACCAAAGGTAACAAATCGGCGATGAAATTCTTTTCGATCAATTTGGTCACGATATACTCCTTCAACAAGGGTATCGATATCCATACTCATATTTTCTAGAGCCTGACCAGAGTCTTTGGCACCTTCTTTGGTAATTTGCAAAAACAATTGATTCATATTTTTTACCATATAATATGGGTATTTTTGATTAAAGAAAACAATAGATTCATCAATCGTACCATTTTGATAAGACATATCAATCATTGTTTTTACGTCTTGTAAAACGGGATCTTCTAAGATTCCTGAATCTCTTACACCCTCTAAGGATTTAACAAAACTTTGTGTTGTATTAAATTCCATGATAACGTTGGTACAATAAATTTGAATTTGTTCAAAAATAAATTCACTATATACTTTTTGACATCTTAAATAAGCCAAATATGGAATAAAGGCAACAGCAATACAAGCATATATAACGGCAATAATTAAATTGTAAAAGTATAAATAGCTAATACCACCAGCTACACCAGCAAATATAACAATTTGAGTTAGATATTGTCTTGGTGTATATTCTTGTCCTAGTTCTTTTGTCTTTGCTCTAACTTCTTTAAAGCTGTATGGGGCATATTTCTCATACGCATTCGAAACTTGCGTCACAAAAAATTTGTACACATTTTCACCATTATTGTAGTAATATGATAGTGCAAATATGGCTAGTCCAATTAATATTATTAATTCTATCATGTTAACCCCTACTTTCTTTATAATGTTTCGACTTCTTTAGCACTATTTTGCTCATCTAAAGCAAAGATGTCTTCAGGTAAAACAACTCCTCCAATACCTAAATAATCTCTTAGATATTTAGTAGGATTGTTCATTGTAATTTCCCCTGTTAAGGTTTTCTTGTAAATAATATTTACCTGTGGTTTATTATTATCATCAACATAAAACTCACAAACCTCTAAAATTTCACGTTGAAATCTTCCTAATTCTTTACTCATATACCCTTTAACGTAAATACCTATTTGCACATATCGATGAATTGTTGTGACAAATTGTTCTACATCAATGTTACTTTCGATTAAGGCAAACATACGCATTGGAATTAAACTGGCCTTATCTGAGTGAATGGTCGATAAAATATGGTGTCCAGATGAAATAGAGTTACGGACTGCCATAACGGCTTCAGCTGAACGAACCTCAGATAACAAAATCCATATTGGGTTTTGTCTCATACAGGCCACTAGGATATCTGAATAACTCGCAATATTGTTTGTCTTTAAAGCCACAATATCACGATGTGGAAATATCCGGTCTAAGTGAAGTTCTAGTGTATCTTCTATGGTAATGATTTTCTCATTTTCCTTTATATGGCTAGCTAAATACTTAACTAACTCAGTTTTACCAGAACCAGTTTCGCCACTGACAATGATATTTGCATGCCCCTCAACACATTTCATCAAAAAATCATGAACAGACTCAGTAACATATTTTTCATTTAATAACTTTTCTTTATTTAAACGAATTTTAGCTGGTGTTTTACGAATAACACACGCAATACCATTAGTAGCAATGGATTCATGAATAAAATTCAAACGTAATTCAGCACTTTCGGCATCGAGCATAGGATGGGCCATATTAAAGGTTTTTCCCATAACATTGGCGCATTGGAAAGCAAGTTTTTCCATTAATGCATTATTAATTTCAGGACGGTCAACAGAGTAAACACCCTTATCTAACGACTTTACCCATATTTGACCGCCATTTGTATAAGAGATATCGGTGATATTATCATCTTTTAAGAACTCAGTTAATGGTCCAAAATCCAATTGTGAAAACACAGCATCATTCATATTATCACCTATTCTCCTGTTCCTGTTTGAGTATTAGTAGTCGTATTAGTTGATGTTGATTCATCTGGAATTGTAGCAGATTTTTCTTCAATATATCTTCTAACATATTCACTTGAAACACTCGTTTCTCCAGGATTAGCTGTATAACTTGCACCTTTTGGAGCAGGCTCTAAATCGCCTAGCTCTGTTGCTCTTACTAAAAGTGAATATAATTCATCTGGAACAGCAAAAAGTAGCTCAGCTGGTGCTTCACTAGTTGAATTATTTAAAGAAACTCCTTTACTATCACGAACATCTAAAACACGAATGCTTTCAACAAATCTTGTGTAGATGATTTTATCATAATCATCTTCTCCCACATACCATAAATCAATATAACTTCCGATGGTAATGTAATTATTGTATGTCGTAAATTGGTCAACAGAAAGTGAAAATGCTGTATATCCATCTTCAATGTCACTTAAAACATAATCTGGAGATAATGTTGGATCTGTCACATCTTCTGTATAGAACAAACTACCTTCTTGAATAACGTTACCATATGTAACTTCTTTACCAATTAATTGATTAATATCTCGTACAATATTTGTTCCTTTTTTAAAGACACTACTATTGATTTCAATGTAACCAATATCGTCTTCTGTAATTACATGTCTTGCTTCTAGTTTATTTTTAGCATAAGGAACACGGATTGGATCGATCGCTTCATTAAGACGCCAGTTATAACCAACAAATAAAACAATAATACCTGCAATAACACATAAAATGGTTACTGTTTTTTTATTTCCTAAAAATCTTTTCGTTTTTACAGCAAAACTATTCATTATTTCCCTCCGTTCCTGTGCCATTTGATGGTGTGTCTTCATATGGAACTACTGAAACTTGTGATAGAATGTAATTTTGTAAATATGTGCTTGATATCCTTGTTTCACTTGGATTTTCTGAATAGCTTTTATTTCGCGGTACAGGAACTAATTCGCCAATTTCCCGTGCTGCATAGATCAATAATCTTAGATCTCTATCTACGGCAAAAGTTATTGATCTTGGTTCTCTGCTTTCAGCACCTGTTTCAAAAACACTGCGACCATCTTCATCAGTAACATCTAAAACCTTAATACTTTCAATTAATTCGCCATAAATCAGTTTATCTTCTTCATTTACATCTTTAAACCATAAATCGATATAGTTGCCTGGGTAGATTGCATTTCCGAAAGTTGTATGAATATCAACTTCTAAAGTTTGTGCTTCTTGATCATCTTCCATACTAGCTAATGGATAATAGCTATTATCTGCTGGGTCTTTTACATCACCTTCGAAGAAAAAGCTGTTGGCTTGTATGGTGTCTCCATAAGCTACAGCTTGTCCTACAATTAAGTTTGCATTGGTGATTATATTTTTGGTCTTATCTAAAACACTTTTTGATATTTCTACGTAACTAATATCGTCTTGAGTTATAACAGTGCCACTTACCAAAGTTTTATTAGCATAAGGAACACTTTGAGGGCTTGTTGCTACAGACACTCTCCAATTATAACCAACGTAAATAACTAAAATACCTGCTAATACACACAATATAGTAACTGTATTTTTATTACTTATAAATCTTTTTATTTTAACAAGTAAATTCCCCATTTTCATTCCTCCTATTCACCAGTAGATACACCATCTAACTCTAAAATGGCATCAATACGGTCTACAATATCAAATGAGCTAGAACTTGCTCCGATATTATAGGTCTGACTTTTTGTTGTGACTTTTACACTGACTTTTGGAGGGGATTCGTAAATCCCATAAAAGTCAATTTGATATGTGCTTAAAGCAACATTTTCTGAAAATCTTCTTAAGAAGCTTTCAACAAATTTATCAGCATTAATTTTAATTTCGCCACTAGTACGATAATATCCTAAGTCTACGGCATCAACTAAAGACTGCTCTGTTACTTCTTTAATGATGTAATAATCTTGTGTTTGAGTTGTGGTAACATTTGAAATTAACATCATAATTAAGATTACAAATACACCTAATAGGATAATCCAATATCCCCAATATGATTCTCTCATTCGTTACTACTTCCTTTCAATCTCCATGATGGTCCAACATACTCACAATCTCCTGAACCATATGTTCCTGTTGAACATCTGTTTTGATCAAATAATTCAAAAGCGTCATCATCCTGGGTAACTCTTGTAACATCTGTAGCAAATGTTCTACCACTTTCATCAATTAAGTCTAAGAAACTACTGCGACAATTGATATTGTAATTCAAACCATTAAATTCATAGTGTTCACAGTAAATCGCATTACTGTTACCTACTCTTGAAGCATATTCTTCTGGAATATTACTATTTGTAAATGAACCAGCTAAATCATTGTATTCACGAATATTACGCATGTTTGTAGGTGATAATGTATAAGAATATTGTGGAGTTTGATAAATTTCATCACCATCTGCTTCGATAGCTTCTATTGTTGCTCTTCCTTTAGCGCTGTTCCAGTTATAAGAACGTCCACTTGAGCCATTTGGGAATAAGTCGTTTAACGTAACGGTTCGATAGCTATATACAGCTTTGCCACCATCAAAGATACAATTTTCACACGTTATGATACATTCACCCTCATCGCAAACCGTAAAAGTACAGTCATCATCATCTTCGCAAATGAAATCACAGTCATCACCGGTACAGTTATTTAAATAATGACATACGTAACCACCATCTACAGAGGCATCTACGTCGCCACTACACTTCATAGAGGCAGGTAGATCTTGATATTTTATTATAACGCTGTTCGTGCTACCTATTAATCTACCGGTACTGTTGCCAGAATTTGATTGGCCAATATGACTAAAGGTAAATGTGAATGGAAATACGCCAGTTTCTGTAATTAAGGAAATTGGAAGCGATCCTTCTGGTAAGTCAGTCAGTAAACAATCGCGTCCATTGCATCCAGCATAACCTAATTTTATTGTACCATATTGCGTATAGGTAGAAAATTCATTGCCTGAAATATAAGTTCCTTCGTTAATCTTGGTTTTTTGAACCCATTTTGCTGTACTAATATTGAAATTCTTCCATGAGCATCCACTGTCATCACAGGTTAAAATTGCTTGAGTCGTCGTAGCTACAGATGAAGTTTTACCTGATGTACAATTGTATTGGTCATCTACATCCCCTGAGCAATAAGTATTTTCACTTATTTCTGCTTCACGACTGTCTTCGACAAAGGTACCATTGAAACCTTGATTCATATAGTCTTGATCGTACCAGAAATCAACTTGTGGTTCAAAAATCATATCATTAACCCAGCTTGAATTATCAGTTGATACTGCAGAGCTAACTCCTGATATATTAGTATTTGAAGTGTTTGATACCGCTCCAGAACAACTATTGTATTGAGAAATAATATTATTTAGTTTTGTAATTGCGTCTTTTAATTCATTTCTTGCTTGATCAGCACGTTGTTGGAATACCGGAATTTGAGATTCACCGTTTCCTTCAGAACCCGTACATCCACAAGTCCAGCAACTTCCACCACCATCTGTTATTTCAGATTGATGACGAGTACTGGTTGAACCATCATAATTATAAACTACATAGTCCCATTCATGATGAACAATTGTCCATTCTCCAGATTCATCGCACCATTCATCACAGACGGTATCACATTCTTCACGACAATTACTTCCATCGGCTTCACATGATTCGTAGCAGTCTTGATGAGAATGAACACAGCCATCATCCGAATCGCTTTCTGTGGTAGTCCACATATGTTCTGACTTAGTTCCTTCTTTCCAATGATTGTAATTATTCCATGCATCGATAACGGCATGCTCTGCAGCTACTAAATCTTGTTGGAACTTTTCTGAATCAATTGGCTCGGTTGGATTATCGGCACTGGCAGTATAACAATCACGTTGTCCTGTAACGGTTGTACTTAATGTAAAGTATCCACCACTTTGAGTGATTTGAGCGGTTGGTAATACAAAATCATATTTTTCTTTACAGTATACTTTACAATACGGATTGTCACTTAATTCGTTTGTTGCTTCAAAAGATTCACCGGTAAGGTCTGTGCCTCCTAGAACACACTTTTTAATTTGATTTACACTTGGATTACAAGTAGAAGCTACTTCGTTAATATCACTTACTGTTCCATTTGTAATTCCTTCAATATTGTTACTTAAATCATTACATGAAGATGGTAAATCTATTGTAGGATAACAGTTTACTTCATTCAAACATTGCACTCTATATTCTTGTTCACTACAAGGTTGCCCATCACCTGCTCCTGGAGAAGATTCTTTACAGAAGAAACCAGTACTACTTTCGCTTGATTCTTCACAGTGATGTGTACATTGGTCTTTATATTCTTCTTCTGTACATTCATTACCATCCGTACAATAATATTTATCGTCTTCAACTACACACGTTTTTTTCTTTGTACATGTACCTGGACAACTTCCATGTTCTTGTACAAAGCTTGTACAATCTTGAGTGTTTGTATCACACGTCTCAGTTACAATACTACTCGTAGAATTACCATTGTCTATTACAGTTTCGGTGGCTGTGTAGTGGTAAATACCTGTGGTTTCATCACAGTAGCAAGAAGATTTACTAACGACTTCGTGTTCATGGCCTCCTCCTCCGCCACCATTATTTCCTCCACTACTTGGGTTAGAAGGATTTGAGCTACCTGGATTACTTGGAGCAATGGTTTGAGCTCCAGGTGCTATAACAAACATCTTTTGAATTTGATTTGTTTTCGTTGTTGGAGATAGTTCCATCATGTTTGCCGTACCATCTCTTGGGTCATAATATGAACTGGTAAACGTCATACCATAGTCGGCTGTATTTCCACTAGAGGTGTTAATTAATACAGTGAAGTTTGCTTCAGTATTTGATACAATTTGAATATTTGTGATGCTACATGTGTATCCATTTTTACAACTAACGCTCCAGTCATTCCAATAAGTCACTTGGGGTGCACTGCCTGTCGCTTTAACATTGACTGTCATATAGGTTTGATTGTTAGACGGATTTGATGCACTAGAATCTATCTGGGTATTAAATGTCCATTGATCTCCCCAAAGGTATCCTTGTTCAACAAGTTGATCGTATGTCATTGAGCCTCCAAAAATTAAGTTGCCGACAGAGACTGCCTCTTCCATAATGCGGATTGCAGTTTGAACGTTGTCGTTTCCTTCGTACCATTTAGTCTCAACTTGACCGCCAGTTTGATGAAGGAATTTACTTAGTTCAGTACGTCCAAAGTTTCCTAATGTTGGCTGATAGACACCGCCATAGTTTGTATATAACCATCTAAAGACTAATTCTCCGATGTACCGTTCTCTAGCACTTGTCCCTATAAGTCCTTGTTCATACAATAATTGATATGCCTTGGTTAATGCAACGTCTAAAGACTGGTAATAAGGTGGTTCACCGTCTTTATCATCTTTATTCGTTTCAGTCGGATTAATGACACGACTACATCTATATGTCCGCAAGCCATATTTTGTTGGTGCATACATTCCTGGGTTGATACAGTATGTTTTTCCGGCTGAACTGCCATCTGCATTTGTCGTATCATAATAGTTCATCGTATAATAGCCTATGCCACTTTCATCTGATGCACCTATTATATCTACGTAATAAATTTCATCGCCGCACGTGTAGATTGAATCCATTGTAACAGCATTGGTTTTCATAGGTAAACTAATTATTCCTAAAAAAACTAATAAACCACTTATCAAAACACTTTTCTTTTTCATATTACTCTGCTCCTTTTTCTATTTATTAAGATCGCAGTAGTCACAACCCCTATTATTAAAATACTACCTACTATAATATAAACACCATACCGTTCCCAAAAATTATTCTTATTATTATCTTCTTCTGTTTGCGTCTGTTCCTCCATTTTCTTATAATATAAATCAGCAATTTCCCCCTCTGAAATTGTAAAATCCACCGTTGTATATGGTTGGCAATAATACTCATTTCCTAATTCCTCATCATTGCACGCTACCATGTAAGAATATTCATTAAACTTTGGCGTTGTTATTGTCGTGTTATAAATTTCTTCATCTAAACAGTCATCATGATCAGAATATATCGTTATTTTGTAAGGTCTAATTCTTTCTGTATCTGGAACTTCGAAATGATATGTTCCTTCTTCTGTGTCACTATAATGCACTATTCTTTCAACATCTGTTCCTGTTTCATCCTCAATTACCACATATATATCTTCTGTAATATTCATGACGTCGACAACAACATAATCTACTGTATAATATTCCGTATTTTGTCCTAGATCTGGAATATCTTCCGGTTTCATATCAACGAGTTCGTCAGTTGCTACACTGTAGACACGTTGATTGATTTCATAGGTTGCATTTACGTTTAAAGCTTGTGCTCTCAAATTCACTTGAGTTTCGTAGTCACATGCTGCTTTAGCATTAGTTATAAAAAGTAAAAATGATGTCAACACAGCCATTCCCTTTTTTATTTTGTCCATAGACAATTCCACCTCACCGTTTACACTGTTAATTGTAACATATCAAATTCTTTATTTCAATAAATCTTCTTCATTTTTCGCAATATTCCTTTTTCTTTAAAGCATAAAAAAAGATAACGATGACAAGTCGCTACCTCTAGTTTGGATCAATCTGCATCTAGTCAAAACGCAAATTACCTACTTTAAAGTTTTCTTTCTTTATATGGCCATATGCTTAATAGATAGTAAGACCTAAACGGCATCCCCATTGTCTTTTAGCAACTGCATGAGAAAAACTCTCAACTACTAAAATTTGCACTTATCAATATAAAACGAAAATTACATTTAACAAGTACTCTCTATTAAGTAACTTAACTTTACCATACTTTTTTTCTAAATGCAAGCCTTTTTATTCATCATCATGAAAAAAATCATCAAAAAATTCATCATCTGTGATTACATTGTCATTCATAACAATTGAATCCGTATCTACATTAATTTTCGGTTTTTCCTCTATTGATTCTTTTATAACCGGTTTTTCTTGTACTATCGGTTTCTTCTCTTCTAATTTTGGTAATTCTATTTCTTGCTTTTGTTCAGTTTGTTTTAATTCTTTTTCCTTTTCTTCACTCTCTTTTAAGAGTTTATCAATGTTTTCAATCATCTGATCGATTTCTTCATTCGTCAATTCTGATATTGGTTTGTTTAATCCGGTTAACGGAGAAGTAGGAGGTAAAGCTGAAACAGGACTTGAAGTTGGCATAAATGGATTGGACATAGGCGTAGGTCTATTCATTGGCATATCCATGTTCATAAAAGGATTTGCCATTCCACTAGGTGCCATGAAAGGATTATTCATGCCCATTTGAGGTGTGCCGTTGCTCACATTTTCTAACATTTTTTTTCTTTTTTCTTCAGAAACATAAGCTTTTAAATCGAACATAGCAACTTCTCTTTGTTCACGATATGGAAAATCTAATTCTTTTCGCTCGATTCCCCAGTTAATTTTAAAATCAGGTTCATATTGAGTCTTAAATGGATTCATCCGCAAGCGTTTAATGATAGCTTGGAATAGTTTCATTTTTTGTAAGTCTGTCACGGTAACTAGTGGTGTTGAGGCTGTTTTATCCTTTTCTTTGCTTTTTACTTCACCACACATTTTACTGATTTCTTCTAAGGCAGCCATTTCGGTACTAATTAAATAAATTAAATTACCACAGTTACCTTTTAGTGTCTCAGCTACTTCTTTTCCATACACATCGTTTAGTTGAGCAAAGTTTTGAATGATAAATGTAAAGCGAATATCACGGCTTCGAGCAGCAGAAACCATTGAATCTACATCAGATAATGGAGGCATATTAGCAAATTCATCTAGAATGAAGTTGGTTCGATAACTTAATTTGCCACCGTTTGATTGAGCTACTTCTATTAATGTTTCATAACATTGTTTTAAGAAAACGGTTAATAGACTGTGATAAGTTGTTTTTTCATCATGAATGATTAGGAAAACCGCCGTTTTCTTTTCACCAATACTACGCATATCAAAATCACTGTAAGAAAGCATTTCGGATAGTTTCTCACGTGAAGCAAAGATTCTTATTTTTTGACGGAAGGTAGATAAAATTCCTCCTTTAGTGTCGTTTGGAGCATTAAAAGTTGTTGAACCAAAAATGTATTCTGGTGAGCTTTCACCTTTTAAATTAAAATACTCTTTAATGTAGGTATTTACTCCCATTCTCTCTTCACCGACTGAACTCATCAAATTAATAGAGTTAAGATTAATTTCATTTTCTTTACCATCGCGGAATAAACCTAATGCTAAAGCTGAAAAATAGTCGGCACCAGATTTTTCCCAGAAAGCTGAATCTTTGTTTTTAGGATCAACTAAAATATTATTGGCAATATCTTCCAACAACTCAATCGATTTATCAACATTACCAGTTTTAAAATAATAGTAAGGCATAGTAAGGGGATTCCAAGCATTGCCTCGATCCGGTTCACGGAAATTTAAAACGACAATGTTGTAATCTTGGCTTTTTAAATAGTCCCCACAGTATTTATATAACTCTCCTTTAGGGTCATTGATAATCATACTCTCGCCTTTTTTTGCGAGCAAGTTTACCATAGGTTTTACTAAACAAACTGTTTTACCTGAACCAGTTGAGCCAATAATCATTGTATGATATTCTCCATCATCAACCCAAATGTCTGTACCATTGTTTATTAAAGGTACACCCGCTCCATCAACGTGTTGATCAATTGCTTTAACATGTTTAACATCAGCAGCTTCTTTGATTTCTTTTTCTTTAGCCCATCTAGAATATCCTTTTTCTTCTTTCTCTCCAATTGTCAAGAGCTTTTTAGCTCCTTTATCTTTATCAAAGATGTAAGAGGAAACACTAGAAAAAATAATAACTAAGGCAATTACAAACATAAAAAGGGTTAAAAGAATATAATCACTCCCAAAAGCCGGGAATGGATTTAGGCCATAAAATGAACCATCTCTGGCAAAAGAAGAAAAGTTTAATACAGCAATTGCACATAAATACAATAAAAATATACAAAAAATCACAAAAATAATAAAATCTTTGGTTGATACACGAAATTTCATAAAATCGCTCCTAACTCTTTTATTATACAATATTTTCTTTAAAAGAAAAACTTTTATTAAGCCACTTCTTCAATTTTTCTTCCATTTAATTGCCACATACTGACTGAATTTTCGCCATTATTATCATAATAGCCTTGGTTGATTATTATTCGTACCTCTTTTTCTCCATCCATTTTTAGGATACTAAAGACATTATAAAAAGGGATACTATATTTTTCCGTTGCATAGTCAGCGTAGATTTTAATTGTTCTGCCATTTAAAACGAGATAAGCTACAGAAAAATATTTTTCGGCTTCGTTTTCTTCAGTTTGATTTGAAAATACACCAATACGATCTTCTGTGCCATTGTCATCTAGATCTAAAATGACAACTTCTGTTTCATCTAAATTTGTGATATCCGTAATATTTTCTTCTTCTAAAATACTCAATAAAGCTTCACGATCCGTGTAATTCATTTCATCATAAGAAAAATCTAAGACTTCGGCATTTAAACTTTCTTCTATGGCTAAAAAATCACCATATAAGGCTTGCCATAAGCCATCTTTAAAGAAATTCCAATTCTTTCCATAGTTTAATTCATAGGTGTCTACAAGACTATTTCTTTGATAAACTTTAAAATTTTTATTGTCCGTATTTAGTTCCTCTAAATCTACAAATGAGCATTGTTTGGCTTGACATTCATAACCGCCTAATTTAGAAACGACAATAAGTCCGGAGGTAGTTTGCCTACCTCCATAAACCCATACCATTATTCCTAAATAAACGAGGCCAACAATGGCTACAGTAAATATTATCATTACATTTTTCTTTTTCATCTTTAAATCCTCCCCTTTTAATAGGTGTAATAGATTACGCGATCGACATCATCAATAGAATATGTTGAGATAAGGCCTCCTCCTGGATCTAAACAAGTAAAGGTATTATTCGTCGTATTTACGGATTGTAAAACCACCCAGTGTCCTCTTGTGTGCTCGGAATTTTCGATGTGGACAATAGCCATGTGATTACTCGCAAGACCACCTTGTAAATAGTTTGTTTTTTCACTTGTAGATGTAGATTTAGGAAATGTATAATATTGCTCCATATTAAAGGTTGATACAAAATCACGAATAGCACCATTGTTCCAATAAATGGCCTCTCCTACATAACCATTATTACGAATTAAAGCTTGATTTAAAACAGCTGGAGAAAAACTTGATGTATCCATTTGACCAGTACAGGTAAGGGCAATAGCAACAGAGGTTAGAGCACAACCGCTGTGAGCAATTGTATCATTACTATATCCTAAATTTACACTTCCCCATCTACTATCTGCTTGATTATATAAAACACAACTGCCATAGTTCATATTGTCATTACTACAGTTATCTGCTGATATACCAAATATATTATAACGCGCTTCAATCATTGTTCTTCCTTGATATAAGGCATATGCATCGCGGTCTTCTTGTCTGGTGGCCATGCAACTTGATCCACTACATCCTGCGTAAGAAGAACCACACGCTGTTTGAACATATTCATCTAAACCATTTGGATAAATGTATTTGGCATAGTAACATCCTCCGTTGGCGCTGTCTCCAGGATTAAACCAATAATCACCTAAATAAGCATACCTTGACATCATATCTGTGAAAGAAGAGTAATTTTTTAAAACATTGATAAAGCCCATAATTCCTTCATCAAAACTATTATATATCGTACAGCTTTCTGGCCGGCCATTATAACATGTGATACCAAAATAATTGTATGTGTCTCCTCCAGGTGAAAATCCTTCGACTACAGGTCTTACAAAAACCATTTCAGGATTAATGTTATTGGCGGTGGCCATATCATAAATTTTTCCGGCATTAGCTACTAATGTATTCCAATCACGAGTATCACTTGAAGAACCCCGAAAATTATAGGCTTCTACTTTGGCGATGAATTCTGATCTACTTAAAGTTGTATTTGTTATGCTAAATTCACTACAAGTTGAACCGCCATTGGATATATCCGCTTGGGCTTTTGTTTTTTCTTCGATAGTCATGTACTGAACGTGACTGCCAAAAAAGTAATTAATAATTTGGTTGTAATGGTAGCCAAAGCGTTCCATTAAGTAATACGCTCCTAAAACGCTGAAACCGGTTTCATCATCTTCATGTAACCATGCTGATGCATCATCAATTTCGTCATCATCTGTATCCCAGGTTACCCAACATTGGCTGTAGCCATCATCTTCTTCTGAAAATGGGTCTCCTTGAGGATTATTACATGGACAAGTTTCATAAACATTGTCATTTAAATAAGTACTTACAAAGTCACTATCTACTGGTGTGCCTGCCCCTTGATAAAATTCAAAGACATTACCGTCATTACTGTACCAACAAAAATCGGATACTTTGGCGGCAACATAATCCCCATCTTCATCTCCTAAAACAAGACTCTTAGAGAACTCTAATGCATCTTCTATGGTGTCATCTACATTAACATTAGGGTCTAATATTTTATCTCGATAAGTCACTTCACAGTTATTAGCAACCGCTTCAGTACGTAAAGTAATCGCTAAAGCTCGATACACTTCTAGAACACCACTTTTCGGTTCATTTAAGTCTTTAGCATAGGCTGCAAGGGCACTTTTTACATAGGTTTCAATGTCCATGCTTTGAACAGAAGAACCTCTGGATTCATCATACGGATCATAAGTTACAGTGACGGTTTTACAAGCTCCTTCTTTATAAAAATAGTCATTGCTTGATGAACTTTCTATTAAGGCTGCTAATATAGCTAAAAAAACAACCGCTCCTACTGCTATTCCTGCGCCAATCAAAACCATTTTTTTCTTCAAAAGCATAGCAATTAGTTTTTTTACTCCAAAGGCTAATAGAGAATTTTTGGGTGGTTCGGCCTCTATTTCTCCAGGAACATTTTCGGGAGCATTTTCTGTGTTCTCGGGCATTTCAGTTTCTTGTTTTTCTTCTTCATTTAAGTCTTCTTCTGGCATTACCTCACCACCATTTCTCTGTAGTTATTTTATCAAAACTATGAAAATAAGTCTATATTTTCGAAAAAGAAAAAAGTGCTCCTTGATAGCACTTATTGATTAAATAAAACTTTTTCTGATTTGTATTGAGCAATAATAATCTTTAAAACTACTGCAATTATTATCAATGTCGATAAAATCATCAAAATCATATTTATTAAATTTAAGTTTTCATTTACAATGTCGGTAAATAATAAAGTGAAATTTAGAAAAGGAATGCAAGATAAGATAGCATTAGATTCAACGTTCATCATAAAGGCAATCATGCTTGGAAAAAAGGAAATGAAAGTTAATGGTGTCAAGGCACTTTGTGCTTCTTTAAAGGTTTTCGATTTGCTAGCAATAGCTATGCATAGTCCACTGATTAAAAATGAATAGACAATTATTACTACTAGAGCATAAAATATGCTTGGTAAAGATAGCATCAAATTTGTACTTTTGTAAATTTCAAACATGTTGTTAGCAAGTAACAATGAAAGCAAAGTCAATATTAGGCTTAAAACACCGGTAATTACTGATGAAATAGAGACACTAAAAAATTTCCCTAAAATAATATCACGACTTTTAACTGGGAATGTAAGTAAGGTTTCTAATGTTCCTCTTTCTTTTTCACCGGCTGTAGCATCAGTGGCTGGATAGGTAGCTGAAACGGTTATTGCCATTATAATAAACATAAATGCATAGGAAGTAATATAGTTGGCAAAGTAGTTATCTGATGCTTCTATGTCTTCTTCTACACTTAAAATATTTAATACGTCATTCGCATTCATTTGATGATTCACAAGATATTCTTGCTGTAAATACTCTTTGTAGGCATTCAAATAGTTTTCTGCTAAATTCTTAGCCATAGTCGTTGTGTCTGAATCATCTCCATGAATAGTGTAGATATTTTCTTCTTTCGTAATGTAAAGACTAATTTCACCACTCATAAACTTTTCTTCTAATTCGTCTTTTGTAGCTGTCACTGGATCGATTTGCATTTCAGCCATAATATTTTGTTCAATGCTTGTTAGAGAATAATCTATCCCTATTTTATTGTACTCTTCTATCGGACGATTCATTTGAGATTCAAATAAGGCAGACATTCCAAGGACAAGTAAGGGAATAAAAACAGGTATAATTAGCATCATGACTAATGATTTTTTGTCGCGAAACATTTCACGAAGTTCTTTTTTTAAAATTTGGTCAATTTTACTTTTCATCTTTTTTACCTCCCAATAAACAGAAGAAAGCATCTCTAAGGTTAGTTGTTTTTGTTTTCTTTTTTATTTCTTCAGGTGTACCTGTTTCTAAAACCCTGCCTTTGTGTATCATGATAACTCGATCACAGATGTTTTCTGCTTCTTCCATATAGTGAGTAGAATAAAGGATTATTTTACCTTTTTCTTTTTCTTTTTTAATAAAATTTAGGATTACTTGACTTGATAAAATATCTAATCCACTTGTTGCTTCGTCTAAAATATAGTATTTAGGATTATGAATTAAACACCTAGCAATGTTCACACGTTGGGTTTGACCAGTTGATAAAGTTTCAATCCGTTGATATAGAAATTCTTGCATGTTTAGTGTCTTGGCTATTTCTGTAATTCTTGTTTTTGTTTCTTCTTCAGAAACATCATAAATTTCAGCACACATTTTAAGTAATTCATAGCAAGATAGTGAATTATAAATCTTGGTATTTCCTGATAAATAGGCAATTTCTTTTTTTATATCTATTTCGTTATGCTGATAATCTTTTTCGTCAAAGGATACGATTCCTTCTGTCGGTGAAAGTATTCCCGCAATCATTCTTAAAAGAGTTGTTTTACCAGCTCCATTTGGACCTAGAATACCTAGAATTTCTCCTTCTTTTACTTCGAATGAAATATCATTGTCCGCATAAAATTCTTCTTTTTTCTTTTGTTTGGTTGTTCGCTCAAATTTTTTGGTTAAATGAGATACTTTTAACATATGGTTTAATTCCTTTCTTTTTCATACTTTTGTCCTGATTCAGTTTCTATGTTGTCTATTTGCAATTCTAGAAGTTTAAAAGTCTAGTTCTTTTATAGAATATCATATTCAGAAATTTTAATAAATACTTTTCTAAAAGCAGTCGGTAAAGAATATTTTGATAATATCTCTTCTTTGCTATAAAAATCATCTTTAACTGGTGGATCCTGGAGGTTTATAAGATAATTGGTCATATGCCATTCAATATGAGAAAAAATATGTTTTGTTTCTTCTAAAGGAACTATCGTACAGTTTATATTTTGTTCTTTTATTAGTTTTTCTGTTATTTCCTCTAAAGACATTTTATATGGATAGCTTGGAAAGCCATATAAGCCATTTAGTAAAGATTCTTTTCTTTTGGTGATGGCATAAGTTTTGTGATAGGCAAAGATAAGTACTGTCTTCTCTTCTATTTTACGTTTTGTTTTCGCTTTCTTTACAGGATAATCTAACACTTTGCTGTGTATATATGCTTGACAGCATTTCTGTAAAGGACATTGTTCACATAAGGGATTACCTTTAGGTAGACAAACCCTGGCTCCTAGTTCAATAAAGCCTTCTGTAAATTCCCTTGTATAATTTTCAGACATTAACTTTTGTAAAGTTTCTTCATAAGACGTACGAACTTTATTTTCTAGAATACTACGATTTTCTTCATAAACTCTTGCTAAAACTCTCATAACATTACCATCAATAGCTGGAACTTGTTTTTGATAAGCTATAGAAAGAATAGCTCCAGCTGTATAAGGACCAATTCCAGGAAGATTTTTAAGAACATCTTCTTCTTGCGGGAGATTCGTAAGTCCTAATTGAATGACTTGTTCAGCACACTTTTTTAAATTTTTAGCTCGGCTGTAATATCCGAGTCCTTCCCATAATTTTAGAAGTTTGTCCTCACTTACTTGAGCTAAATCCTTTATGGTTGGAAGTTCTTTGATAAAGGTTGTGTAATAATTTATAACTGTTTCAACGCGAGTTTGCTGGAGCATAACTTCACTGATCCATATTTTATAAGGATCTGTTGTTCTGCGCCACGGAAGATCTCGTTTATTTTCTGTATACCATTTTATTAACTCTTTTATATCTGTTTGTTTCATATTAGCTCCTAAATAAATATTTAAAGTTTAATATTGCTTTCTTTTCTAGAAATATTATGTAGTCATTTTTGAAAAAAGTCAATTTATTACTATTTTTTCCTTCTCGTTTCACATGGAACTTTTAGCTTGTCAGCAAATTTCTTTTATGTTAAGATGTATCTAGATGAAGGGAACTTCATAAAATAAAAAAGGATACATCTGAAGTGAAGATCAGATGCTTTCCCTTATGTGGATTGGCACCCGATTCAACGTAAGTTGATAAGGTGCCTTTTATTTTTTATCTTATTGAAAGATAATAATGAATAACAGTAAAAATATTACTGCTATTAGGAGATAGATTATGCAAAAACAATTTTTTTCACTTTTTCGCATAAGTATCACCACCATTCTTAAGCTTTTGTGTTAAAGAAGGGAACAGCACCTGAATTTCAGATATATCCAAATATTATTATGGCAAACATATGTATTCTTTACAATGCTTTTTGTTGAGAAAATTATCGAAATGAATTATAAACATTAGTAGAAATAATACTTATTTATTTCCACTATTTTTCTATATACAAAAGACATTATTTTCACTTGATTTGAAGTTGCGTCTTTTGGTGTTTTATGATATATTTTAGAGGACAGAAAGTAGGAATGTTAATGATAAAAGATTTTAATGGAAAAGAATTAGGACGAGGACTTATTTTTGTAATCTGTTATCTTTTTGTTTTACCTTTAGCAATCAGTTATTTTGCGGCTTTAGTTGGTTGGGATTTGAGTAATGATCGTAACTACATTATAGCTAATTTAATTCTTTATGTTATTTCTCTTGCCTTCCTAGTATTTTATTATCGAAAATCTCTTAAAGAAGAAGGACAGAAATATCTAAAGAATTTTAAGACTTTCTTTTTTACAGCATTGAAAGCATGGGGTAAAGCGTTACTTTTTATGTTTGTAACGAATTTGCTTATTATTAGTTTACTTGGTAATATTGCCGCGAATGAGTCAGCTAATCGTAATCTTATAGGAATGTTTCCTTTATTTTCTATTTTAGCCATGGTTTTTTTAGGGCCATTTATTGAGGAACTTTTATTCAGAAAGAATTTTAGAAATGTTTTCTCATCAAAGCAAGCTTATTGTCTTCTATCTGGTTTCTTATTTGGTTTTGCGCATGTTATGGCTTCACTAGATTTTACTACTTTGGATGCATTTGTTGGATGCTTACCACAACTTTTATTTATTATTCCTTATGGTGGAATGGGTTATTTCTTTGCTCAGGCTTATTATGATACAGATTCTATTTTTACAAGTACAACAACTCATATGCTTCATAATGCTTTAGCAGTTTTAGTTTCTATGTTTGGAGTTTAGTATGAGTAAAGAACAAGAAGTCACCCAAAATACAGAGGTAGTTCAGAAAAAAAAATTGGGTTTACTTCCTAAAATCTTAATTTTTTTTCTTCTTATTATTTTTCTTTGTTTTGGATATATGCATTTTATTGAGCCAAAGTTGCTTGTTGTTCATGAGTATCCTGTGATTAATGAAAAAATTCCTGATTCTTTTAATGGGTTTAAAATTGTTCAGTTTTCTGATATTCATTTTGGGAGAACAACGAATGAACAGGAAGTTAAACGGGTTGTAAATAAAATTAATGAGTTAAAACCAGATATCTTAGTTTTTACAGGAGATTTATTTGACCCTTATATTACGTTGTCAGAAAATCATATTAAATTTTTAACTGAAGTATTTAGTAAAACAACGGCAAAACTAGGGAAATATGCCATTTATGGAGATAATGATTATTTAAATAAGGAAGCATTTTCAAACATTTTTTCTACGGCTGGATTTACGATTTTAGATAATACTAATATCCCTATTTATTATGAGGGGACGACTCCTATTTATCTTAGTGGTATACCCAGTGCATCTAAAGGAGAACAGGATTTGACTAAGGCGCTTGCTAAAGATGAACAAAACGTGTATCAGATTTTGCTTATGCATGAACCAGTTTTGTTTGATGATGTTAAAAATGAGACTGATTTAGTCTTGGCTGGGCATACTTTAGGTTGTTTAGTTCAGATTCCTTTTATAGGAGGCATTTTTGCTTTGGATAACGCTGGGGAATATGAAGATGGAATCTATCAGAAAGGAAGTTCTGTTATGTATGTTTCTAATGGTATTGGGACGCAGGATGTTAGTTTAAGACTGGGAAATATTCCTTCTGTCTCTTTGTATCGGCTTTATAATTATGAATAATCGGGTGTTAAAAGACACCTTTTTTTGATATAATGATTTTGAAAGAAGGAAATTTTATGTTAAGAGACAAAAAAATATTCATTTTAGGTATGGCTCGCAGTGGATTTGAAGCTGCTAAGTTACTCGCTCCTTTAAATGAAGTTTTTATTACAGATATTAAAGAACAAAAAGAGGAAAATTTGACTATTTTAAAGGATTTAGGTGTTACTTTTGTTCTTAGTGATAATCCTACTATTCTTTTGGATGATAGTTATGATGTACTTATTAAAAATCCAGGTATTAAATATGATCATCCTACTGTTGTGAAGGCTAAGGATTTAGGTATTCCAGTCATTAATGAATTGGAGCTTGCTTTTCATTATTTGAATACCAAAGCGAAGATTATTGGAATTACTGGTTCAAATGGAAAGACAACGACAACGACGCTTATTTATGAGATGTTAAAGGAAGATGGTAAGCGGGTGTTTTTAGGTGGTAATATTGGAACTCCTTTTTGTCATTTTGTTTTAGATGTTCAAGCTAATGACTATGTTGTTTTGGAAGTTTCAGATCATCAGCTTTGTGATGTGACTGATTTTAAAACTGATATTAGTGTATTAACAAATATTTATCAGGTTCATTTAGATTTTCATGATTCTTTTGATCGTTATAAGATGATGAAGAAAAAGATTTTTGCTCATCACTCTCCTTCTGATTTAGCGATTATTAATCGAGATAATGAAGAAGCTATGCATTTAACGGAAGATATTTTAAGTTCTAAAGAATATTTTTCTCGTGAGCAAAAAGAAAAGGTTTATTTAGATAATGGCCAAATTTATTATGATGGAGAACCGGTTATTTCTACAGAGGAAATATTATTAAAAGGAAATCACAATTATGAAAATGTTATGGCAGCGATTTTAGCTGTTAAAGCTTGTGGTGTTTCGACGGAAAGTATTTGTAAAGTTTTAAAGAGTTTTAAGGGTGTGGAACATCGGTTAGAATATGTGGATACTATTGATGGTGTACTTTATTATAATGATAGTAAAGCTACAAATTGTGAATCGACGAAAATCGCATTGAATTCTTTTCAATCTCCTACTTTGCTTTTACTTGGTGGGACAGATCGTGGTCATGCTTTTGAAGATTTGGATGAGTCTTTAAAACATGTTAAGTATGTTGCTTGTTATGGTGAAACAAAAATGAGAATTAAAGCATATTGTGAGAAAAGAAATATTTCTTGTGATGTGTTTGATACACTTAGTGAGGCAACTAGGTCTTGTCATGATAAAGCTTGTGCTGGGGATGTCGTTTTGTTATCACCTGCTTGTGCATCTTGGGATCAATATAATTGTTTTGAAGAACGTGGTGAGGAATTCAAAAATCTTGTTAAGCAGTTTGGAGGTTTAAGAAAATGATATTAAAAGATAAGCAACATATTTATATGATTGGAATTGGAGGTATTAGCATGAGTGGACTTGCTCTTATCCTATGCAGTTGGAATTATGAGGTTAGTGGTTCTGATATGGCTAGTAGTCCTCAGACAGAAATGTTGGAAAATCATGGTGTGAAGGTTTTTATTGGTCAAAAAAAGGAAAATATTACTAGGGATATTTCCCTTGTTGTTTATACGGCAGCGATTAAAGATGATAATCCTGAGCTTGCTCAAGCAAGAAATTTAGATATTCCTTGTATTGAACGAGGAGAATTTTTAGGAGAACTCACCAAGTTATTTCAAAATACTATTGGTATAGCAGGGACACATGGTAAGACAACAACAACGAGTATGGTGGCTAGTGTTTTCTTAGAGGCAAATTTGAATCCAACGATTCAAGTAGGAGCATATTTAGATCGTATTAAAGGTAATTATTTTGTTGGTGGTAAGGATTACTTTATTATCGAGGCTTGTGAATATTGTGATTCGTATTTAAATTTTCATCAAAAAAGTGCCATTGTATTAAATATTGATGATGATCATTTGGATTATTTTAAGTCTATAGATAATATTCAGAAAAGCTTTGAAAAGTATGTGTCTTTATTGCCTTCGGATGGTATATTAGTTTTAAATGGTGATGATGAACGTTGTTTAAGACTTAAAGATGCAACGAAGGCTAAGGTTATTGTTATTGGATCTACAGAGCATGCTTTATATAGTTACCGCGATGTTACTTTTGATTCGGATGGGTTTGCAACATATGATGTTTATTATAAAGGAAATAAAGAAACAACGATTTCTTTACATGTTGCTGGTATGCATAATGTTTTAAATAGCTTATGTTGTGTTGCTTTATGTCGAGAATATGGTATTTCTTATGAAGATATCCAGGCAGGGCTTTCTAGTTTTTATGGAGCTAAAAGAAGATTAGAATATATTGGAACTTTTAAAGGAGCTAAAATATTCGATGATTACGGTCATCACCCTACTGAGATACGAGCGACAGTAAATAGTTTAGTAAAAAAGACTTATCATGAATCTTGGGTTGTTTTTGAAGCTCATACTTATAGTCGTTTTATACAACATTTAGAAGAGTTTGCCGATGCTTTAAAGCCTTTTGACCATATTATTGTTACTGATATTTATGCAGCTCGAGAAACAAATACTTTTGGGGCCAAAGAAGATGATTTAGTAAAACTTTTAGATGGTAAAGCTATTCATTTATCTAAAACTGAAGATATTATTGCGTATTTGGAAAAACATGTTCAGCCTAATGATGTTATTTTAACTTTAGGTGCTGGTAATGTTACTAAAATTGCTCATCAATTAAAAGAAGCGAACTAGTTAGCTCGCTTTTTTTAATTGTCTTGGTGTTCCTTGTTCTAATGTAGTTAGTTCTGTATCTTCGTGTTTAAAATAGCCATAACCTTTTACGCCTAAGGCTGTAATCGAATAACCTAAACGACTGTTATATAAGACTTGATCATTAGAATAGCACTTTACTTCTTTACCCTCATTATCTTTAAAGATCACTTCATTAATCATAAAAGGGCCTTCGTTTACAAATAAAGGGATAAAAGGTGTTTCTAAAGTATCATCTTTATAAACTTGGGCTTTTTCTTTTGTGGTAAACCATTGTTCTATTAAGGGAAGATCTTTTTCTTTTTGCTCTTCTGGTATTTCTAGTTGTGCTTCTCCACCTAATAATAAAGGAGTTTCCTCTTTTTTACTAATATTAAAGAATGGAAAGGGCCGGCCATTTTTAATGTAATCATAGATTTCATAAATAGACATGTCATGATTTGGAATATTCAAATTTTTCTTAATATCTTTAATATCTTCTTCTTTAATCATACTTAAACGTTGAATTTCTTTGGTAAAACAGTCACTTAAAGATACTAAAGAGTTGTAGTAAATAAGTTCAGCTTCTATTAATGGTTCGCGGTTTGCTACTTTTGATTGAACTTTTTCAATACTTGAGGCTATATCATCCATAGATTTATATAGTTTGTTACGATATCCTTCATAGTTTTCTCTTCTTTTGGCAATTGTTTCTAAAGCTACAGAATCATTACTTAAAGTTTGAAGGATATCTTTTTTTCCTTCATCTAAAATAGCTTCTATTTCTTGTTCTTGAGTATTTTCTTCTTCGGTCGGAAAAACATAAAGATTTTCAGTAGGATTTGCTACTAATGCTTTTGGTTTTAAAGGGGTTAGAATTGGGCCTTTTGGGCTGTCTTCTTCTATTAGCGTTGGTTCTAGTATTTCTTCAGGGATAGGCTCATCCATAGGCATTATTTCTTCTAAGGTGTCTTCTATGCTTATTTCGGGAATTGCTTGTGTGTCTTCAAGAATCTCTTCTTTTTTTTCTTCAACTGTTGGCTTTGGTAATGGAGGCTCTAAAGCAATTTCATTTGTAAACGTTAATATATCTAGGCTTTCATCTGAGTCTTTTTCTTCTTGAGGTTCAAAGATAATATCATCTAAAGTTTCACGTTTTTCTCTTTCTTTTATTGGAAAAGACACGACTATCATGCTTTTTACCCGTTTTAAATAGGATTCTCTAGCTTCTATGCCATCCCAAGGTTCGATGACAGGGAGCATGTTACTTTCTAATGCTTCGGTTGTTTTAAATAATTTTTGATAAAAGTTATTTAAATCTGTCAATATTTTATTCAAGGATTGAGTAATTGTTGAAATCGCATTTGGATTTTTTTGAAAATCGATATCTCCTGTTATAACATTTTGAAAATGTTTATTATATAAAGCGATAGAACGAATTAATTTAGAGTATTCTTCTTTGACTTCTGGGTAGAAGCTTTGCTCTAGATTTTTTAGTGTTTTATCCATCATTTCATAGAATACGTGATGAACAGTCATCCAATCATGATATTCTTCCTCAGATAGACTTTGAGTTAAGTCTTTGATTTCTTGAAGTTGTTTTTTTAAGTTTACATATTCTTCTTCAGTAAGTTCTACTGTCTTACAGTCATTCATAAATTTTTGATCTTTAGAGTATAGTTCGTTCATGTTATCCCCTCTACTATCTATTCTGTAAAAATTATAGCATAAAGCTTGTTAAAAAAAAAGAAGAATTATGTTTGTTTTCATAGGAAAACGCAATATGAAAGGGTTTGAAAAAAATATGCTTTCAAAAAAATTTATGATACTCTAAATTAGAGGTGATTTTCTTGACTTTGCAATCAGACTATTTTGATATTCATTATACTAATGATGATTTGAGTTACATTCAAGAAATGACAGCTTTTTTACGTGAAAAGTTGCCGGACATAATGAATTTTTTTGATATTAAACAATTTGATTCCAATGATACTTTACAAATTTATCTTTATAACGATTACGAGCAATTTATAAAAGATTGTACAATAGATGAATTTGTTCCACCCTCTTATACAGCTGCTAAGTTTGAAAGAATGCATGGAATTAACATCATTAGAGCTTTAAATTTAACAGAGCAAAAAGTAGTAAAAAAAGATTCAGATTTAATTAAGTTGGAATATCGTATTCTTCATGAATGTGTCCATGCGCTTCACCGGATCAAGATTAGAATGCCTTTAACTAAAGGTGGCACACTTTGGTTTGTGGAAGGACTCGCGGTTACTGTTAGTCATCAATACGATGACATCCCTTTAGAATCCACCTGCATTTTAGAAGATATTATTGCTCATAAAGCAAATTATAATACTTATCGAACTTTAGTCACTTATTTATTACAAGAATATGGACAAGATTTTTTGTTAAGCATACTTGATAAAAAGGAAATTCAAGAAGAATTATTACCTACTCTTTGTAACGCAATTAATAGGCAAAAGACATTTAAAAAATAGACTTAAGTGTTTTTTTATTAACTATCAGAATGATAGAAAGATAGTATCATTTTCCCAAGGTCTTCTTTTTAAGAGTTCTGGGTAGACACTCAAGTATTTTAAAACAAAAAAAAGAAGAATTGTTACATTCTTCTAAACGCATTCTACATAGGTATCTGTTAGGCAACGGACTATACAGCAACAAGATAAATCAATTGTGAAAAATGAATTTGTTGCTACATATGGATTCAAGCTTGTTGTATCTGGGTTTGTGTCTAAGACACGGCATGTACAACAGTTGTTATCAACTTTTTCTACACGGAAGACAGTTGATGTTGTTCCACCAGCAACTGGATCTTTACTTGTTGGCATTGCAAGCGGTACGCCATTAGATCCGCAAGTATAAAGCTCAATTGGTCTAGTATTACAAATCAAACAGTTCGGTCCACCACCTAAGACTGGTCTATCGCATGAGTCCAAACATGAATTTGGACAGGCATTTTGTTGTAACACTAAGATGACATTTAGTATTTCTGAAATACAATTAGATGATGACTCTCTATTATTCATACATATTCCCCTTTCCTCTATTCTCACTAATAATTTATGTCATTTTTTATTTTTAGTGCATTTTTTAAGAAATTATAGTATAATTTAGTGGAAGGTGATTATATGAGCGATTGGTTAATTTATGGAATTATTATTTTAGTTCTATTATTTATTTCTTTAATTGTTGTTAAACTTATGCGCAAGGATTTTCATCTTGAAGCAAATAAGCTTTTAGGCTATCTAGGTGGTAAAGATAATATTGTCAATGCTGAATGTAATTTATCCAGGTTTAAAGTTATCCTTAAAGATATGTCTAAGGTAGATAAAGATGGTATTACTAAACTTGGAGCTAAAGGAATTGTTGAAATTGATAATCAACTGAAAATTATCTTTGGAAAAGATGCAAAACAATTAAAAAAATATATTGATGAATTGCTATAGTTCCCACTATAGTTTTTTTATGTCTTCTATATCAATAATTCTTATTGCTTCACCATCAAGAGTTAATAATGAGCTACCATTTTTACCGACAATTGTTTTAATCATTGTACCATCTTTCGTTGTTATTTCAACGTCACTTTTATAAACAAAGTTGCGATCGTGAAAAATTTCATCGATTTCTTTTAAAATGTTTTTACTGCTTCTTTCATCTAATAATTTGCTATAAAATAAATCTTTATTGTTTTTCACTTCTTTTTCAATGGGTTTAGCAAATACTTTTGGTAAATCTTTCAATTTTCTCACCTCTACCACATTTTATGTTTAATTTAAAAAAACTTGATACATAATAAGAATATGAAAAGAAAAGCAATGATTAAAAATTTATTTTGGATTTTACCCCTTCTTGTATTAATGAGTATCAGTCTTTTGGTTATGTATCATGCTCAATTTATTACTGAGACTTATGCAAATCATTTTACTAAGCAATGTTTGTGGTTTGGAATCGGTATTCTTCTTTTAGTTTTCTCTTTTTTGATTCAACCTCAAAAATTGTTTCGGTTTAGTTTTCTTTTGTATTTAGTCAACATTCTTCTACTTGTCTTAGTTTTGTTTATTGGCAAAGATGCGAATGGTTCTAAGGCCTGGTTTGATTTAAAGTATTTTACTTTTCAACCTAGTGAATTTATGAAACTTTCTTATACTCTGTTTCTAGCCCATTTTGTAGCTCGCCAAAAACCTAAAACTTGGTTTGATGAGCTTAAATTCTTATTTATTGTCTTTATTATCTATATTATTCCATCTGTTCTAGTTTTTTTGGAACCTGATACAGGTGCGATTTTGTTTTTTACTGTTATTACTTTTGCTATTCTTGCTTTTTCTGCTTTACGAAAAAGATGGTTAGTTCTTTTAAGTTTGATATTTCTTGCTATTGTTGGCGCCTTTTTCTATTGTTATTTCTTTCAAAAAGACTTTTTAATTCAATTCATTGGAACTACCTTTTTTTACCGGGTTGACCGTTTACTTAATTTTCGCAGTGGAATGCAAATTGAAAATGCAATGATTGCGATTGGAAGTGCACCTTTTTTCAGGTTTTCGCTTACTGAAACAGGAATTTATATTCCGGAGGCTCCAACAGATTTTGCCTTTGCTTTGACGTCTAATGTTTTAGGTATTTTTGGTAATGTTCTTATCCTTCTTTCCTTTTTAATTTTTGACTTTGCACTTATTTCTATTTGTAAAAAAACTACTAAGAAAGAAGAACGATTATTTGTTATTGCTTTTACTTGGATGTTTATTACTAGTCAAGTTATTAATATCAGTATGAATTTAGGGTTATTTCCTATCATTGGTATTCCTCTTCCTTTTGTTAGTTATGGTGGTTCTTCGACGATTGTTTTGTTCTTATTTTTGGCAATATTGCTTTCTTTTCAAAGAAAAAGAAGCAGAAAAAAAAAGAGATAAATTCTCTTCTTAGTAGTAGGGATAATAAAAATTATATGAATAGCTTCCATATGGCCCCATAGGACGTGGAGGTGGTGGCGGCGGAACTGGTGCAACGTTGTAAATCGGTCTTGGTCTAGTAAGGCCAACTGCTGCTCCGCCAGTTAAAGCTCCGACTAAAAACGGGAAAACAAATCTATCTCCATTCCTATAATAATTTACTCTTGGATACATATACTTACTCCTCTCGTGAGTAATTTATGTAAACTGATTTTAGATTATTGTGTGTTTGCCTAGGATTGCTTTTTCGATTTTGAGTTTTTCTTTTTTGATGTTGATTTCTTTTTGGAAGATGTTGCCGGTTTAACTGGTTTTTCTTCCTTTTCTTCTTTGGCTTTTTCGTCTACTTCTGAGACAAATTCTTGAAGAACTTCAGTAACATTTTTCTTTACTTCAGTTGCCGCTTTTTCTACTATTGGAGCTGTATTTTCTTGAGATGCTTTGATGATATCGTCACATTTTTCTTCAACAATTTTAATTTTTTCTTCAGCAACTTCTTTGGCAGTAGTTTCATCAATATTTGCTAGTTCATCTTTAATTTCTCTTACTTTATGAAGAAGGGCAGCCTTTGTCTCTTCTATATCGATATCTTTAATCGTATCAACAAGTGTATTAAAAGAATTCTTTAATTGATTTCTTGTTTCGCTACCCTCTCTTGGAGCTAGTAAAATACCTAGGCCTGCACCAACCATTGCACCTGTTAAAAAGGAACGGAAACGGCCATGACTCATGTTATTTTACCTCCTTTTTCTTTGGTTCTTTTTTCTCTTTCTTTTTTGTAGAAAATAAGTTTACAATTAGTGATGTAATACCTTCAACTACTTTATCGGTCAATAAAACGATTTTGTCTGTCGTTGTATCAATGATATGAAAAACACCATCTAATGCTCTTACTTTTTCATTAACATTATCGACAACCTTTTCTACTTTGTCTAAAGTAATTAGACATTTAATAGCTAAGACAATGCCTATAATTAAAATGATAATTAACAAAATATAAATGACAATGGGTAAAAATTCTAGTAAAAAACTCATATTATTCCTCCTCCTTATTTTCGTACATTGAATCAATTAGATCAAATAAATCATTTTCTAATGTATCATTTTCATTAATACTTTCTGTCTCTGTTTTCTTCTTTACATTATCTAGAACTTCTAGACTATCTTCTGGTTCTTTCATAACTGGTTCTTCATTTACATCTATTGTATCAAAAGCTGTTTCTTCTAGTAATTCATCGATTGATTTTTCTTCTCTTCTTTTAACAGGTTCCTCATGTCGTGGTGGGGTTTCCATTAAATTTTTCTCAATGTCCTCTTCTAGGGTTCCAAACGCTTTTTTTCTTACATCATCTACATCAATTGTTTTCTTTTCTTCTTTTCTCACAATAATATCTTCCTTTTTATAATTTTTATCTAGAACACCATACACTGGAGATATTACTGGGGATGGTTGAAATTTGTGTTTGGTCATCTCTTGATTTTTAGTTACGTATGCTCTTCCTTTTATTTCGGGAGCTTTAACTTCTTTCTTTTCTTTTTTGGGTTCTGGTCGATCATAATCTATCAAATTAATCCCCATGCTTTTCTTTGGTTCTTCTTTTTTTTCAGGGGCTTTTAAGGCATCGAATTCTTCATCATCAAAAATGGGAAAGTCAAATGTCTTTTCTGCTTTAAACATATCGCGATCTGTCTTTATTGGTAAATCACCAGATACATCATCAAAAACATTTTTCTTTGGTATTATTGGTTCTTTTTTTTCTTCCTTTGGTTTTTCCATTTTCTTGGGTTCTTCAACTGGAACCTCTATTTCTTCTTCTTCAAATAATACATTTTTCAATTTATTAAATAATCCCATGATTACCCTCCATCTATTTACGAATGAAATCTGGGTCAATTACTTCTTCTTTTTCTTCATATTGACCATATTCTTCGACAATTTGCAAGTAGCCACTTTCGGTATCTGCACTTTCAAATATGTTGTGCTCTATTTCACTCGTTTTTAATACATCTTCACCCATCAGACTCGTTAACACTTCATCTTGATAACTTATCGATGTTAATATGGACATAGCATAAGCGATTGCTTCATTTGCTTTATCCTTATCCACTATCACTTCTATTTTAGCATAATTATACATGATTTCAATAAAATATTGTTCATTTGCAGCATTTTTTATCTCTATATAACCAAATAAATTATCTTTTTGAAGAGACTCGCTATAAACAGCATCACTATTTTGTTCATAGTCTTTTTCTACTTTGTTATAGTAACTAACTCGATCAACATACATATAGTAAATATCATTGTTTAATGCTAATATTTCATTGCTTCCTTCATGAGAAAGATTTCTCATTCCTTTGGGTAAATAATATTTATAACCAGCACGGTATGTATTGGTAATTGACACATTTGAATTCATAGTTGTATTTAATATTGATTCATAAGATTCTTCTTTTAAAGTTGCGCAGCCAGTTGAAAGAATTAAAATGATTAGAATAACGCTTAATTTTTTTGCCATATTTATTCTCCTCGACTAGTTTAGTATATCAAAAAAAGCTAGAAAAAGCTAGCTCTTTTTGGTTTTTAGGTATTTAGCTATTCATTGCTATTGCAAATGAAATAGATTTCTATTGTTTCAAAAAAATTTTCTTATTATTTTTTTAACTTTTTTATTAAAATGCTTTTTTTGATGGACATTTTTAGATTTTAAAATTGTTATTTTTCATCATTTTCATCATTTTTTTCATTTCTTCAAATTGTTTTAGTAAACGGTTTACTTCTTCGACACTGCGACCTGAACCTTTGGCTATTCTTTGTTTACGTGTTGCTTTTAAAACTTCTGGATGTCTTCTTTCGTATGGAGTCATAGAAAGGATGATTGCTTCGACATGAGCCATTTGTTTAGGATCGATTTGAACTTCGTTTAAACCCATTTTACGAGCTTGAGGAAGCATTTTAATAATATTTTCTAGTGGTCCTAATTTTTTTATTTGTTTTAGATTCGTCAAAAAGTCTTCTAAATCATATTTACCACTCATCATTTTTTTAGTTTGATTTTTAGCTTCTTCTTCAGACATTATGTTCTCTACTTTTTCGGCAATACCCATAATGTCTCCCATATCTAGGATACGCTCAGCCATACGGATCGGATAGAAAGGAGATAAGCCATCTAGTTTTTCTGAGTCACCAACAAATTTAATTGGAACATTGGTTAAGTGTCTTACAGATAGAGCGACTCCACCTTTGGTATTTCCATCTAATTTAGTTAAGATACAACCCGTTAAATCTAAAGCCTCATTAAAGCCGGTTATAACATTTATGGCATCTTGCCCCATCATTGCATCAATGACTAAAAGGATTTCATGAGGATGCATTTCTGAGGCAATGTCTTTTAGTTCTTGCATAAGGTTTTCATCAATGTGCAAGCGACCAGCTGTATCGATAATGATGTAGTCGTTTTTGTCTTCTTTAGCTTTTTCTAAAGCATCTTTGACTATTTCAACAGGGTTTTTATGTCCTTCTTCAAAAACGGGAATGTTTAAGCTTTTGCCAATTTCTTTTAACTGATCAATTGCTGCTGGACGATAAATATCACAAGCAACTAGCAAAGGATGTTTGCTTTCCTTTTTCCGTAAGTAGTTGGCAAGTTTTCCAGCAGTTGTTGTTTTTCCTGAACCTTGCAACCCAACAAGCATTAAAATGGTTGGATTTTTTTTTGTTTCTAACTGGGCAACATCACCGCCTAGTAAAGACACGAGTTCATCTTTTACAATTTTAATAAATAATTCATCTGGTTTTAGGCTTTTACCTACTTCCATTCCTAAAGCTTTTTCTTTTACGTTAGCGACAAATTCTTTGACAACTTGATAGTTTACGTCTGCCTCTAGTAAAGCCATCCTAATTTCGCGCATGGCATCTCCTATATTTTCTTCTGTGATGGCGCCTAAACCTCTAATGTTTTTTATCGCATTCGTTAAACGATCGCCAAGATATTCAAACATGTTAATTCCTCTTTTCTAATTTAATAGTTCTTCTAGTTTCCCCTTTATTTCTTTATCTTTTATTTCTTCTATAACGGCTTGTAACTTTTTATTTTTACTTCTAATTTGCAAACATGATTCATATTTTTCTAGTTTTTGTTCAACCGTTTTGATGGTACTTCCGACGGCACTTCTTGTAATACTCAAGTTTTCGGCGATTTCACCCATGGACAGATTTTCTTCGTAATAATCCGAAAAGATGGCTTGTTCTTTTTCTGTTAATAATTCTTTATAAATATTAAACAAATCGTTGTAATACAGAAATTTATCCATTATTCGATCATTCCTTTAAATAGGCCATAAATATAGGACTCAATATCAAACGGTTTTAAATCTTCCATTTTTTCTCCTAAACCAATAAATTTTACGGGTATACCAACACTTTCTTTGATTGCAAGGACAATACCACCTTTGGCTGTACCATCTAGCTTTGTTAAAACGATACCCGTTATGTTTGTGATTTCTTTAAAGCTTTTCGCTTGCAAGATACCATTTTGACCAGTAGTCGCATCAATAACTAAAAGTGTTTCATGAGGTGCACCTGGAATAATTTTCTCGATGACTTTATTAATTTTTTCTAACTCTTTCATTAGATTTACTTTGTTTTGTAAACGTCCGGCAGTGTCTATTAAAACGATATCTACTTGCTCTTGTTTTGCTTCTTCTAGGCCAGCATATATGACACCAGCAGGGTCTTTACTTTCTCCACCATGAAACAATGCTCCAGTTTTTTTCGCCCAACTTTCTAGTTGCTCAACGGCACCAGCGCGGAAAGTGTCGCCCGCAATCATCATTACTTTCTTTCCTTCTTTAATATATTTATGGGCAAGCTTCGCAATGGTTGTTGTTTTTCCTACGCCATTTACACCAACCATTAAAATAACCGTTGGACCAGATGGAGCCATATTAATTTTATCGGATAAGGATTCATTATTTACATAAATAATAAATAATTCGTCGACGATAACTTCTTGTAAATATTTAGTATCGGTAATATTTTCTTTTTTGACCCGGTCTCTTAGGCGATCTAAAAAGTTCATGACTGTATTTACACCAATATCCGCCATGATTAGAATTTGTTCTAGTTCTTCAAAATACTTTTCACTTACTTTGGTATATTTTATACCTAATAAACTTAGCTTAGAAACAAATTCTGTTCTTGTTTTTTCTAATCCCTTTTCATAACTTTCTAAAGTTTCTTTTTCTTCTATTTTGGTTTCTTTTTTCGAAACAATATTTTTTAGTTTATCAAAAAAGCCCATTTTTTTCCTCCTTCACTTTTCTATAAAATGTTTAAGGCTTATCTATAAGCACAGACATCATCTGTCATGTAACTTGTGAGTTCTGAATAAGTTCCATAGTTTTTACGGTAGACTAGGACGCTACCATTCGGATCACATAAGTCGTTGCGGTTTTCAAACAATCCTGAATTGATTAAATTGCTTATGGTTATTTTACGATAGCAATTGGCCTCTGTAGTGGATGGATTTGTTTCATCAAAAGAAGTTGAACATGGTCTTAAAGAATAGCTTTGATTTAAAATGTAAGTGATCGCTGTATCTTTAACAGATTTTATTTGATCTTGTAATAGTTCTTCTCTTGAGGAATTTATTGCATTCATTACGGAAACACCAGCAAAGGTCGCCAATATTGCTATTATGGCTATTACAGCAAGGATTTCAATTAAGGTAAAGCCCTTATTTTGTTTCATATAAAACCACCAGTATTAGTATATCATTAAAACTTTACAATTACAAACTTTTGCGTTATAATTTTTAAAGCGAAACAACTTTAATTTTTATTCTATTTGAAAGGAGAATTTAATGCAGAATAATAAGGATGTCACGTCCGTTGTTGCTTTAGGCGGGCTTGGCGAAGTTGGAAAAAATATGTATGTTGTTCGGCATCAGGATGAAATTATTGTTATTGATGCTGGTGTTATGTTTCCCGAAGATGATTTGATGGGTGTTGACTATGTTATTCAAGATTTTAGTTATTTAAAAGAAAATCAAGATAAAATTAAAGCTTTAATTATTACTCATGGTCATGAAGATCATATCGGAGGAATTTCTTTTTTACTTCAAAATGTTTCTATTCCTATCATTTATGCTCCAAGAATTGCAACGAGTTTAATCCGCAATAAGTTGGAGGATAATCATTTGAATTATCAAAATTTACAAGCTTATGATAAGGATACACATTTGAAATTTAAATATTTTGAAATTGAGTTCGTTACTACAACTCATTCCATTCCGGATAGTTTCGCTGTTGTAATAAGAACTCCTCAAGGTATTATTTTTGAAACAGGGGATTTTAAATTTGATTTGACACCGATTGGACCTATTGCAGATTTTCATAAAATTGCGCGTGTTGGGGATGAGGGTGTTAAATTGTTGCTATCTGATAGTACGAATGCTTTGTCTGAAGGTTTTTCTAAATCTGAGTCTTGTGTAGACGAGACTTTAAATGATATTGTTTCTAAACATTATGGACGAGTTATTATCGCGACTTTTGCTTCGAATATTTACCGAATTAAACATATTGTTGAGACTTGCAGAAAGTATAATCGACAAATTATGGTATTTGGTCGTAGTATGAAAACAAGTATTGAAATTGCTTTAGAGAATGGTTTGATTCAGGATCGGAGTATTTTTATTGATGCGAATAAGGCTAAAAGTTTAAAACGAAACGAGATATGTATTTTATGTACAGGTAGTCAAGGTGAACCACTTGCTGCTTTATCACGTATTGCTAATGGAACGGATAAACAGATATCTTTACTTAATGATGATTTGGTTATCTTCTCATCTAAACCTATTCCTGGTAATGCAGCAAGTATTAATAAAGTTATTAATAAGCTTTACTTAAAGGGTGTTAAGGTATTTACTAATGAGGAATTTAGTGATATTCATACTTCTGGACATGGTAAACAAGAGGAACTTAAGTTAATGATGAGACTTGTTAAACCTGAATATTTTATGCCAATGCATGGAGAATATCGAATGCTAACTGCTCATAAGGAACTCGCTGTGGACTGTGGAATGCCTAGTGATCACGTTTTTATTTGTACAAATGGTGATGTGATTGAGTTAACAAATGATGGGGTAAGACGCGGAGAGAGAGTTACAGCAGGTGATGTTTATGTTGATGGTTCACGAATTGGTGATGTTGGCTCATCTATTATAAAAGAACGCAAGGTCATGAGTCATGATGGTATTTTAATGGCTATTGTTAATATTAATCCTTTGAAAAAACAATTACTTTTGAAACCAAATGTTACAACTAGAGGATTTATTATGGTTAATGAGAATGCAGATTTGATTGATAAGATCGAGAAAAAAGTTACATCGATTGTTCGGGAAAGTTTTGCTAAAGGTAATTATAGTTATACGGATTTAAAAGGACAGATTATTTTAGATTTGTCGCCTTATATTAGTGCTTTAACGGGAAGACATCCAATGATTTTACCTGTTATTATGGAAGTTAGACAAAGTGATTAAAAAAAGCTTGAGCAGGAATAGCAATTCTTGCTCAGTTTTTTCATGGAAAAAATATTAAATTTTGTAAAGTTTTTTCAGTTGAGTGAAAAAACTCTACTTTTCGACAAAAATAATATATATTTTTTTAGAGGTGAAAATGATGCTAGAACGTACAGAATATTTAGATTTTTTAAAGAAACTAAAAGATAAAAACATAATCAAGGTCGTTACTGGAATAAGAAGATGTGGAAAGTCAACGCTATTTGAAATTTATAAGAAATATTTACTAGAAAATGGAGTTGACAATAGCCAAATAATTAGTTTGAATTTTGAGAATCCAAAGGATATGATTTTTAATGATTGGAAAGAACTGTATACTTATTTAGAAGATAAATTATTATCTGATAAAATGAATTATATATTTTTAGATGAAATTCAAGTTGTACCAAATTTTGAAAAAGCAGTAAATAGACTTTTTATAAAGAAAAACGTTGATTTATATATAATTGGTTCTAATTCTTATATGTTGTCTGGCGAACTTGCAACTTATTTAACTGGTAGATATATGCAAGTTCATATGCTACCATTATCGTTCAAAGAATATTTAAGTTATTATGGCAATGATAATGAGCTCAAAAAATATGACACATACATACAAACTGGTGGTTTCCCATATTTGTTAAATTTAAATGAAGATAAGGAACTAATAAGAAATTATCTAGATGGAATATATAACACGGTTTTAATGAGGGACGTTATTTCAAGAAATAATATTAAGGATGTCATGATGTTAGAAAGTGTAATAAAATTTATATTTGATAATATTGGTCAATTAGTTTCTACTAACAAAATAAGTAATACTTTAAACTCTAGTCATAGAAAAAATTCTGTTAATACTGTTGAAAGTTATCTATCTAATTTAATTGATAGTTATATAATATATAAGATATCTAGATATGATATAAAAGGAAAAGACTATCTAAAAACAGGAAATAAATATTATGTTTGTGACTTAGGATTAAGAAATTATTTACTTGGTGGTGTTAGAGATTATGGTAGTATTTTAGAAAACATAATATTTTTAGAATTAAAAAGAAGAGATTATGAAATATATATAGGAAAATATGATGAGGAAGAAGTAGATTTTGTGATAAAAAACAATGATGGAATAAAATATATACAAGTGGCCTTATCAGTTCGTAATGAAGATACTTTAAAAAGAGAATTATCCCCTTTAAAGAATATAAAAGATAACTATCCAAAATATTTAATCACATTAGACTATGATACAAATGATTTTGACGGTATAAAGCAAATAAGTGCTATTGATTTTTTAACCGGAAGAACAGGCTTATAAATATTAAGAGTGTTCAACTTAAACACTTACTTTTATACTCTAGCTGAGTAAAAATTAGCTAGTTTACTCAGCTCTTTTTTTAATTCTATTACGCAAGTTTGTTTTTTTCAATTTTGCGTAATAGAAAAAACGATAATTTTTACTTTTTATCGTTTTTTAGCATCTACATAATTTATTTTATATCCGAGATCGGTAAATTTTTGCTCGTATTCTGTTTTAATATTGGGAATATCTTCGCTTGCTAAATCAAGACTTACTTTTTCTAAGATATATCCTTGACGGCTCAGTTGTTCTAAGCTATAAGCAAAAAGATAGATATTATCTGTTTTTTGAATAATGTGCTTTGAACCTTTAAAAAGAGATTCATATAGATTCAAAAAATCTGGACTTGTTAAGCGTCTTTTCGCATGTCTTTTTTTCGGCCATGGATCAGAAAAGTTTAAATAAAGCGTGTCTATTTCATGATCAAAGACTTCATTAATATTTTGAGCATCCATACATATAAAGCAGATATTCGATAATTGTTTGGTATTTACTTTTTCGATGGCCCTTACTAAAACACTTTCATATTTTTCAATACCAACAAAATAAATATCAGGATGCGACGCGGCCATTTCAATAAGAAATGTTCCCTTACCCGTTCCTATTTCGACATGAATAGGTTTATCTTTCGGCCATGTTCCTTTTTTAGAAAAAGGATCTTTTAAATAATATGGACTGCTTTCTAATTTTTCTTTTGCATTTTTTACATTTCTTAAACGCATGTTTATCACTACTTTCTATATTTATTCATATACTGGTATAAAAGGAGTATTTTGATGAAAAGAGAGAGAGATTCATTTTTTGAAAGTTCAAATTTTAATATGAGTGCAACTGGTCAAATGCCGGCGATGAACGGAATGAATATGGGGATGCCTAATGTAAATGCTGGAGGTAGCAATTTTTATGCGAGCCAAAATATGCCCATGCCAATGCCCTTGCCTATTTATCCTAATACAAACAACAACGTTTCTTCTTCAACTATTACTGAATTAGAAAGCAAGATTGCTAAATTAGAAAGAAGTATAAATCGTTTAGATGCAAGGGTTAGCAAGTTGGAGGGCACCCAATTTTATACCCAAGATACTTATGATGTTGAGAATAACATGTATATGGTTTAACACTACTCGGTAGTGTTTTTTTCTTGAAGTTTTAGTTTTCCAAAAGTAAGTTTGTTCAAAATTTTATTTAGATATTCTTGGCCAAATATTTCTTGCAATAAACCTTTTTTATAAGCAATAAATAAGTAAACTGCGGCTCCAAAGATTGCAATGATGGCTACATAGATAATACATGATGTTTTGCTATAGTAATTTACTGGTAGAATAAGTTTGATTCCTAAAACAACAACAATCATACATATTGTAGGCAAAATGATTTTGCCTAACATTTTTACGGTTTCTTTATATTTTATTTGATGATCTTTTTTGAGAATAAATAATGCTGTTCCGTAAGATAAGGTGTACCCTGTTATCGATGCAATAATGGCTCCAACAAATGGTTCTACGCCAATCCAATTGAAAAACAACATGAATGGAACATCTAAAACGGCATTGGCAATATAGCCTAATAAAGTTGTAAAGTATACGGCTTTAAATTTGTTTAAGCTTTGAAGAGTTGATGATGTAATCATATAGATGTTATAAAATAATGCTCCAAAGATACTTACAGCTAAAACTAATCCACCTAATTCCAATTCACTTGTACCATAGAAAATACTCCAGATTGGTTTGGATAGCATGGCTATACCAATGACCATTGGAATACATACAACTAAGATGATTTGGATGGCTTTGTTTAGCCTTCCCTCTACAAGTTTCCATTTTTTTAAAGTAAAGGCTTCAACGATATTGGGAATTAAACTGACAGTGAGTCCCATAGCGATTGAGTTTACAATCACATTAATTTTGCCAGCCCATGTTGCCACACTGGAAGTGACAAACTCTGTTGTCGCGGCATCAAAACCTAAATAAGTCATGGTCCTGGAAATTAGAACCATATCCACAAAATTATATAGAGACACAGCCACATCAATAATAATGAATGGAATGGCATAAGTTGCTAACTTTTTTAATATTTCCTTGTTCGTTATTTTATCTTTTTTTTGAACTCCTTCAAAGCCCAATTCTTTTTTGTGTTTTCGCAGATTATACACAATATATAAAATGGCCGCGAGTCCACCAGCAAAAGCGCCAAAAACGGCAATACCTACAGAAGTTGTCAAGGATAGATTTAATACTTTGAGTCCTAGATAACTTCCACCTAAAATTACGGTTATACGAACTACTTGTTCAATAACTTGACTAATGCTTGATACATTGATAATGTTATGTCCTTGTAAATATCCTTTAGAAACGCTTAAGAATGGGATAACAAGGATAGCAAAGGATACACAGCGAATAACAAATGTCACGTCAGCAATGGTATTTCCACCTTGTAAATCACCTAGTATTAATGTAGCTAGATTTTCAGCAAATAAAAATAGCACGATAAAGGCGGCAACAGAAATAAAGCTAATGATTTTTTTGCCTACTTTGTATGCCCTTACTTTTGCATCCATCATTCCTAATGTATTGTATTCTTTTATGATTTTACTGATTGCAACTGGAAGTCCTGCTGAAGAAATATCTAGGAAAATAACATAGATATTATAAGCATAAGCATATAATGCACTGCCTTGAACCCCAATAATAGCATAAAAAGGGATGACGTAAAGCATTCCTAAGATCTTGGTGATTACGATGGCAGCGGTTGCAATAACGGTTCCTTCTATAAAAGAACTTTTCTTCATTTTTAACCACTTATTCCTTTTCATAATAAATCACCATAGCTGAAAAGCAATAGATTTGATCTTCTCCTTGGATGCCAATGGCGACTTCATATTTGATATCTATTATATCACCATTTATGCCACTTAAAAAGCCGTTAATTTTACTTTCTAAGTCTTTTTCTGTGTTTTCATCAAAACATTTTACCTTCATACTCTCTACCCTTCCTAGTTTTATTTAAACATATTTTAGTGGTTTTTTTTGTCGATTTTTGACAATTTTTCCGGAAGTTTTGGTACAATTTTGATAGTGATGATTATGAAATTAAAATACTTGTATTTAATTCTTTTTGTTTTAATTATTATTTTTGGAATTTTTGTTTTTAGCCGTAGTCAATTATGTACTATTACTTATGTTATTGATGATGCAATTGTCCAAACTGAGAAAATTAATAGAAATAGTTCTTTTCCTTTAATCGATTCTCCTAGTAAAGATGGCTACGTTTTTGTGGGATGGTATGATGAGAATAATACGCTTTATACTGAAGATGTTTCTATTGATCATGATGTCGTTGTTTATGCAAGATGGGGTATTATTGATGTAGATGATAGTGTCAGGTAGAATTCACAATAAAAATCCACCAGCTAAGCTGGTGGTTTTATTATGGCCTCTAAGGCCTTCA
>ERZ1643251.719-NODE-719-length-43749-cov-17.381357_pt1 | contig 43749 bp, 28 predicted proteins | sample MGYA00579261_ERZ1643251 | MGnify/ENA primary metagenome ERZ1643251 (study PRJEB29033, sample SAMEA4952267) | chicken gut metagenome | biome: Broiler Chicken; feature: Gastrointestinal Tract; material: Caecum | place: Ireland | collected 2018 | study: Broiler... | reverse complement strand
TCAGAGTGCCTCTGACTCCGTCATTCGTTGGTTCGAATCCAGCTACCCCAGCCACTAGACACTATATGTTGATGTTTTTAGAAACGAAACACAATATATAGTGTCTTTGTTTTTATGACTTTTTTAGCATTTCCCCAAATTGGGGAAACTTTTGGGGAAACTTTTCGGAGTAATTTTTGTCCGTTGCCCTGTATTTTGCTTATTTCGCCCGCAAAAGCAGGCGTTTTTGTTTGTTTTTTGTCTTTATCAAAAATAGGATTGGGGAAATTTTCATCAGTAAATTACTTTCTCGGCTTCTTTGAGCTGAAATTCGTCCGAATAATGTGTGTATACCGTCGACGTAATTGTGCCGCTTAAACTGTGTCCAGCCCAAATGCTTACAACTTCGCTTGGAACGCCGCATTCCTTGCAACGACTGATAAACGTGTGTCTCAGTTCGTGCGGGTGTCGTTCGGGCAAAAGCCGCTTCATGCGCGTGGAGATCGTGTTGAGATTGGTGTTTTTTGCCTTCTCAAAGTCGATAAACGGCAAAACTTTTTTCACCTGCGAGGTAAATGGTATCTTGCGAAGCACCACGTTCTGACCTAAACGCTCCTTGCTTGTCTCGCATTGCAACCACTTGCCGTCGATGATCTCGATGCTCGCAAGTTCGGATTTTCTTAAACCGAAAAACAGAAGAACGAGAAGAGCGTCTGTGCCTTCAACTTCTTTATGCGTCTTGCAGTATTTGACGAGCCTCTCCTCTTCATCCGCGGTGAGCGCCTGTCCGCGCCGCACCTGATAGCCGGGAAGGACGACCTTCTTCATGGGGGACGGAATGGAAAAATCCTCTGCCGCCATGTCGAAGATACAATTCAGCATGAGTGCGAGCTTTTCTGCCTTGCGGTGCTTGTTCTCGCCCACAATGCCGAAAAGGTAGTTTTGCAGTTCATTTCTCGTGATGTCGGCAAGCGGTTTATTCCCGAACACGGGCTCCAAATCCACGCGGAAGGAACGCTCGTATTCCCGATAGGTGGACGGCTTTGTCGTCTGCTCTTTGATTTTCAGCCAGTCGCGCGCATAATCTCCGAAAAGCGCCGTCTTGGCCGTCACAACGGGTGCGGTCAGCTCCTCGGTCGGTTGAACGGGCGGACGTTCGTAAAAGGCTGTCAGCCTTTGCAGAAAGCGCGAACGCATCGTCTCGAAATCTCGCCCCGATGCCTCAATGTACATTCCCTTGCGGCGCACCCGCGCCTCGAAATAGCCGTTGGAAGTGATTCTGTAATTTACGATGTAATTGTTTGCAATAAAAATTTTTCTGATATGTTCAGGCATGGCTTTGATCTCCTGTTTGGTAAATTGAAAGCCGTTTTTGCCTTTTTCAGAAAGTTTCCCTATTTCCTTGTTCAGGGCAATGGCGTCCATCGTCTTTTTGATGGAGGAAAGCTGCCCGTAGAGTGCCGTGAACGGATCGTCCATGGCACATTGTGCTAAGTTACCTGATGTTTTGCGATAATTCAATTCTCCTTATTTTTTGATTTGTGCAGCTACAATGTTCTCTCACTGAATGGCTACTATGTTCTCTTACCATATAACACAAAAATCCTCCTTGTAATAGATTTTTGCGGCTAAAAGCGTTGCTGTTCGCTCGGCTGTTGCTGCCCATTTGAGATATTCAGTTGTGTTTGCAAACTTTCTTGTTCAGAAAGTTAATACGATTATAACGACCCTGGCAAAAAAGTCAAGGCCCTGACGCACTATTTTGAAATTTGTTCAAAATCAAAACGGTAAATCGTCATACGGCGGCGGTTCGTCGTATAAATCGCCATCTGTCCGTTCAAAACGTCTTGCCTGTTCGGCATTAGTGTTTTTCAGATATGACTTACTTTCTCCTCGCTCCGCCCCATAGCGGGAAGAGAGCTTCTGAAAGAAATCTTCCTGCAAGTCCGAAAAGGATGTCATCCCGCCGCGTTTTTTCCAGAATTCCGTGCTCGAAAGCCGCGGCGCATCGATGTCTGTATGCAAAGTGTAAAGCGGCTCATCCAGCTCGTCTCGCAATTGCAGTTTGTTGCCGCGCTCGCTCTTGTCCTTGCCGATAACTTTGCTTGTCCAAGTCTCCGTGATCGGCAGATAGTACACGAACAGGTTGCGGCGGTTTGGCTCTGTTACGATGACCGCACAGATGATGTTCTCATCCGTCTTTAAAAAACCGATCGTCTGCACCGCATAACGGTAACACTCTGCAAAGTAGCGGAAAATGTCCTGTTCGGACGCAAAGCCGCTCCAAAACTCGCTGTTTCCGCCGAATTGCAGACATTCCAGCACCGTGTTCTTTCCTCGTGGATAAAATTGCGCGTTAGTGCTTTTCATCACGCTTTGCCACGCCTGTTCGGCTGTGGCGTTCATACTTTTGAGATAAGTTACCTGAAACCGCTGTTCGCAGTCTGAAAGGTATTTATCCACGGTACAAAAATCCTTTTCTCTGTGCTTGATGACCGAAATAGTGGCGTGTTTGTCCCGCGGCTTGTCCTGTTCATCCTCGTCGGGGTAGACGTACCATGTCGGCTTTTTCGTGTAAAACTTGATCGTTATTTTCCTCCTTATAAGTATTTGGCAAAATTCTGGGGGCGCGCGACCTATCTGGCCGCGCGCCCCTTCGACTTTTTTCTATTTTAATTCGGGCAGACATGCCCCTGCATATATCAAGCGGATAGAAGGCAAAAAATATTCCATTTTGCCGAAAATTTCACAAAAAATTTTTTTGAGTAAAATATACAAGGTTTTTCCACGCCCGACTGCGGATATCTCCGCAGTCGGGCATTTTTCTTATACAACTTCCTGTACGGTCAGTTTGAATGTTTGCCCGTTTGCCAAACGCATCGAAATAGCGTTTTCCGCCTCTGACAGATCGCAAACAAAAAAGTCCGATAAAATCGGTTTGATTTCTTCTAAAAGGTTTTTTGCATCCGTTCTAAAATTATTCTCTGCATTTTTGAATTGTTCTTGCTCCATAGTAGTATATGTACTCCTTTTGTTTTTCCACTTCGCCGCGCGCTTTGCTCTGTGTAACTATATTATACCGTTCCAACTCCCCTAAATCAACAAAATCAGGGGAGTTTGACCGATAATATATTGTAGAAACAACACTTCTTTTGGAGAATTATGTCGAATTTATCTGAGAACCTCAAAGACCTTATGGAAGAGGCAGAAATAAAGGCTCCTGCGCTGGCGCAGGCAACCGGAATCGATTCATCAACGATTTTAACGCTTTTGCGCGGTGATGGCCTTCCGTACGTTGATACACTTGTAAAGCTTGCGGATTATTTCAAATGCTCGACCGATTATTTGCTCGGATTGACAGATCAGCTGTCCGAGGAAGAGCTTAAGCAAAGGCCGCCGTTTCCCGAACAACTGACATTTTTATTGAATCATTTTAAGGTTACAAAATACAGGTTGGAAAAGCAGACAGGACTTTCCGAAAAAACGGTCAACCGCTGGCACAACGGCAAAACGCAGCCGACGGTAGATAGCCTGATAAGGCTTGCAAAATATTTTGATTGTTCCGTGGACTTTGTTCTCGGAAGAGTATAACGAACAGGGGCGCGCGGCATATTGCCGCGCGCCTCACTTATTTTTTATCAAACTCCGGATTGCGGAATTTTGGTTCGGGGCCGTCTCCGAAAATTTCTTTGATCTGCTCTTGAATCGGACGGGGATCGTTTTCATCGACAACTACTACGTTTTTATATTTGCGTCGAAAATCGGTATACCGCTTTTCCAATTGTTCATACATTTTGGGGAGAAATCTTCCTTCGATATACTCCTCTACAGTAAGTCCCAAACGCCGCGCCGTCTTTTCGGCTTCCCGCTGTATTTTCTTTTCATCGGGATGCGAAGGCGGTGTTTTCAATTCCTTTTGCCGTGCGTTTATCTTCTCGCAGAGTGCAAGATACAGCCATTGCATTTCGTCGATGTGCTCCGCAAACTGCAAGCGATAAGTCAGAGGTTGTATTAAAACGCAATAAATGGCTATTGTAAGGGTTAAAACGGCCTAAAATATACTAAAAAACCCGAGTTTTGACCAATCTACCCTTATCTTCCCCACAAATTACCCCACAATTGAAATTATTATTCTAATTAGGTGGATTACATAATGCAATCCATCTGTCAGATGTTTATAGGATAGAAACAGGGCAATACCAAGCGTTTTTGTTGTAGGGGATCAGCTCATCATTCATACAGATAATTAAACCTGTCTGTATTTCAAGATTTAGTTTTTCAAGTGTCTTAAAGTTTTTATCGGCATCGGAAGGGTTCTTACTTTTTTTGATTTCGATCGGATAAGCCTTATTTCCTTTCAAAATCAGAAGGTCGATTTCTTTCTTATCGATATCGCGGTAGTAATACATATCAACGTGTTTTCCTGCATTATAGTAGCTTTTTATCAGTTCGGAAACGACATAGGTTTCAAAGTATGCGCCCGCCATGTTGCCGTTTTCAAGCGTATCTGCATTCGGCCAACGGCAGAGATATGCCGCAAGTCCCGTATCCATAAAATATACTTTCGGTGTTTTTACAAGGCGGTTTGTAACGTTGTTAAAATAGGGGTGAAGAATGTAAATGACACCGGAACGTTCCAAAATGCTTACCCAATTTTTCACGGTAGGGGCGGAAACGCCGATTTCTTTGGAAATTTCGTCGTATTTCAATTCCTGTGCCGTGCGCGCTGCCATATAGACGAGAAAGGAATAAAACTCGTTCAGTTTTCCCACTTGCGCCAAGTCCTTGATATCTCGTTCGAGATAGGTGTTCACGTAGTCCATATAATAACGATCACGTTCTATGTCGGATACGTGCAATTTCGGCATACCTCCACGGAAAATCAAATCGAATATTTCGTGGATATTTTTGTGCTTCATTATTGTCGCACGTTCTTTTAACGCATTGATTTCGGGGCAGAACAGCCCGACTTCCCGCCCATCGAGTTCCGCTTGGGAAAGCCCTGCTAAATCAAATACGGCAACTCTGCCCGCAAGCGACTCTGAAACGTTCTGCATCATGCGAAATTTCTGAGAACCGGTCAGCCAGAACATTCCGTTATTGTCTTCGCCGTCGAGAGCCTTTTGATCCACGATACGCTTCATTTCTAACAAAATGGATGGAACGCGTTGAAACTCGTCAATCAAAAGAGGAGTGCCGTATGTTTCGAAGAAAAGCGCGGGGTCTGTTTCGGCAAGCCGACGAGCGTTCATATCGTCAAGCGTTACATATTTACGCCCGGTTTCTTTGATATGGTTGAGCATTGTGGACTTCCCAACTTGCCGTTGTCCGCAGACCATAACGACGGGATAATTTTTTGAAGCGAGCTTCACTTGCTCTTCCAGATGTCGACGAATATACATAAAATCACCATTCCGAGAAAAATAAAGTGTAACTTTATTATACTCAAAACAAAGTGGTTTGTCAAATAAAAAATGTAACATCGAAAATAAATATTTTTTAAGGATACCGTTCTCGAAAGGGAACGGCATTTTTTTATTTATAATTGTAATGAGCTTTTCAAAACTTGGATTATATTTACCTTTTTTTCAAAAGCTATTGGCAATGAAATGATTGTATTTTATAATACGGTTAGTTATCGTATTATAAAATCGCGCGGGCTATAGCCCGCATTCGGTATGATATACCGAATGAAATATCTTTAACGGAGGATATTGTGAGTAAGTTGGTATTCGATTTTAATGATAACAAATGCGAATTGGAAATATCGCGGGTAGGGCAGGAGCATTGTCTGCCCCGAAAGTTGCATGAAAAACGGAAGGCGAGAAAGTACTCTTTGCACTGCATTTTTTACGGCTACGGCACGTTGATTAAAAACGGGAAAGAAATCAGCTTGACGAAAGGCAATATGTTTTTGCTTTACGAAAACGAGGAACAAGAATACTTTCCCGATCCGATGGCACCTTGGGCTTATTATTGGATTGATTTCATCGGCGAAGGCGTGGAAAAAGTGCTTGCCGCTTGCGGGTTTTCAAGAGAAAAACCCTATATTTATTTAGGTGATAATGCCAATAATATATACAATCTTTTTCGGTCGCTTGCGGAAGAGTACGACGGCAGCTCATTGAATTCGCTCAGTTGTATGGGGTATACGCTCTTATTGTTTCAGAACCTGATCCAATATTGTAATCAATATGAAAAAAGGTTTACCGTAAAATCGGCGCGGTTCAAAGTCTTTCGGGATATTCTCATCTTTATCAATAATAATTACCGCATGAATTTTACGCTCGACGAAATCGCTGAAAAAATGAACGTTACCAAAAAGCAGCTTATTACGATGTTTAACGATTTTGCGGACATGACTCCCGTCAATTATATCAACCGTTTCCGCATATCCACTGCGTGCGTGATACTGTCGGAATCTTCTGTAGGGATCAAAGCCGTTTCCCAAATGGTGGGGATCGAAGATGAAGCATATTTTACGAGAATGTTTACGAAATGGAAGGGGATGAGTCCGCGCGAATATCAAAAGGCGCAGGTTTGCGAAGATCCCTATCAATGGTTAAAGGAAAAAAATCTTGATTTCTGTTGAGGCGACTCATTGGGATTCGGGAAATAAATAGTATAAGGAAGGAAAAGTCATGAAAAAATCACTGAAACTTGCCGCTCTTGCACTTGGCGCGTGCATGCTTTTGCCGCTTGCCGCGTGCGGAGACGACGTTCCGAAGGGCACGACGGAAATTTCGTTCTGGTATGACGCCACGATCACGGCAAACAAGTACTACGAAGAGCTTGCCCGTACTTACAACGAGGGACAGGGAAAAATCGACGGCGTGTACGTCCGTCCCGAATTGACGGGCGGCATCAGCACGGGTGCGCGTCCGTACCTTACCAAAGATTCCCCCAACGTCATGACGATCGACGAGACGGTGTTCAAGGATTTTGCAATCGACGGTCTGTATACCGATTTGACGGAATATTACGAAAACGATAAAGAGTTCTATAACGAGAACGACGTTCCCGCAGGTCTTGCAAACCGCAACCGTTTCACGCGTAACGCGGGCGGAATTTCGTATGCCGGCGAGGGACAAAAACTTGTCGGATTGCCGTTCGGTTCTACGCCGTTTGTCGTTTTATACAACAAAAAAGCGTTTAACGATTATAAAATCAATATCGTTTCCTGCGAAGAAGAAAATCTGCAAACGCAGTATCCTTCCTTACAGCCGCACGGCTATGCGGAATATCTGAATTCGCCTTTCGATGGGGCGGTTTCGTCAACGAATCTTGCGGGCGAAACGGTTTATAAGGTGTTCAACAACCGCATTTCCATGAATTGGGAAGAAATGCGCTATCTCGCAAAATGTTTTACAAAGACGAAGGAAAACGGAACGGGATATAATCCGACATCGCCTACGGCATACGGTTACGTCTCCGAATGGTGGTTCAATTATGCCTGGTCGGTCGGCGGCGATTGCGTAGGCTATAACGGCGAAAAGTACGAGTTCACGCTCGGCGACAAAACGCCGAACTACCTTGTAACCGCAAAGGACGGCGTGACCGTAAACAACGTTCACTATGCGGCAGGCGAGACGTTGCGCTACGAAGATAAAGTAAAGCTCACTTCGAAGGATGGGCTCTACGAATTGCCTTCTACCTATACGGCGATTGCGGAGATCAACCGTTTCCCTATACCGGAAGGTAAATCTTACGACGACGGCGTACCCGGTTACGGTATTTCTTATCCCGATTCTGCGGACAGGACCACTGCGTTTACTTCGGAGCTGGTGGCGATGGCAACGCTCGGCGACGTCACGCTTGCCGAATTGGATAGAAATATGCGCGGGAACTATGATATCGCACCTTGCCAGCAGTACCGTGCGTACGTGGGCGGAAGCGTTTATTATAACGGAGCAAAAACGTTTGAGAACGAGTATTTGAAAGTCATCGGGAAAGACGGTTATACGGGTGCGCTCAAAACTGCCGACGGCACCGAAACCGGTACGCCGGTAAAGGGAAAGATTGCCGCTTGTTCGAAGGCGCAGACGCTTGTAATTCCCAAAAATTCCAACGCCGAAATGTACGAAGCGAGCTGGAAGTTTATTCGCTGGGCGGCGGGTCCCGACGGACAGAAGATATTAGCGCAAACGGGCGTTGTGCCCAATCAGACGAGCGTGTCTTTTTCCGACGATTATCTGAAAACGCGCGCCGATATCAATTTGTACGCGCGTTCTTTGACTGCGACCGGCGGCGAAATCGGCGACTGGGCTTACTTCCAGAACGGCAATTGGGTCAAAGGTTGGTCGGGTGATTTTAACGACGAAGTTCGTTTCGGGAACATGGCGTTTGCAGACTTCTTCACAAATAAAAAGTCGGCGGCAGAGACGGCGATCAACGGCATGAAGATCGTGATAAAGGGAAGATATTAAAATGGAAACGAGGGAAGAAATCATAACGGCGGTATCGGCTGAGGGGCGGAGCGAGACCCGAAAGCCGCCGCGTAAAAAGACAAAGTGGACGAAGGAAAGCATTGTCGGTTTGATTATTCTGCTGATCCCGCTTGTCGGCTATCTGATTTTCAGCGGCTTTCCCGTTGTCATTTCCTTCATCATTCAGTTCGCCGATATGGATCGTTTCGATCTCGGAACGCTCCAATGGAACAACTTTGCGAATTTTTCCGCAGTGTTTACAGACGGAAGATTCTGGCATTCGATCGGAATTACGCTTTGGTTGCTGGCGACGCAGTTCGTATCGCTGTTTATCGCTCTTGTAATGGCGGCGTTCTTGTCTCGTGACGTAAAAGGTTCGAAAATTTTTCAGATCATTTATTTCGTACCGTATATCTGTTCTACGATCGCCATTTCGGTCATGTGGATGTGGATTTTCGACGGAAGTCTGCAAGCAGACGGAATCACGCGCGGGGGAGTTCTCAACAGTATTCTCGGTACGAATATCAACTGGCTGGATAATCCCGACAATCCCGCAACGCTTACCTGGGCGATCTTCGTTTCGATCGTCTGGCGCGCGCCGGGATACGGTATCGTTATGTATATTGCAGCGTTCAAAGCGGTAAATCCTGCGCTTCACGAGGCGGCGCAGCTTGACGGAGCAAACGGCTTTCAGCGTTTTGTACACGTAACGCTTCCCGGAATTGCGCCTACTACGCTCTATCTTGCCATGGCGGGCGTTACGGCGGGAATGGGGATCTTCGGCGAAGCGACGATCATGGCGCCCATTAACTGGGATCAGGTTGCAGGGCGGAACGATATGGGACTTACCTCCATGTATTATATCTATCTCGAAGGCGTAAAGTCGGCGCGTATGCCGACTGCGGCGGTTATGAGTTGGTTTATGTTTATCATTACCTTTATTCCGTCGTTCCTGCTGTTACGCTGGCGGAATAAAAAGGAGGAAGCGTTATGAGAAACGAAAAAACTTCCTCGAAACGCAGAACGAAACTGATTGCCGATATCGTCACTTATATCGGATTGGCAATTTATTTCCTGATTCTCGTTTTGCCGTTTATTATCATTATTATCACTTCGTTTGCTTCCGACTACGAGATTTCGCACAGCATCGGATTCGTATGGGCGCCGAAGTTTTCTACCGAAGGGTACGAGGTGCTGTTCAAAAACGATCCGTATGCGGTCGGCGGAGTGCCGTCCATCTTGCGCGGATTTTTGAATACGCTTTGGATGACGACCATCCCTACGGTGGTGGGACTGCTCGTTTCGGGTGCGGCGGCGTATGTTTACGCCAAAGTGAAAGTGCCGGGGAAAAACATTCTGTTTATGATCGAAATCGCGACCATGAGTATTCCGCTCGGCGCGTTCGGCATGGTGAGCTATTTGTTCTATTCGGCAATCGGCTGGCAAAAGAGCATTCTGCCGCTATTTATTCCGGGAATGTTCGGAAGTGCGGGAACGATTTTCTTTTTGAGAATGTATTTCGAGGGGATCAACAAAGAAATCGTGGAGGCGGCTAAAATCGACGGCGTCGGTACGATCGGAATTTACTTCCGCATGATGATCCCGCTTTCGATTCCCGCGTTTTTAGCGCAATTCATCTTTGCGTTTGTGGGCGGCTACAACGATTATCAGGGACCGCTATTATATCTCGTCGGCAATAAATCTATGTGGACGTTGCAGCTTTCCATGTCGCAGATCGTTTCGTTCGTCGGTTCGGAGGGCGGTTACAAAAACGTGCAGTGCGCTTCTGCGCTCGTCGGGCTTCTTCCCATGCTCCTGCTGTATTGCTTCGTGCAGAGGTTCTTCATTGCGGGAATCGCGGTAGGCGGCGGAAAAGAATAAAAACAAGGAGAAAACTATGAGGAAAATAACAAAAACAGTTTGTATCGCGCTCACGGGCTGTCTTGCCGCGGCGGCGCTTGCGGGCTGCGGGTCGGAAACAAAAACCGTGCTCGAACTGCCATATTACGACGGCACGGAATACACGAGCGAGCTTCACGACGTTCCCGAATACAACCGCGAGCTGTGGCGTTCCAACGTAAATGCAGCGCGCATCATGGAGCTTGCCGATCCGCAGGTTTTCGACAATACCTCGCGCGACGGATACTACTACATCTATGCGACAAACGATATGACGACCTCCCGCACGAAGGACTTTATCGAGTGGGAATTCATGGGCACGATTTTGGAAACGCCGAGCGGTTGGGCAGACCGGTGGGCTCCCGAAGTAATCTACGACGAGGAAACGGAAAAGTACTTGTACTTTTTCAGCGCGACCGCGCAATCGGGTGCGTCCTGCGTGTTATATCTTGCAACTTCGGATCGTCCTTACGGGCCATTCGAGCTCGTGGACTTTTCGGACGCGGATAGCTGTTTCGGCGCAGAGAACGTGCATACGTACTCCGACAATGATTCGCCGTTGACGAAGGACGATTTTCAGAACGCTTTCGACAAATACACTTATTTTGATCCCGTCAAATTCGGCGCGGTGTTGAATCAAAAATACGGAACGTCGATTTCGACGACGCATATTCCCACGATCGATCCGCACCCGTTTATCGTTCCCGAAACGGACGAGGCGCACGGGGGCGAAAAGTATCTCTACGTTTCGCTTGACGATCCCTATTATTCGGGATTGGATCGCGGAATCTTGGCTATTCGATGCGATAACTGGTTCAAGCCCGATTATTCCACGGCAGAGGTGGTAACGCGCGTGGGTTATTCGACGATAGAGGATTATAATAGGGCGAAAGCCGGAGAAGAAGTGAAGACGTTATGGTTCGAGCTGGCGGGTACGGCGCTCGTCAACGAGGGACCCGAAGCTTATTATCATAACGGGAAATATTATCTCACGCTCTCCTATTGCGGATACGGTGATCCCGGATACGGCGTCGTGCAGGCGGTCGGCGATTCGCCGCTCGGACCTTTCCGTAAACTCACCGAAGCAGAAAACGGCGTGCTCTTAAGCTACGATGCAGGCGGAAACACTAAGGCTTCGGGAACGGGACACCATTCTTTCTTTGAAATCGGCGACAAATTGTATATTGCTTATCACCGCCATTCGGTATACGGTACGACGGACGGCGGAAGAGAGCTTGCCTTAGACGAGATAAAATGGTTGAAAACCGAGGATATCGACGGAAACGAGATCGAGGTCATGTACGTGAACGGACCGACCGTGACCGTACAACCCAGATTCGATAACGAAGCGGAATACAAAAACATTGCAGAGCAGGGAACGGTAAAGCTGGAAAAGGGCAAGTTTGCTAACGGCTCTTCCGCCGAGTATATGAATGACGGATTGCTTTCGATGAATACTGTCGTCAATCAGGACTTTGTAAACGCACACGTGAAGGAAACGCAGATTACTCAAACGAGCACGTTCTCTATCACGTTCAACGAACTGAAAACCGTGCGCGGATTTATGGTTTACGACTCTAAGCTGAAAGAAGAAGTATTCCGTAAGATCAAGAATATCGAATTTATCGGCGAGGAGAACGGACAGGAAATCACTTATTACATTGCCGAATTAAACCTCGACGAGCGCTCGAATATCGTCATCAGCAGTTTCGACGGTTCGGTGCGCAACACGGTACGCGGCGGCGGAGTGTATGCGGAATTCGATGCAATCAAGGTAAAGCAGATCAAATTCACGGTGGAAGTTCCCGAAAATCAAACGCAGGTCGGCATTGCCGAGATCGCCGTGCTCGGCAAGGTGCAATAAGGAGGGAAGAAGATGAAAAAGAAATTGCTTGCGGTTACGCTTTCGGCAATTACGCTTGCGGCGTCATGCGGAGCTTTGGCGGCGTGCAATAGCGAAACGCAGTACAACGTAATAAATTCGAATCGGGAGTATACTTTCGAACGTTATAAAAAAAGTACTGCCGTTCTCGATGAAGAGGTCACGCTCGACGGCGAATTTACCGAAGATTTTTACACGGGCAGAAATTGGTTTTACGGAAAAAAGCGTTTGGGTCAGGTCACGGCGGACGTAAGGCTAACGACTTACACGGGTAAAAACGGCATTTATCTTGCCGCGCACGTAGAGGAGAGCACGATCGTCTACTACAATGCTGCGAAAATCTCTTCGTGGAACAGCGGACTTGAATTTTATTTCGCGTTCGGCGAGGCAAATACGTGGCAGGACGGCTTTTACGAGATCACCGCAACGGCGGGCGAACAGCTCGACGTGCGCAGGGCGGAGATTTCGGCAGGCGGGAGTTTCCGCAACATGGCGCTTACAAGGGAAACCACGCCCCAAATTGCGGTAAAGCGCGTGGGCGATTTGTTGGGCGAAACGTGTCAGGAATATCAGTTCGAGATATTCTTGCCTTATTCGTTGTTTGGGCGGACGACCCGTCCCGACACAATGAATATCGACATCTGCCATCACGCCGCGACGAGCTCGGCGCTGAAAAACGAACGTGATCGCTACGACTTCGGCGGAAACGAGCTTTCTTTCTACGGATGGCTGAATCCGAAGGGGGGTTATACGTTCAATGCAAACGGCTTTGTAAGCAACAAGCTTGCGATTTCTGCGACGGGCGGCGGAACGGTTGCGGAGAGCCACAGAAACGAATATGCGGTGACGGGCGATATCGTTGAGTTTATCATAACGCCCGAGAGCGGTAAAAAACTTGCAAAAATCGAAGTGGAAAACGGCGGCGCAGTGCAGGATCTCACCGCTTCCGTGCAGAACGGAAAACTTTCGGTTGTGTGTAAAGGCGATATTTCGGTAAACGCGATGTTTGCCGACGAAAATTAAACAGGAAGCGTCAATCGAAGATTGATAGAAATAAGGAGGAATTATGAAACACAAAAAACTGATCGGCATTTTGGCAACGAGCGCGCTTCTGCTCGGTTCTGCGGCAACGTTTGCGGCGTGCGGCGGACAAAAACACAAGATCGAGCGGGTGGCCGAAACGCAGGCAACCTGCACCGAGGGCGGGCATGCGGCATATTACAAATGCACCGACGAAGGCTGCGACAAGATTTTTTCCGATATCGAGGGGAAACACGAAATCAAGTGGGACGACGTGGATAAAACCGATCCGCTCGGACACAGCATGACCCATGTGGAGGCAAAGGCTGCGGACTGTACGGAGGGCGGCGCAAACGAACACTATCACTGTAACCGTTGCGAGAACGACTTTGCGGACGAGGCGGGCGCAACCCCCATGGAGGACGCAGTGATCGACGCACTCGGGCACGACATGAAGCCGGTTCAAAAGGTTCTCCCCGTAACGGGAAGCCCCGGCGTTAAGGCGCATTACCGTTGCGAACGGGAAGACGCGGAATATTTCGACAGCTTCGGCGACAAAAAAGTGACGGACGAGAACAGGCATGAACTCGAATACGATATGCTCACGACCGCGCCGAGCGGCTGGTTCGACGTGCATCACGATTTCTCTCATACCAACGATGCCGACCCGTATGTTACAATCACGGGCGAAAACGGCTTGAACGTGGCAACGAACGAGTATTATACCGATATCGCGTACACCGCCCGCGTGCAGAAGGCAAACGTAAATAGACAGTTTATCGTCCTCTTCTTCGAAAATCAGGCGATTTATTCCGTTTCCGTCGATAACGGTAAAATCAAGTGCGACAGCGAAATGTCGGGTTGGGGTTACGGAACGGAGCAAGGCTATTCTTACTTAAATGACGGAGAATGGGAGCATACGCTCTCCGCGGGCGAGCAGGACTGTTACGAGGGCAACGGCTTAGAAGTGACGCTTGCGCGCAAAGGCAAAACGGTAAAGGTGCTTGTAAACGGGCAGGTAGTTCATTCCGTAACCCTTGCCGACGAGTATGAAGCGACGCTTGCAAAGGGCGGTATGCTTGTATGGAACGCCGTTCCGAGCGTTAAATATTACTTCCGCGCAGAGGCGCAGGCGAAAGCGCCCGAGGCGCCTAAGGTTACGGTTGCTCCCGTCGATGTGGCGCAGGGCAGCGTTACGCTCAACAAGGAGACATTTGCTTACGGCGACGAGCTCGTCGTCACTGTTACGCCGACCGACGATTATGTATTCGATACGTTGTTTGTGAACGGGCGGGAGATCATCAAGCTTACGGACGGAACGTATACGACCACGGCGACGAATATTGTAAACATTTCGGTCGTGTTCAAGGCAAGAGAATACGGCTCGGTGAATGCGACCGTTACGGGCAAAAAGCACGGCGTTACCGGCAATTCGATTGCCGAAAACGCTGCGTTCGAGTTGGTTGGCAAAAATCAAACGTATTCGGGTTCGCTTTCGAATGGGAAACTGAACGTAAATAAAGTACTTACGGGCGAATATACGCTGAAAATTGCAAATCACCTTAGCGGAACGATTAGCGTGGAAAAAGATACGGCATACGAAACGGCGATAGTGCTCGAATACGATATGCTTGCAGTGAACAATACCAACGGAATCGGTGCGGATAAAGTCGATCTTTCGCATCAGAACGACGAAGAGAGCTACATTAACGTGACGGGTAGCGACGGACATCTCAACGTGACCGCCAATGAGAGATATAACGACGTGATGGTAACGGCGATCTTCAAACGCGAAAATATTTGGAATCAGCGTATGGGCTTCCTGCTTGCGTTCTCCGATAAAGAGGGCGTACAGCTCGGTTTCGATACATTCGACGACGCAAGCAACGTTACGCTTCACTTCTGGTATGATGGAGAACATCATTCGGGATATGCGAGCGTAAGAGATTATTATAACTTCAAGCAAGACAGCTTTGCTCGTTTGAACGGGAAGTTTAACTTAAACGGCTGCGCTCCGTTAAAATCGGAATGGCTTGCAAAATTCAACGGCGACGGATTGGAAGTTTCGCTTGTAAGAAAGGCGAACTTGATTCTCGCGATGGTGGAAGGCGAAATCGTCGGTGCGGTTGAAGTGGATTCGAAGTACGCGGCGGATACCGTTCAGCTTGGATTCTTTGCGGAGTGGGTAAATCCCATGCAGATTCCGTTTGAGATCACGACAATGCTTCCCAATTTTGAAACTCCTACGTTCGAGCTCACGCAAGGACAGAACGGCACGGTGACAAAGACCTCGGGCGACACCTATTCCGTATGGGAAAAGATCACGCTCAATATCGAACCTGCATCGAACTACCGTTTAAAACAGCTCACCGTCAACGGCGTTGTGATCACGGGCAACAAGACGGAATATTCCTTCTATCCCGTAGCTGGTGCAAACACGGTAGTTGCGGAGTTCGAGCAAATTCCTTACGGCAATGTTTCGTTTAGTGCGGACGATAAGTGGAATGCGGACGGACTTGTTATAACGTTCCAAAGAAACGGAGAAACGAAAACGGTTACGCTCGGCGACAATGCCGTGATTGAAAACATGATGATGGATCGCTGGACGGCGACGGCGGTTGTCGGAAATGTGACCGTTTCGCTCGGCGAAATTTATATCGACGCGGAAGAAATCACCCTCGATTTGGCGAAGATGTTCAATGACGCCGCTCTTGCGAATAACAGAATCGTGAGTGCAAATCTGGCTACGGGCGAATTTGTTTACAATACGCAGCCTGATGGAGCAACACTGTGGCTCAATACGGTTGATATTGCACAGGGTAGCACCTTTGTCGCAACTAAAATTTCTCTTCCCGCTGAATCGAAGGAATTTTTGAAAAATTCGGGCGATAAACATGAAACGTTCAGTATTTACCTGAAAGTCGGCAATGAGGAAAAGAACGTTACGCTTTGGTGGAAGCAGGATGAGAATGCGTTCAAGTTCTTCTCGCTTGATAATTGGCAAGGAACCGACAATCTATCTGCCGAGTTGAAAAACGCGTTTATCGACGGCGACGGGTTCTATGTGGTTTGGGCTTACAATACCGAAAGCGGAAAATATGAAATTTATGCGGGCTTGACCCCTCAAACCGTTACGAAGATCGGCGAATGGGATACGGGTCTTCCCCAAAACGGATCGTTAGCGGCGATCGGTTTCGGTGATGGGTTCAAGTGGGGCGGTGAGTCTTATCAGCTCAACATTCAAATGAACTGTGGCTCAACGTTGAACGAGGCGCTCGGAATCGAGGAGTAAGCCGATATACAGGCGCAGGCACTCCCGCCGTTAAAACGGCGGGAGCAAATTTTAAGAGGTTTGCTATGAAATTTTTGAAACGAATACTCGGCGTATTTTTATCGGCGGTGTGTCTTCTTTGTTTTGCCGCTTGCGGCGAAACGGACTACGGCACGCTAACGGTTGCTGATATCGAAAACTTAAAAATCGGTGAATCGCGGGAAATATCCGCCGTGTTTTCAAACGAAGAATACGCTTCGGCAATCGAATACGAATTCAAGGGCAACGCAATCAAAATCGAGGACGGAAAGGTGACCGCGCTATCGGGCGGGCGGACGGTGCCCGTTACGGCAAAGACAAAGCACCACGAAACGACGTTCACGGTAAAAACTTCTACCGAGCGGTACGATAACGGCACGCTTACGATTGAGAATATCGAAAATCTCCCCGTCGGGCAGAGAATAAAAATAAACGCCGTATTTACGCCGTCGGGCGTGTATGAGCCCATTTCTTATACGTTTGAGGGAAACGATATCGAGATTTCGGACGGTTACGTTCGTGCGCGTGTGCCCGATAAAACGGTTACCGTAACGGCGAAAACGGCGCATCACGAAGTGACGTTTACGGTGTCGACCGTCTCCCCCGACGAGGTAAAATATTACGATATTTATATCATTGCGGGGCAGAGCAATGCGGCGGGCTATTCCTCCAAGGGCGGAAATCTCGGCGGCGTATTCAAAAATATCAGCTATGCGGGCGAAGTCAATGCACCGCGCAACGGCGGAACTCCTGCGCAAAGCTATCTTTCTTATCCGTTTTTGTCGGAGGTGAAAGAGGGGCTCGGAAAAGGCTCGTCGTTTATCGGTCCCGAATACGGTATGGCGGAGGCTTTGAACGGTCATTATTCCGAAGGCAACCGCGCTATGATTTTGAAAACGGCGGCGGGCGGTACAAGTCTTTTCAATTCGACGGGCGGCGAAAACAACGATTGGGGAAATTGGTATCCCCGTTCACAATGGGGCAGGAATACCGTGAACGCTTCCGCAAGTCCGATGGGAGTACTCTATCAGAGTTTGGTAGATAATTTTGCTGCCGTTTATTCACAGCTTGTCGAATACGGATATACGCCGCGTGTGCAGGGTATGGCGTGGATGCAGGGCGAGGCGGATTTGGGCAATCCGAACGGCTATAAAACGCTGTTGAAGGCGTTTATCACGGATATCCGCACCGACTTAAAGGAAATCACGGGCGACGAGAGTCTTGAAAGTATGCCGTTTGTAATCGGGGAAATTGCAACTTCGTTTGCCTATGCAAATAATTCGCAGGTACCCGCGTTCGTAACAATGCAGCGCGCCGTCGCCTCTGAAATGGAAAACGTATATACGGTCAAGACGGATGATTTGATCATCGTAAATGCCGACGGCACGGTAAACGGAACGGACCAATATCATTTTAATAAAAACGATTCCCGTACGCTCGGCAAACGCTTCGGCGAGGCGCTTTGGAACAATGCCCGCCGCGACAATAATTGAGGGGCATTTATGAAATTTTTGAAACGAATACTCGGTATATTTTTATCGGCGGTGTGCCTTCTTTGTTTTGCCGCCTGCGGTGAAAAAGATTACGGCACGCTAACGGTTGCCGATATCGAAAACTTAAAAATCGGTGAAACTCGGGAAATTTCCGCCGTGTTTTCAAACGAGGAATACGCTTCGGCAATCGAATACGAATTCAAGGGCAACGCAATCAAAATCGAGGACGGAAAGGTGACCGCGCTATCGGGCGGGCGGACGGTGCCCGTTACGGCAAAGACAAAGCACCACGAAACGACGTTCACGGTAAAAACTTCTACCGAGCGGTACGATAACGGCACGCTTACGATCGAAAATATCGAAAATCTTCCCGTCGGGCAGAGGGTGCAAATAAACGCAGTGTTCACGCCGACTGGCGTGTACGAACCCATTTCTTATACGTTCGAAGGGGATGATATTGAAATTTTAAACGGATATATTACGGCAATCGTTCCCGATAAAACGGTTGAAATTACCGCAAAAACGAGGTATCATGAAATTATGTTTACTGTAAAAACTGTGCGCCCTGTAACGCTTGTGCGCAACGTAACCGCATGGGTGGGATATCACGCCAGTCCGCTTCCCGACGTGTCTTATTTCAAAGAGGGCGAAGCGATTACGTGGAGCGGGGAAAATCCCGAAATCGCCGTGCTCGATAAGACGAAGCGCACCCTGTCTGCGGTTGCGGCGGGATCGTTTACGCTCACCGCGCAGACCGAGGGCTATTCCGAGATTTATAATGTTACTGTAAAGTCCGTTTCGAAAACAGGCAAAAAATGGCAGCTCGATCAGGATAAAACGGATTATGCCAATCAAATGAAGAGCAAGTGGAACACCGACGGAAACGACGGAAAGACGACGCTGTTTATCGGCGATTCCTTCTTCGACGTGCGCTATTTCTGGACGAACTTTTACAGTTTGTACGCTGGGAAGGACGCTATTTGCGCGGGACTAAGTGGTGCGACGACTTACGATTGGGAGCAGTATGCCGAAACCTTTTTAAGACAAACCGCACCGAAGAATCTTATTGTAAATCTCGGCACGAATAATTTTTACGACGATCATGATTCGTCGGAAACGGCAACCGAGAGTTTGCAGAGAATGTTCACGCTCATTCATAACATTTTGCCCGATACGAATATCTACTACTTTGCAATTACGCAACGGAGCGATACCTCGTATAAATCGGGTGTGAGTGAAACGAACGCCGCCATGAAAGCCTGGGGCGAGGGGTATTCCTGGATGACTTTCCTCGATACCGAACAGGCGTTGACGGTGGACACGCTTTTGTCGGACGGAATTCATCCCAAATTAGAGACTTACAATGTGTTTATGGGTGCGCTTGCACAGAGCAAAATAGAGATGGAAAATAAATAGAAATAATATGGGTTTGGTATTGGAAAAGACAAAGCTTCAAAAGAGCGAACAGAGAAGTTATTATTGCACCTGGTTGGCGCAGAATTTTCTCGCGTCGGAAACGGGAGAAAAGCGTGCCGCCGTGCGCCCCGAATTTACGGGTGATCAGGGCGCAAACTGCGCACGCGACAAGGTGAACGAACGCACAGTGTTTGGTAAGGGCGGCATGGCGCAAGTCAATGCGCGTGAAGATCTCTATCTCGTGCTCGACGACGGCTGGGACGTGCCGTTCGATTTTGATCCTTATGTACATAAGGATTACTTTGGCTCGCTCGAAGTGAATGAGCAGCGTTTTCCCTGTGCAAAGGGTAGCCCCGCGGAAAGGCTGAAAATACTCAACGAGCGAGCAAAGGGCTTGGGTTGGAAAGGAATCGGTATCTGGGTAGCGGCGCAAAAGTGCGGCAAGGATAATAATTCGCCCTTTTCCGAGGCGGACAAAGAATATTGGCGGGAGCGGATACTTTGGTGCAAACAGGCGGGCGTAACGTATTGGAAAGTGGATTGGGGAACGTTGGAACACGACAATGCGTTTCGTAAGTTTTTAACCGATACTGCACGGGAGCTATATCCCGAGCTTACGATCGAACAGGCAATTTGCTGTCCGCCCGTCAACGGTGTGACCGAGCGGTTGCAGCGCGGAGAAGTAGGAAGATTTCAAGACGATGAAAAAATCAGCGGGCTTTCCAAGCAAGCCGTATCGTTCAGCGAAGTATTCCGCACGTACGACGTAACGCCGCAGTTTTCCGTGGCGAGTACGTTGGACAGAGCCGCATATTTATTGTCGTATGCGAAGGGCTATTTGAACGTGGAGGACGAGTTGTACCTTGCGGCGGCTCTGGGCTGTCAGATGGGCATTATGCGTTCGGTCTACGGCAAGGGGTTGGACGATTGGGACGATAGTGACCGATTGCGCGAAGCGGACGCCGCGCTGTTCTGGCAGAGAATCGCGCCGCCGTTTGCAGGCGGAAGCGTGGAAATCAGCAAAGAAATTCTTACGGACGAGTGGACGTTTCAAGAAAACGAGTTTTGGTATCAACCGATAAACGGACGGACGATCCGTCAGGGCGCGCCCGCAGCCGTATCGCGCAACGCGCCGCTACCGGAAGTTTCGGCAGGACAAACGGGTGCAAAACCGTTCGTTGTCTGCGCGCTCAATCCGAACGGTGTGTATTCCGTCGCTGTGCTTCCCCGCACGTTGAACGGGAAGCGGGCTTACGTCGGGGGAGATATTATTTGTTCTTTGAAAAAGATGCCCGAAAAGATTGCCGTTTTCGGCTTTGCCGACAGTTTTGAATTTCAGTGGCGCCAAGGTAAAGCGGTAAGCCTTACGGCGGTAAGTATGCTCGGCGGGAGCGAAGTCGAGATTCCGCTTTTGGAAGAGGGCAACAGTTTTCAACTCGACGCGGAACATATTCAGAAAATATGGAAAGCCGACGATAAATCTGCCCCCGCGGTGTTGCTTACGCTACGCGGGAACTGAGCAGTGTTTATAACGGAAGGAGATAAAAGTGGATAAAACAATTTATTTGGGTGCGGCGTACTATCCCGAACTGTGGGATGAGAGCGAAGTGGAAAAGGACATTGCCCGTTGCAAAGAGTTAGGCGTAAACTGCTTGCGCGTGGGCGAATTCGCATGGGGCAAAATGGAACCGAAAGAGGGAAAATACGATTTTGCTTGGCTTTTACGCGTGGTAGAAAAACTGCACGAAAACGGAATCGCAACCGTGATGTGCACGCCCACCTGTACGCCTCCCCGTTGGATGCTGAACAAATACCCCGAAATGCGCAGAGTTATGCCCGATTTGATCAAATCGGACGTATCCTCACGCTGTCATGTGTGCAAGTCGTCGCCCGTAGCGCGGGAGAAGAACAAACAAATCGTCACGCAAATGGCGAAGGTATTTGCGGGGCACAAGGGAATCATCGGTTGGCAGATCGACAACGAAATTTTCCCTTACGGCGACGGTTGTTTCTGCGAAAACTGTAAAAAGGGTTTTCGTGCGTACTTAAAAGAAAAATTTGGCACAACGGAAAAACTCAATAAGGCTTGGGGCATGGCGCGCTGGTCGCTTGAATACGATTCGTTTGAAGAAGTCGAACCGCCCTACCCCGCGCAGTGGCGGCACCCTTCCTTACAAAAGGCATGGTGGGCTTATCAGTGCGGGCTTATAAAATCTTTCATTGAAGAACAGGCGCAAATCTTACATAACTACGGTTGCGGGAACGTCGGCACGGATATGATGGCGCAAAATTATTTGGACTATTATGCCGTAAACGAGAAATTAGACGTCGTACAGTACAATCATTACGATACGGCGGATCGGCTCTATACGAATGCCTTTGCATACGATTTTCTGCGTTGTGTAAAGGATAAACCATTTTGGGTAACGGAGACGCAGGTCGGCTGGAACGGGAGCAATTATGCCGACTGCGGATACCGCGCCGTCGGGGCTTGCTATGCGAATACCTGGCTGCCGATCGCAAAGGGCGCGGAGATGAATTTGTACTGGCTGTTTCGCACGCACCCGAACGGGCATGAAATCGGGCACGGTGCGCTGTACTCCACGGCGGGCAGAAGCTACCGCGTAAGCGAAGAAGTGAAGAAGGCGGGCGAAGAATTTGTAAAATGCGAAAAATTCTTAACTGAAACAAAAATTGAAAGCAAAATTGCTTTGCACTATTCGGCGACGGCGATGAATTCGTTTTCCTTCGCGCCGCTCATCAAGGATTTTGACTACCGTCAAACTGTACTTGAAAAATATCACGCGGCGTTGCGCCACTATAACGTAGACGTCATTGATATGCCGCACGCTCTCGACGAGTATGAAGTAATCGTATCGCCTTTCCTTGCGTGTGCGGACGAAAACGGTTTTAAGGAACGTATCACCGAATGGGTAAAGCAGGGCGGCACGTGGATCGTAGGCCCGATGAGCGATATCATGGACGGCAATGTGAGCCGCTACACGCACGCGCCGTACGGCTTTTTGGAAGAGCTTGCGGGGGTGTATACGAAGTATCAGAAGCCTGTTGCAAACGACGTTTTCAAGGCACAGTGGACGAACGACGGCGACTGTAAAATCGGCATGTGCTACGACGCTTACGAGTGCTTAGAGGGGACGAAGAGTCTTGCGCACTATACGGCGGGCGAGTTCACGTCGCTCTCGGTGATTACCGAGCGGAACGTAGGAAAGGGAAAAATCATTCTCGTGGGAAGCGTTATTTCGGACGGCGATTTACTGCGGCTTGTGGGCCGTGCGCCGATTGCGGAAGCAAGCGATAACGTTGTACTCGTAGAGCGGATCGGAGAAGAGCAGGGAATGATTGCCGTGGAAATCGAAAATAAGAGCGGATATCTAGTATTGGACGGAGAATATACCGATCTAATAACAGGAAAAAATTTGACGGGCAAAATCGAGGTTTCGCCCTATGAAGTTTTTGTATTGAAAAAAGGAAGTAAATAGTATGATCAAAGCAAACGGAAAAACCTTTTTATTGCAGGGAAAAAATTACAGCTATGCGATGCACGTGCTGGAATCGGGCTTTTTACAGCACTTGTATTACGGCGGAAAAATTACGGAAACCGATTTGGATTATTTAATCGAAATCGGCGATACCAATGCGCCGCATATCGATATGAACATGGACATGGCGTTCGATAGAATGCTCTCCGAATACGGTTTTTACGCGCGCGGCGATTACAGGGAAGCGACCGCCGTCTTTGAGCGGAAAGACGGGGCAAGTATGTCGCGTCTGCGCTATCAAAGCTACCGTGTGGAAAAGGGCGCGCCGAACGTAAAGGGTATGCCGCACGTGCGCCAAGGGGACGAGACGCTTGTCATTACCCTCAAAGACGATTTTTCCGATATCTCGGTGGATTTGTATTACACCGTTTGCGACAATTCGGACGTGCTTGTCCGCAGCTCGGTCATTCGCAACACGGGGCGCGAGTCGATCATGCTTAAAAAAGCGTTCTCCTTCCGCGCGCAGCTGCCAAACGGCAATTACCGCATGATGCGTCTTGCCGGCACTTGGGGACAGGAGCGCATTCCCGAAATTGCGCCTATCGCGCACGGAATTACCCGCTTGCAATCCATTCAAGGTTGTACTTCCCATAACACGAATTGTTTTATGGGCATTCTCAAAGAGGGCTGCACGGAGGATTCGGGCGAGTGCCTCGGCATACAGCTTATATACAGCGGCTCGTTTGCCTTAACGGCAGAGTGGTGCAAAAACGGTCCGCTCACGTTGCAGGGCGGCATCTGCGATACGGGCTTTTCATGGGAGCTGAACGGCGGAGAAGAATTCGTTACGCCGCAGGTCTTGCTCACCTATTCGGGCGAAGGAATCGGGGGCATGTCGCGGAGCATCCACGACTTTTTGCGCGAGCGCGTAATCAACCCCGCATACGTCTATAAGCGTCGCCCGATCGTGGTGAATAACTGGGAGGCAACTTATTTCGATTTTAACGAAGAAAAGCTTTTCCCGATCATCGACGAAGCGGGAAAGCTCGGGATCGATACGTTTGTATTGGACGACGGCTGGTTCGGAAAACGCGACAGCGACTGGTCGGGACTTGGCGATTGGTTCGTGAACGAGAAAAAGCTGAAAGGCGGGTTAAAAACGATTATCGACCGCTGTAAGAAGAACGGCTTAAAATTCGGCTTGTGGTTTGAGCCGGAGATGGTGAACGAGGACAGTGATTTATTCCGCACGCAGCCTGATTGGGCGATCCATAAAGACGGGGTAGAGCCTTGCAGAAGCCGTCAACAGCTTGTATTGGATTTCACGCGCAAAGATGTAGTAGACTATATTTTCGGCGTCGTTTCCAAGGTGCTCAAAGAGAACGAAATTTCCTACGTGAAATGGGATATGAACCGCAATATTACCGAGGTGTATTCGGCTCAGCTTCCTGCGCACCGTCAGGGTGAGTTTATGCACCGCTATATTTTAGGCGTGTATGATTTGGCAGAGCGGCTGACTTCCGCATTCCCGAACGTATTTTTCGAAGGCTGTGCAGGCGGAGGCGGAAGATTCGACGCGGGTATGCTCTATTACTTTTCTCAGATTTGGACGAGCGACGACACCGACGGATTCGAGCGTACAAAGATCGAGTGGGGGACTTCTGTTTGCTATCCGCTGTCCGCCATGAGCTGTCACGTTTCCGTCTGCCCCAATCACCAAACGCAGAGAATCACTCCCTTTGAAACGCGCGGGAACGTAGCGAGCCTCGGCGCGTTCGGGTACGAGCTCGATCTTTCCAAGATGACGGAAGAGGAAAAGGCGCTCACCAAAGCGCAGATAGAAAGCTACAAGCGCACGAGTGAGCTGATTTTGAAAGGTGACTTGTACCGCTTGATGAATCCGCTTGAAAAGAACTATTTCTGTGTTATGGTCGTCAGCAAGGATAAGAGCGAGGCTTACGTTGTGGGAGAACGTATTCTGGGAATTCCATGCGACTATAATCAATACCTCTATCTGTGCGGCTTAGATGAGAACGCGCTCTACAAAATTGAGGAGCTGAACATTACGGCAAGCGGTAAAGCGCTTCAAAACGCGGGCTTGCTTTTGCCGAAGCTTTCCGATTTCGGCAGTTGGGCGTGGCATCTGAAAAAAGTATAAACGGAGAGTTATATGAAAAAAACAGAATATCCGCGTCCTCAATTTCAAAGAGAAGAGTGGTTGTCCCTCAACGGCGAATGGGAGTTTGCCTACGACGATTCCGACGAGGGAATTAAAAACGGGTATGATACGGGAACGGTTTTACTCCCCCTTAAAATTAACGTTCCGTTTACCTATCAGTACGAAGCAAGCGGTATCGGTGATACCGTTTGCCACGAACGTGTATGGTACAGAAGAACATTCAAAGTAAAGCCCAATAAACGTGTATTATTGTGCTTTAACGGCAGCGATTATATTACCGACGTATGGGTGAACGGTAAACACGCTACAACGCACACGGGTGGGTTTGCGCCCTTTTCTTGCGATATAACCGATTATCTAAATGGGGAAGAAAACGTCCTCGTCGTACGGTGCTACGATAGTTTGGAAACAGCTGTTCCGCGCGGAAAGCAGAGCTGGAAGGCCGAACCGTTCGGTTGTTACTATGTGCCCAATACGGGTATCTGGCAGAGTGTTTGGCTGGACTTCTTCGGCACGGATTGTGTGGAAAGCTATACCTTACAATCAGATATAGACAATCGAGCAATCAGGGGTGAAATTCATACGCTGTACGGAAAGGCAGACGAGGCGGAAATCACTCTTTCTTTTCAAGGGAAGCTTTTACAAAAGCAGCGCATTGTGTTGCCGCAGAAACGCACAAGGTTTGCAATCGAGCTTGCAGACTGCGCATTCGATTTTAACGACATGCTTTGGTCGCCCGAAAAGCCAAATTTGATTTACGTGGATGTGGTGCTTTATGCAAACGGTGTGGAGTGCGACAAGGCGCATACCCGACTTGGAATGCGCAAAATTCATATCGACAAAGCGGGAAAAATCTGTCTGAATAACCGTCCGTATTTTCAACGGCTCATTCTTGATCAGGGCTATTGGGTGGAGAGCGGCTTAACACCGCCAAGTGCCGAGGCGCTCAAAAAGGATATTGAGCTTGCCAAAGCAATGGGATTTAACGGCGCGCGAAAGCATCAGAAACTTGAAGATCCGTATTTTTACTATTATGCGGAAGAGCTAGGCTTCCTCACTTGGTGCGAAATGCCGAGCGCGTATACGTTCTGCGTGGAAGAGGTCGCGGCAATTACAAACGAGTGGCAGGAGATTATCAAAGTTGCCAAAAATTTTACGAGCAATATTGTCTACGTTCCGCTCAACGAAAGCTGGGGTGTGCGTGAGATCGGCGTAAACAAAGAGCAACAAGAGTTCGCGCGCAGTTTGTATCATTTAACCAAGTGTTTAGATTGCGAAAAGCTCATTTCCACGAACGACGGATTCGAGAACGTCAATCCGACGGATATTGTTTCCATTCACGATTACGACATTGCCAAGGCGGAGCAGTTCCCCATAAAGTACAAAGCGGGGGATTATAACGGACTCTGTCCGCAGGGTTGGAAATTATTCGCCGAGGGCAATTCTTACGAGGGACAGCCCGTACTGTTCACAGAGTTTGGAGGCATGATGCTCAAAGAACAAGGCGTCGAAGGCTGGGGCTATAACGGCTGTGAAGAGAATGCAGAATCCTTTTGCAAGCACCTCGAAGAGCTTGTTAAGGGCATTGCACAAACGGAGTTTCAGGGCTTTTGTTATACGCAGTTGACCGACGTACAGCAAGAGGTGAACGGGCTTTTGCGTGCCGATCATACGCCAAAGTTTGATTTGGCGAAGATAAAGAATTTAACAGAAAAAATCATATAAATAATTTTTTTGAATCTATTGAATGGTTAACCACCATAGAGCAAATAAATAGTTGCTAAATAAGGTTAAAGTCGGTGATACGAGAATTTATCAGCGACTTTTTTATGCTCTTTTTTCGGTGTCTTTCGCTTTATTGAGAGTGAAAGAGAATACAATTTGGAGGTTAAAACAATGACAATTAGACCGCCTTAATCGGCAGACAAGTGGAAAACAAAAGCCCCCTGCAAGGGCGAACGGGATACAAAAGCGAAGCGTTGTATCTTAGTGAGATAAGGTTACAAAGTAACCGACATTAAAAAAAGGAGAAAACAGTTATAAGTTATCAAGTTATACGAGTGCAAAAATTTACAAAGGGATCGTTAGGTAAAATAGGTGGAGAATCCGAACGGACAAGCAACGGACACCGCAACGAAGATATTGACAGCGAGAGAACGCCGCTCAATTACTATTTTAAAAAATCAGACGGCGGGTTTACATCCACATGGAAAAGTATTTTGAATGAGCTGAATGCTACGTTCAAGGAAACGAAGAAGTCGACGGCGTTTGAAGGGATTATAGTAACCTCGGATAAGGCATTTTTTCAGCGGCTTGGTTACGTTGCGGGAGACGAGCCGCCACCCGAGGTGATGAGATTTTTTAATCGGGCTTACAATTTCATATTGCGAGAAATCGGGTATCACGGCACAGATCAAAACATTATCTCTGCCGTGATTCATTTTGACGAAACCACGCCGCATTTACAGCTTTATTATCTGCCTATCATTGATAAGGGCAAGAAGAAAGTTTATGCCAAAGGCGTGGACGGGAAAGTTTTGCGGAACGAGAAGGGTTCACCGATACAAGCAAAGGATGAACACGGGAGAGCAATCTATGAATTGAATGAATTGGAACAACCCAAAGTGTGTTCGTCAGATTTTTGGGAACAACGAGGCGGGCAGTTATCGTTCGGTAATTTACAGGACGCATTCTATGATGAGGTCAGTATTCGATACGGATTGGAACGCGGCGAAGTCGGCAGCAATAAAAAACATACCACGAAGTATGAGTGGCAGAAGCAACAACAGGAAGCCGAGCTTGCGAAAATAGAAGCGCGGGCAGCAATCCGTGAAGATCAGGCGAGCTTTGCTACCGCTATGCGGGACAGGGCGATGAATGAGCTGAATGAGATTAATGAGCGGAAAGAAATAGCAAGTGAGGAACTCAAACCGTTACAGAAGTATTTAGACGCATTCAAAGAGGCGTTGAAGGGTGATTTGCCACTTTCACCTACGAAGTTACGGAAAATGATAGTAGGGCTGACAACCGAATATAAGCGGCTTGAAAGCGAAAAGAAAATTACCGACAGGGACAGAAAAAATCTTTTTGAGGAATTGCAGAAAGTAGAAAAACGTATTCCCGAATTGGAAAAGTATAAGGCCTTCGTTTCCCTTTTAGTCGATTATGCGCCCGATAAATTAGAGGAAGCGAAACGAGCGGCGAACGAGAGAAGGAATACACCAAAACCGCCAATCAAAATAAAGACAAGCGGCAATTATAAATTATAAAAATTTATAGTGCAAATTGCTTGCAATTTGCAGAAAAATAAGGTAGGATACAAACCCAGTCGGGAATGTATCTCTCATACAACTTAATACAAAATGACAACTGAATAATTGAAAAATTATAAGGAGAAGTTTTGTGAATATGGTAAGAGAACATAGTAGCCATTTAGCGAGAGAACATTGTAGCTACACAAATAACAATGTAAGGAGATTTGAAACAACAAGAACTAATTGAAATTTTAACGCAACTCAACACTCTTGATTTGAAGGGCGAACAGAAAACTGAAATGACAGCGAAAGTATTGCAGATGGCGGCAGATTCCGTTACTCTCGAAACGCTGAAATCGTTACTCGTATCCGACAAATCAAAACAGACGGCAACACCCGTATTCGAGGAAGCCGTCAGACCTTTGGGAAGAAAGTCAAAACTCGGGTTTACTTTAACGAAAAAGGAGATAAAAAGTATGCCCGAAAAACACAGAAAAATATTTGCCTGTGAAAACAGGATCATTCCGTATCGCTTTCATAAGGGCGTGTACGAAGCACATTACCGCAGAGACGGTTTCAAAGTATTCGCTTGCGCAAAAGACTTTAACCAAATGCGCAAGAAGTTCGCAGAAAAGCTGTTAGCGCAGATGAACGGAGAAATGCCTGTAGTTATTATTGAGAAGGCAAAGCCGTATCGCGCCGCGTTATTCCGCGATTATCTGAACGAGTGGCTTGAAATCAAGCGTAAAACCTGTAAGCCTTCTACTTGCAAGGAATACGAGCGATTATGTAGTTACAATTTAATACCTGCGTTCGGAGAAAAGCGTTTAGACGAATTAACTCGTCCTGTACTTCAAAAGTATTTGTTTGATTTGGTAGAAGAAGGGAAACACCGTACAGCGGAGAAATTACAGCAAATCCTGTGTTGCGTCTTTGATTTAGCAGTGGAAGATTTGAATATCGTTTCCCCGATGAAGAAGATCGTATTGCCGTATCACGAAGCGAAGAAGGGTTCCGCACTTACGAAAGAGGAAGAACGACAACTTGTAGATTGGTGTATTGCTCACAAGGATAACGAAGCGGCTTCCGCATTGCTTGTGTTGCTCTACTTCGGTTTACGTCGTTCCGAGCTGATAACCTTAGAGGTTGAAAACGAAATGCTTTCTTGTACCACGAGTAAGGAACGAATGGGGCGAAATGAAGTTAAAAGGAGTATTCCTTTCACGCCCGTGTTCAAGCGAGTATTGCCATACGTAGACTTTGAGAAGGCAAAGAATACTAATGTGAACACGATTTACACGACCTTCAAGCGGCTATTCCCGAAACGCCACACGCATGAACTAAGGTACAATTTTATTACGAGAGCCAAAGAATCGGGTTGCAATTTGGAAGCGGTTATGCTCTGGGCAGGACATTCTTTCGATAAAGACGTAAAGAGTTCCGCCGTTGACAGAGGCTATACAGACTACTCCAATGAATACTTGATTCAAGAGGCTCAAAAAATTGACTATCCGTTATAATTAGGATACATAAAACTACCCCACATTTTCCCCACAATTTACCCCACAATTTTGAAGTGAGTAGAGGAAAAAGGACAGCAAAAAAGGCGATTTTTAGCCTAAAAACGCTAAAAATCGCCCTAAACTGGCTGGGGTAGCTGGATTCGAACCAACGAATGACGGAGTCAGTTGCTGCCATTCGGCAAGGGCAGACAATCGTGTGTCCAATTCGTCATCCGCGCAGTGATCGAAAGGGCGCAGGATAAGATATTGTAAGCAGAATTTGCTGTACTCACGGTAGCTGTAAAACCATTCGAGAAACGCCTCTTGCAGATCAGGTCCGCAGATACAGCGGAACATATCAAAGAGGATATCTTCATCACCGTCCGTGCGGTATTGATCGAGGAACTTTTCCCATTGCTGTTCGGCATACGCTTCGCGCTTGCTTTGATCTTCCCGTTTTAAGTCGGAAAGTTCAATAACTTTCTTTATTTTCTGCAAATGCTTGGAGACATAGCTCTGCGTATTGCCCAAAAATTTTGCGATCGTTTCCTGGTTCTTTCTCTCCAAATAATACATGCGGAAGATGGTTTTTTCAACGCCTTCAAACTGAGAGAGTAATTTTTTCAGATCGGTACTTTCCTCGTATGAGCGCAGTTTTTCATCCATTTTCCTGTCGGGCAGATCTTCCGGTTTTTGGGGCTTAAAGACATGCCGATGGGGCGACGGCTTCAGATATCTGACATTGTGATCTTTTTCCCTTCGTTCCAGATTATAAAACTTTCTGTCCATTTTCACCATCTTGGTAAAAAGTTTTGTGGAGAGTTCTGCCGATGTCAAATGCCCTTCGCTGTCGTAATAGTAATAGATGTAGGTACCGCGCTTACTCCCCGGTTGCTTTTGCGCATTCAGTTTATATGCTCTGTTTTCTGCCATAGCCGTTCTCCTTGTACGCTTTTATTGTAACATAGAAAACATGACAGATATAGTCATATTTACAAAACTTTTTTGAAAAAATGCGGGAATGAATAGGACGATGCCTAATCAGAAGCAGCGACCGAAAAGTGGGACAAAAATACAAAAAAACCAATGCCTAAGCAGGATAAGGGCGGTGGGATAAACCTCACCGCCGAGGGCGCTCGCATTGTCCTTACAAGAAGCAAGCAGCGGGGAGGCAAAACGCCGCCACGCTGCTTGCTCTGTCCCGTTTATTGCTCGCCCTCAACACGCGGGAAACCCGCGATTTGAATATCTTTACGAATTTATAAGACTATTGAAAAAGTAAGATATTTCTGTTATACTATACGCAAAGGAGATTTTTGATATGGAATTTAAATTAAATCATGATTATCAGAAACTTGCCCTCCAATATATTCAAAATCAGAAACTGATGGAAGAGATTCAAAATAACATTCAGTTTGTCGAAAAATACTACTACAACGTGGATAGTCGCTATAAAGAAGTCGAGGATCAACAGATTGTATATAAACAGCTTGGAATAATTGCTTTTTCCTGCGTAGAGGCACTATGGAAGGGCATCGTCATGGCTGTAAATGAGAATTGCGCAAAGAGAAAATGCTCGTGTAAACAATGTAAATATAAGAAATTTGAAACAAGAGAAAAAATCAATCGCGCACCTGTTGACAAAGTTTTAGATCATCTTGTAAATATGAGGCTTTTATATGTTCATCCGTTTGAAAGGGAAACAATAGAAGAGTTGCAATATTTAAGGAACCATGTTCATTTGACAAGAATAATAACGGATGAAGTCGATCCAAAAGTATTTGATAAAACTTTTGTGGAGAATATGCTACGCCTGTATTATGTAACATTGAATCAACTTGATTCCTGTCATTGGTATTTTACTGAAACAGAGCCTTGTCTCAGAGAAATGGACGAGGATGGATATGAGAGTACAGATCAATACCAAGTGTGGGACAGAAGAAAATATTTTACACAAAAAGTATTCAATGCTTGCCATGCTCTTTTTTATCACAAGCCATTAAACGCAAAGGATAAAAAGCGATTGACCAGATTAAAAACAATGAAGGAAATCGACGAAAAGGATTTAGCCAATTCCTTGGGTAAATTTTTGTATTATGAAGGGATACATTATCGCACAGAGGAGGTCTATGAGATAGCAATCAAAATTTTTTTTGACGAATTAAAAAAATACATATCGCTTGAAAGCAAATTGATCGAAGGAATCAAAGCGAGTATGCAATATTATCAAAAATTGTTTAACATAAGCGAGGAGTAAAACTTTTCGTTTAAATTATTAAAGGATTTTGTCCCTTCTATTGCAATTCCAAAAAAGAGATGTTATAATAATGTTATATTTTGAGGTGAACCCGAATGGAAATCGGACAAAAAATCAAAGCAGTCAGGCTGAAACTACATATGAGCCAGACGGAGTTCGCGCAGCTTTTCGGCGTTAGCTTTGCCACGGTCAACCGCTGGGAGAATGGTAAGACCACGCCCAACTACCGCGCCCAACGCACCTTCGAGCAGTTGTGCAAAGAAAAGAATATTTCGGAAGAAATTTTATAAACTTGACAATATCTGTCATGTACGGTGTGCTAGAATAAGAACGTGCTTTTAGGTGATTGAATGATACAATACGAAGGCTCCATTATTATGGACGAAAAATATACCGATTTGGTAAATTTTTGCAATCGGTATCTGTGGTGTATAGAGCAGGTTTATATAGCTGTAAAAAGCAAATTGCGAAATTACAGTCAAAGTGTTTCGATTTTAAATATTCCGGAGGCGGAAAGCAAAACTGCGGACGAAATTTATGAAATTTTGCGCAAAAGCGGCGCATTGAATGATTTTTACAAGCAAAATCTTTTCTGCCGACTGCTAACCGATTTTCTTTTGTATATGCAGGAATCGATCAGCAATGTAAAACGTCTGAATCCACAGGTAGCACTGACGTTGGCGAGAAAACCTCTTATCGATGATGTTTACTATTTGCAGCATTTGTTAGTCAATACTGATAATGCTATTGCTCTTGTTTTCAGTGATAAGGCAGAAGAAAAAGATTGGGCGCGTGTAAAAGATGAAACAATCAGCGATCAGGCTTTTCGGCAATTAGGATATCCAGGGAAGAGAAATATCTTTTTTGAAATGCGCTGTGGAGACGGCGACATCAGTCTGCTCACTTTTTGCAATAAGGCAAGCCATATCGTAACGAGCAGAGGCTCAAAGCAAAACCACTCAATAAGTGGCGAATTAAACTTTGTTTTTATCAAGGATGAAGAGATCTTAAACTATACGCAATATTATTGCAAAACCGTGCCATGTGTTCTATCCTATGCCACGCGTGTTATTTGCAAAATCTATGAAAATTTGTTAATAGCGCCGTCATTTGATGATTTGCTAGATTCGCTTGATGAAAAGTTGGCAGAAGCTTTAAAGGAATCATCGGAGGGGACTGAATGATAATCAATATCGGGGATGATATTTTGCGGCTGCAGTCCCTGAAACTGCTTAAAAAATTGCTCGTCGATAAGACGACGAAGAAGAACATCATGTGGGCGACGGACGCCTACAAAGGAAAGAGCGGCGACTATGAGCGCAACAAGGAAATGACCGAGGCGCTCATCACGGGACGCAACGCCGACGTCATCAAGACGCGGGCACGCAAGGCGATGGAGCAGCAATCGGAACGCACCAAGCAGCACGCCGAGGTGTTCACGCCGCTGCGGATCGTGCAGAAGATGAACGACCATGCCGATGAAGTCTGGTTCGGCTGTCCGAACGTATTCTTCCAAGACGGAACCCCGACGGAACGGGTCAGCTTCCCCAAAGAAAAGACATGGCAAAGTTACGTCGATTCCCGTCGGTTAGAGATCACCTGCGGCGAGGCGCCCTATCTTGTGACGCGATACGACGTGGAGACGGGCGAAGCCATCCCCATCGAACAGCGCGTGGGGATCTTAGACAGGAAGCTGCGCGTGGTGACGGAGAATGCGCTTTCGGAGAGCGAATGGCTGAAATGGGCATATCGTGCGCAGGAGGCGACGTACGGCTATGAATTCCAGGGCGACAATGTACTCATCGCGCGCGTAAATCTTTTGATGACCTTTGAAGAGCACCTTCGTGCGCGATGGAACAGAAAGCCGACGGCTTCGGAATATTTTCGGGCGGCGAATATCATTGCCTGGAATGTCTGGCAGATGGACGGGCTTGCGGGGACCATTCCCTATTGCAAGGCGGAAGAGAGCAAGCAGCTTTCCATGTTTGAATGGCTGGAATTGGAGGAGCGTATCCGCGAAGCCGCCGATACGCAGCCGCATTGCCAAATTTACAACTGGCGGGCGCGGGAACCGTTGGAATACTTATCATTGCAGCAAGGGAGGAATGAGAAAATGAAGTTTGATTATATCATCGGCAATCCGCCGTATCAGGAAGAAACCGAAAGTGACAGCACAAGAATGCCGCCTATTTATAATTTGTTCCTTGAAGAGGCATATAAAATTTCCGATCGCGTGGAGATGATACATCCAGCACGTTTTTTGTTTAATGCAGGATTTACACCCAAGGCATGGAATGAAAAAATGTTACATGATGAACACTTCAAGGTGCTGTATTACGAGGCAAAAAGTGGAACTGTCTTTTCAAACACAGATATTAAGGGTGGCATAGTAATTTCATATAGAGATGCAACTCAAGATTTTGGGGCAATCGGAACATTTACAGTCTATTCAGAACTAAATGATATTTTGCAAAAAGTCCTCGTCCATAGCAATCAATTTTTAGATGCAATTTGTTATCCCGCATTGAGTTATGGATTAACTCCTCTTATGCAAAAAGAACACCCCGATTCTGTCGGACGGTTGAGGACTAGTGCGTTTACAAAGTTGGAAGAAATTTTCTTCGATGAAAGACAACATGATGGATATGAGTACATTCAAATGATCGGTTTGGTAGGAACAAAACGTGTCACCAAATATGTTAGAAGGGATTATATAAAAACCCCAGATAATTTTGAGTACTATAAAATTATTTTGCCCGCGTCAAACGGTTCAGGGGCACTTGGTGAAGTGTTAAGTACGCCCTTGATCGGGCAGCCCTTGATCGGGCATACACAAACCTTTATCAGTATAGGTAAATTTGATAATAAGAATGAAGCTGAAGCTGCTTTTAAGTATATAAAGAGTAAGTTTGCACGTGCTTTATTAGGAATATTGAAAATCACTCAACATAACCCGCCGGAAAAATGGAAGTATGTTCCTCTTCAAGATTTTACGGTCAATTCCGACATTGACTGGTCACAGTCAGTGGCGGGAATTGACCGTCAGTTATACGCCAAATACGGGCTGGATGAGCGGGAGATCGAATTTATCGAGACACACGTCAAGGAGATGAGGTGATGGCACCGAATATTCAATCGTTCCGCCGCGTCATCCCCATGGTGTATGCCTACAATACGCCCGGCGTTTCCTATAACGACGGCTGGACGAAGATCGGCTACACCGAAAAGCAGACGGTGGAGGAGCGCATCCGCCAACAGACGCATACAGCGGGCATTCAAGCCGTACTTGCGTGGAAAGACAACGCCATGTATAAAGACGGGTCGGGGAAATATTTCACCGATCACGATTTCCATGCCTATCTCGAAACGGAGGCGCACAGTACCCGCCGCCCCGGTACGGAATGGTTTCAACTGGACGGACCTACTTCCTTGCAATATTTCAACAATTTTGCGTGGCGCGTGGGCGTTGACCCCCAACAGGAGCACGCAACATACGAACTGCGCCGAGAACAGGAAGAGGCGGTCGAAATGACCAAAGCCTATTTTGAACAGGGTGGCAAGGAATTTTTGTGGAATGCCAAACCGCGTTTCGGCAAGACGCTTTCGGCATACGACCTGGTGCGGCGGATGGGGCTTATGAAGGTGCTCATCGTCACCAACCGCCCCAGCATCTCCAATTCCTGGGCGGATGATTTCCGTAAATTCATCGGTTGGCAGACGAATTATAAGTTTGTCTCCGAAAACGATGCCTTGCAGGGGAAGCCGGGCGTCCTTACGCGGGATGAGTATGTCAGAGGCGTTCTGTTACAAGAAGAAGGCGAAGAGAGCGGCATGGTCGCCTTTGAATCGCTGCAGGGGCTGAAAGGTTCCGTCTATTTCGGTGGACAGTACGATAAACTGAGATGGATCAAGGACTTCGAGTTCGACCTTCTCATCGTGGATGAGTCGCAGGAGGGCGTGGATACTATCCGTACCGACCGCGCGTTCGACAACATCACCCGCAAGCATACGCTCTACCTTTCGGGAACGCCCTTCAAACAGCTGGCAAGTGCACAGTTTTCCGAAAAACAGATCTTCAACTGGTCGTATGCCGATGAACAGGAAGCAAAACAAAATTGGGACAGTGATGATTATAACCCCTATGAGCCGCTGCCCCGTCTTGCCATGTTCACCTATCAGCTTTCCCCGATGATCCGCGGCAAGATCGAAAAGGGGCTTGTTTTGCCCGAAGAGGACGAGAGCGTCGATTATGCCTTCGATCTCAACGAGTTCTTTGCGACGGACGAGGGCGGAAGGTTTTTGCATGAAGCGGACATCAAAAACTTCTTGCACGCACTGACGACGCAGGAAAAATATCCCTTCTCGACCCCGGAGCTTCGCGACGAACTCAAACATACCATGTGGTATCTGAATCGCGTAGCAAGCGCCAAAGCGCTCGCGAAATTGCTTCGGGAAGATCCTGTATTTTCAGAATACGAGGTCGTTATCGCCGCAGGTGATGGTCGCGAAAAAGATGACGACGAAGTGGCGGGCAAAGCCTTCGACCGCGTGAAGAAAGCCATTGCCGAAAACGATAAGACGATCACGCTTACCGTCGGGCAGCTGACTGTCGGTATCACCATTCCCGAATGGAGCGGCGTGTTGATGCTCTGCAATCTGAAAAGCCCTTCTTCTTATATGCAGGCGGCGTTCCGCGCGCAAAATCCCTGCATTCTGACGCGTGAAGGCAGGCGTTTCCGCAAAGAGACGGCGTATGTGTTTGACTTCGATCCCGCAAGAACGCTGATCGTCTTCGATGATTTCGCAAACAATCTCTCCAAACGTACGGTGGACGGGCGCGGTACAACGGAGGACCGGAAAGAAAATATCAAGCGGCTTTTGAACTTCTTCCCCGTTCTCGGCGAGGACGACGAGGGCAAGATGGTGGAGCTGGATGCGACGCAGGTGCTCTCCATCCCCCGCAAACTCAAGAGCCAGGAAGTCGTGCGCCGCGGCTTTATGTCCAATTTTCTCTTTCAGAATATCAGCAATATCTTCGGCGCGCCGAGCATCGTGCGGGATATTATGGAAAAATTGGTTCCCGCGCAGGAGGAGGGCGGCAAGTCTAGACAGCAGCCTATTGTGGGCGTGGAGAACGTATCTGTTAATGATGAAGGCGATGTGGAAATTCCAAACGAAATCATCATTGGCAAAACGCAGGATTTGTTCGGCGATAAGATCTATGAAGTGATTGCAAAAGATGTGGAAGAGAGCATCGCTGCCGTTGGGACAAGTGGTGACTTTACCGCCGTCGACGCGCAGATAAAAACATTGACGAACGCCTTTGCCGATAAGCTGAAGCGGGATATCGTTGCGCCGCTTGCCGATTCTTATGATATGACGAAGGGTGCGCAGGGGCGCATGGAACGGCAGGTGGAGCAGGAAGTCAAGGCAAAGTTCGATAAGCTGCAGGGCGATTTTCAGCAGCAGTCGCGCATCGCCAAAACGGAATTGGCGCGGAAACAAAGAGAAGCGGAGAGCGAAGAGGCTTTGCAACAGGCGGAGCAGGAGTATCGCTCTACAATGGATGATGCGCTGAAAGCGCTAAATGATAGCGTGCGTGCTGCCGTTCAGCAGACGATCGAGAATAAGCCCCAAGAGCTTGTGGAACAGCTTGAAAAGAAGAAAGCAGAGCAGGAGAAGCATTCCGTCGAGGAGAAAGTCCGCGCGCATCTTCGCGGCTTTGCGCGCACCATTCCAAGCTTTATCATGGCTTACGGGGATGAAAATTTGAGACTTTCAAACTTCGATGAGTACACGGAAGACGATGTGTTTTTAGAGGTGACGGGTATCACCGAGGATGATTTTCGCTTCTTGCGCGACGGCGGCGATTATACCAATCCCGAAACAGGGGAAACAGAACATTTTGCCGGACACTTGTTTGATGAGGTTGTTTTCAATGATTCCGTTGCCGAATTCTTGAAAAAGAAAAACGAGCTTGCCGATTACTTTGACGAATCGCACGAAGAGGACATCTTCGATTACATCCCGCCGCAAAAGACCAATCAGATCTTTACCCCGCGTTGGGTGGTGAAAAAGATGGTCGATTTGCTCGAAGAAAATAATCCGGGCTGCTTTGACGACCCGAACAGGACGTTTGCCGATCTTTATATGAAATCCGGATTGTATATCACGGAGATCGTCAAGCGTTTGTACCGCAGTGAAGCGATTAAAGCGGTTTTCCCCGACGATAAGGAGCGCATCCGTCATATTTTGCGCAAACAGGTCTACGGCATGGCGCCTACAAGGATCATTTATCTGATCGCGACGAATTACATTTTGGGCTTTGACCCCGAATTGAAGTCTGAAACCAAAAACTTCGTCCAAGCAGACGCCGCCGAAGCCGCCAAACAAGGCAAGCTGCAGCAGTTGGTGGATGAAAAGTTTGGGGAGTGATAGTAATTTTATATTTGTTGAGAGATTATGATAATTGAGGTTTTGTGGGAATGAATCAGCGAGAGTTATTGGATAATATTAACATTATTCGTAATAAGGCAGATAATGGAAAACTTGTTGTTTTTGTCGGGGCTGGAGTATCGCGTAATGTTGAAGGTATGCCAGGTTGGTATGCCCTTGTAAAAGCGATGGCCGATGCTATTCACTATTCGAAATGTGATGATTGTAAGCACAGAGAGGATGGTTGTGAGGAAAATTGCAGATTACGAGAAGAATATTCCAACGATGAATTTTTGAAAATACCACAGTATGTCTATAATAAAAATCCTGATCTATATAATCATATATTAGCAGGACAAATTAGAGAAGTTTCGGAAGACGCACCGTTATCAAAGGCAATCTTTAATATCAATCCGACTCATATAATAACAACAAATTATGATACGCTACTTGAATCCTCTAAAAGTGAATTGCGAGAACAGTATCAAGTCATTGTTAGAGATAAAGATTTGCTCGATTCAACAAATAACAAATATATCATTAAGATGCATGGCGATCTGCATGATAAATCTACTATTGTGCTGAAAGAACAGGATTATCTTAATTACTCACAAAATCGAGTTTTAATAGAACTCTTTATAAAATCACTCTTAACAGACCATACAGTATTATTTTTGGGATACTCTTTAAATGACTATAATATAAAACAAATTATCAGCTGGTTGAATTTTATGCGTAGCCAAAATAATGCACTGGAAGGAGTGAAAGTTGGTTATATAGTTTTTGATGAGAAGAGTATAGATGAAAGACAGCAGACATATTTTGAAAATAATTCAATAGGGATTATCAATATACACAATATCCCTCAAGTCGAAAGTATACCCGATAGTTTAAAAATCGAAGAGGGGAAGCGATTATATAGTTTTTTACGAGTTGTTGAGAATCCGTCATTGGCGAATAATTTTGAGCCTCAAGTATTCATTAACAATTTTCTTAAGTTTGCAAAGCAATTTTCTTATATCGATTACAAGAATTTGTTAAATCTTTTATATATTAAGAAATATGAAAAAACGGCAGGTGAACTTTCTCTATTTGATCAAAAGGATTACGACAAATTAAAATTGTATCTTGGTTCTGCTACTCCTGAAGCAACTGGGTTAAAACAACGATTTATAGATGCTGGAATAGGAACGATCAGCTATTGGAATCCGCCTAAATCATCTTTGATATACGTATTCCATGAAGAAATGCAACCTACGTTGTCTCGAGAAAAAACTTTTGAACTCTATTTAACTAATGATTACAAGGAATTAGAGAGTTTAATTTCTAAGGATGCATGTAACTCTATCTGCGCGTGCTTCTATCATAGCTTGTCCAGCTTATACGATGATGCAATTTATACTGCGTATGAGAGAATCGATTTTAGCTCACTTACTCTCTCGCAGAAAACGACTTTTTTGTTAAATAAAGCATATTTGAATTTTTTCAAAACATTTACGGCTGATTATCATAAAGTAAGAGCGTTTATTAGCAATATTTCAAGTGAATCGGAAAGGAAATGTCTATCATTCTTTGCAGAGATGTTTGATGGTTACAGTAGCAAAAAAACCCATATAGAAAAACAGCTCGCTAAGTTAAAAAACTATTATAAAGGGAATACTGTTTCTTTAGGTGGAGGAACATTGGGACCTTTTTATAAAATAAAAAATATCGCAATAGAGTTATATGATTTTATCTTTTATAACAATATTTTTATTGAGGGTGCCGGTGCGGAAATTAAAGAAATTTTTTCATTATACATAGAGTCAATTGTTTGCACTAATGGAGAATACTCGTCCTCAGAAAGTCAATGGTTAGGAATAAAATCAAGTAAAGAAAAGTATCAAATTACGGTCATTGATGTGGATATAATGACCAAATTTATTTCCATAAAAGATTTGCAAAATTTAATACTAAATTATAAAATAAAAAAAATATCACTAAACTTTGAAGAGAAGTATTTGATAGAATTATTTGCTAATTTAATCAATTCTGTAGATAGTGTACTCTCAACAGATCACTTATCTTTTTGGAAGACATTATCTAACTATTTTGTGTTGCTTAATTTAGTAGATTTTTCCGATGACGAACTTGCGCAAATTAAAGAATTAGTTTGTACTCTCTTATCAAACAAAAAGTTTATAAGTTTCTTCTTTACTGTTAATTACCCTGATTTTAGAATGTGCTTGCAGCCTTTGGCGTCTTTATGTGAAAAAGTCATAAAGCATAATCAAATTGAAGTCGTTAAAGGTATTATTGCGCTAAACACATTTCATGATTATTTTATCAATTCAAATCGTACTGCGGTAAAAAAATTATTTGATGCACTTATGATCGGAAAAGAAAATGAGGAAGTACAAGCCGATTTAATTGGCATCATTGATAAAGAGACAAATGAGATATACAAAAATAGACTAATTTGGTTGTTCAGTAATTCTATCACGAATAAAGAGTTTGTTAAAAAATCACGTTGCATTATTAACTTAAATTGGCAAAAATTAAGTTCTAATATGTTTTTAGATTTTGTTTTTGCTGATTGGATAGAGCTGGATAAAGAAAAGGTGGAAGGAATAATACGTAAAGTTATAGAATTGGATAACGAGAGAAGCAACACAGGTGTTTACTACGTTCCAGATCCTTTGGAGGAAAAGATACAGGAACTTTGTATCTTGATTATAACTAATAAAATTGATAATTTGGATTGCCTATTACCAATAAAGAATAAAACGCCCCAGCTTGAATTTTTATTAGCACCAGATGATTTTGATTATGATAGGGTAGATGTGTCGGATTATATGTGGGGTAATATAATGCGAAGTAAAAAATATTTACCGTATTTTATAAAAGCAAAAGAAAAAATTGTGCCAAAGATTCAAAGGCGGATAACGATTGGATCTGCGAGTGAATTTGAAAGAAAAATGCTCTATGGAGTTTTACTGGATAAAGAAGATCTGTTGTAATATTTTTAACGATATTTTAAATATTTGATTTAATTTGTGCTTCATATATAATACAATCATAAGGTGTTTATTATGTTACAAGAAAGCAATCGCGTAGAACTGAAAGAAAAACTCAATGAAAAGCTGGAGAAGGAAATCTGCGCCTTTTTGAATAATCGCGAGGGCGGGGTGCTGTATATCGGCGTTGCGGACAATGGTGCGGCTGTCGGCATTGAGGACGCAGATGCCTTGCAAAAGAAGGTCGCGGAGCGTATTCGGGACAATATTCTTCCCTCTGCACTTGGTTTGTATGATGTTACATCTGAAGAGATGGGCGACAAAACAATCATCAAAGTCATCGTCTCCAGCGGTACTGAAAAGCCCTATTATATCAAAGAGAAGGGCATGTCGTCATCGGGCTGTTTTATCCGCGTGGGTACTACCGTGCAGCCTATGAGCACTTCTATGATCGACGAGCTCTATTCCAAGCGCCTGCGCAATCAAACGTTGCGCAATATTCCCTCTCCCAGACAGGATCTCACCTTTTCACAGCTGAAAATCTATTATGAGGAGCGCGGGTTTGCCCTCAACGATAGGTTCGCCAGCACGCTTGAATTGCTCACGTCCGAAGGGAAATACAACTATGTGGCTTACCTTCTTGCCGATGAAAACGGTGTGTCCATCAAGGTCGCGAAGTATGCAGGCAAAGACAAGGTTGACCTCGTTGAAAACGAAGAATACGGCTATTGCTCGATTATCAAGGCGGCGCACCGTGTTCTGGATAAGTTCGAGATTGAGAACGTCACCCGCACAAAGATTACGGGCAAGGAGCGCATAGACCGCACCTTGGTCGGGCGTGTCCCCTTGCGTGAGGCGATCATTAACGCGATTGTGCATAATGATTACACGCGCGAGATTCCGCCCGTATTTGAGATCTTTTCGGATAGGATAGAGATCACCTCGGATGGCGGCCTCATCTACGGGCAGAGCGAAGAAGATTTTTTCAGCCTTGCGAGCATGCCGCGCAACCGCGAGCTCATGCGCGTATTCAAGGATGTGGGCCTGGTGGAGCAGCTCGGCTCCGGCATGAGCAGGATTTTGAAGGTGTACGATAAAAATATATTCCACATTTCACCGCGCAGCATCAAGGTGGTGTTTCCGTATTCCGAAGAGCTGAAAGTTGATGGTAATGTTGATGGTAAAGTTGATGGTAAAGTTGCGAGCGGGCTCAATCCGACGCAGTTAAAAATCATAAATGCCATGAAAAATGACCCTATGATCACGGCGACAAAGTTGGCGAAACAATTTGGTATGAGCGAATATGGCATACGAAAAAATATCGCCAAACTCAAAGAGGCGGGCGTGATCGAACGGCTCGGTTCCGATAAGAATGGCAGTTGGAAAGTCAATGAATAGAGCCCAGCCCTCCGCGAGATATTCAGCGGAGGGCTGGTTTAATATGCTTTTTGGGGAAACAAAATTGGGGAAATTTGGGGAAACGATTTCTGAAAAAGTGCTCGAAACGGCAGTTTTTAGGCAAAAAGCGGGCAAAAACGACGATTTTTTGAGAAGTCAATTTGCCTCTGACTCCGTCATTCGTTGGTTCGAATCCAGCTACCCCAGCCAAATTTCGGCACTTTTTAGCGAAAAAAACGCTAAAAAGTGCCTTTTTTTAACTTTTTTTCGATTTCCCGTTTTGCTCATCCTTTCAGATCGTGGGGCAAATCGTGGGGTAAACGTGGGGCGAAAAGGCTTTTCCTATAGGATATAATCTATTTTTTGCGCCTCTTTGATCAGGTACTCCTGCGAATAGTCGGTATAGCCCCGATCGACCGCGGAAGACGCCACGTCTTTGTCGAACGAATGTCCTGCCCAGATCATCACGGCTTCCAAATTGCAGCCCGATTCTTTCGCCCTTGTGATAAAGTTATAGCGAAGTTCGTGCGTGTGATGATTGGGGAACAATCGCTTGAAAGTGGTGTAGATGGTGTTGACGTTCGTGTTCTTCGCTTTCTCGAAGTCGACATAAGGCAGCACTCTCCTGAACACGGGCGTGAACGGAATGGAACGGGAAACTTCGCTTCTGCCCATTTTTGTCTTGCTCGTGGTGCAGGTCAGTATTTCGTTTTTGATGCGGATACTTTGCAGTTCCGAACGTCGCAATCCGAAGTATAACAGCACCAAAAGCGCCGAGGACGCCTCGTTCTCCCTGTGGGCAA
>ERZ1643251.717-NODE-717-length-43803-cov-5.273064_pt1 | contig 43803 bp, 39 predicted proteins | sample MGYA00579261_ERZ1643251 | MGnify/ENA primary metagenome ERZ1643251 (study PRJEB29033, sample SAMEA4952267) | chicken gut metagenome | biome: Broiler Chicken; feature: Gastrointestinal Tract; material: Caecum | place: Ireland | collected 2018 | study: Broiler... | reverse complement strand
AGAAGGAATGCTTCTGTGTGCGGAGGACGCAGAGGGAAGGCTGGCACTTGTGACGCCTGAGAAGGATATGCCCTCGGGAGCTGAAATCTGTTAAATTTTTTTTAAAATAGTTAAAATCCCGGCGCAGATAGGTTATAATGAATACATGGTTCTGACAGAGAACATGGTTCTAAAAAGGAACCATGTATTTTTTGCCGGCAGGAGCAGACGCGCTGTCGGAAAGAGTCGGAGGTGCATATTGAGGAAAGAAGAATTTTATTTCGACTCCCGTGATGGGAAGAGCAAAATTCACGCCGTTAAGTATCTTCCGGAGGAGAAGCCGATCTGTATTTTTCAGATTATCCATGGCATGTCGGAATATGTGGAGAGATATGAGGAGTTTGCGGAGTTTCTTACGGGCAAGGGCTGTCTGGTAACGGGAGAGGATCATCTGGGACACGGTAAAAGTGTAGATGAGGGCGGAACATACGGCTATTTCTGCGAACAGGATCCGGCTACAGTGGTGGTTAGAGACGCACACCGCCTGAAAAAAATAACACAGCAGGCGTATCCTGATATTCCCTATGTGATACTGGGTCACAGCATGGGGTCCTTTATTCTGCGTAATTATATATGCCGTTATGGCACGGGGATCACGGCCGCGGTGATTATGGGAACCGGAATGCAGTCTCCGGGGCTTGTGAAGGCCGCTAAGGCGGTGGCCGCCGTTCAGAAAGTGTTCTGCGGTCCGATGCATACGGCCAGGCTGCTGGATCGCATGGCATTCGGCAGATACAATGAAAAATTTTCCTCGGAGAATCATTCGGGATCATGGCTGAGCAGGGACGCGTCGAGGACCGTAAAATACGCGGAGGATTCCCGGTGCGGATTTACGTTTACGGTCAATGGATTCCAGACGCTTTTTGAACTGATTTCCAGAGTGCAGAAACGGGAGAATCTGGAGAAAATGCCCAAGGAGCTGCCCATTTTGATGGTTTCCGGTATGGACGATCCTGTGGGAGAATACGGCAGGGGTGTGAAGAGAGCCCTGGAGTCTCTGAAGGAAGCGGGAATGAAAAATGTGGAACTGAAGCTGTATGAAAAGGACCGCCATGAGCTTTTGAACGAGCTTGACAGAGACGTCATTATGCAGGACATCTGGAATTGGGTGCAGAGAGCAGCGGGAATAACAGGAGAACAAAGGCGGTAATTTTTATGAATGAAAATGAACGGGCTTTTGAGTTTCGATGGGCAAGAAAAGAGGAATGGGCCCCCGCCATGCAGATGATTTGGAAAACCTTTTTAAAGTTTGAGGGGAAAGATTATACGGACGAGGGGATTCGTAATTTTCTGGATTTTATTAGTGATGAAAAGCTATACCAGGCTTTTTTGAGGGGAGACTACCAGATGATGGTAGCTTTAGATCAAAACAGAGTAATAGGTGCGGGTTCCATCAGAAACAGAAACCATTTGTCTCTTCTGTTTGTGGATGAGGACTATCACCACAGAGGCGTTGGAACCACGCTGATGGAGAAGCTGTGCCAGTATCTTCAGAAGGAAGAGGGAGAACGCTTTATGTCTCTTATGGCGGCGCCTTATGCGGTGGATTTTTACCGCAAGCTTGGTTTCAGGGCCCTGAATAAAGAGGAGGAATACTCCGGCATACGGGTAACCTCCATGGAAAAAACTTTTTGATGGCATGGGTTTGAAGCCTGGCCGGCATACAGGAAAGGATTGTACAGAACATGAAAATTTTTGACTTAGACAGCCCTTTTATGCAGTTTCTGAATAAAATGGCGGACTTGCTGTGGCTTAACATTCTGACTTTTGTCTGCTGCATTCCGATTGTTACCATAGGCGCGTCTCTTACCGCAATGCACTATATGGCCCTGAAAATGGTGAGAAACGAGGAATGCTATATTACTCGCGGATTCTTTAAGTCTTTTAAGGAGAACTTCAGGCAGGCGACGCTGATTTGGCTGATATTGCTTGTGGTGTTTGCGGTGCTGATCGGGGACTTCATAATTATGCGCAGCTCGGTAATAGAGTTTCCGGAGGTCCTGCAGATCGTTATTACCGCCGTGGGAGTGCTTGTGCTGTTTGTGGCTGCATTTGTATTTCCGGTGCTGGCAAAGTTTGATAATTCCATATTCCGCACTCTGAAAAATGCTTTGATTATGAGCATCCTTCAGTTTCCCAAAACCATTGCGATGATCGTTTTGGGAATCGTGGTTCCGGCGGCTCTGTACATATTTGTGCCGGCCTCCACTCCTTTTGTATTTTTGTTTGGACTGTCTGTGCCGGCCTTTTTATCTGCTATGATGTATAATAAATTTTTCAAGAAACTGGAGGATCAGATGGAAGAGGCCAACGGCGCCGGGGAAAAGTCAGATCCGGAGGAGGACGAAAGAATTTTCAAAGATGAGCTTGACGAGACGTTGACTGGCAGAGATGAACCAAAAGACAGGTGAAATTTGTGTATTTTGCTCAAGGAAACGTTGATATTTTGTTCAATGTGACAAGCATAGGAAAAATTGCCTAAGTTTATAAGCAATTCTTACAATATGATTAAAAATCTTTGTGGAATAGTGGTATGGCACAGAACTTGGTTTTTCGTTATACTATTTTCAGAATCAAATGATAAGAGCCAAAGAGGCAGCGGAGAAAAAGCATTCTTTGTGAATATGAAAGGAGTTTACTATTATGGCAAGTTTATCTTTAAAGAACGTCTGCAAGGTATATCCCAACGGATTTGAAGCGGTTAAGGACTTCAATCTTGAGATTGCAGACCAGGAGTTTATTATTTTCGTAGGACCTTCCGGATGCGGTAAGTCCACCACCCTTCGCATGATCGCCGGTTTGGAGGATATTTCTTCCGGCGAGCTGAAGATCGGCGACAGGGTTGTAAACGATGTTGAGCCTAAGGACAGGGACATCGCGATGGTATTCCAGAACTATGCTCTGTATCCTCACATGTCCGTATATGACAACATGGCGTTCGGACTGAAGCTGAGAAAGGTTCCCAAGGATCAGATTGATAAGATGGTTAAGGAAGCGGCTAAAATTCTTGACCTGACTCCTCTTCTTGACCGTAAACCCAAGGCTTTGTCCGGTGGTCAGAGACAGCGTGTTGCAATGGGACGTGCCATTGTTCGTAATCCCAAGGTATTCCTCATGGATGAGCCTCTTTCCAATCTGGATGCCAAGCTGCGTGTGCAAATGCGTATAGAGATCGCAAAGCTTCATCAGAGACTGGGTACCACCATCATCTACGTTACCCATGACCAGACAGAGGCTATGACTCTTGGTACCAGAATCGTAGTTATGAAGGATGGCGTTATACAGCAGGTTGACACACCTCAGAACCTGTATGAGAAGCCCTGTAATCTGTTTGTTGCAGGATTCATGGGTTCCCCCCAGATGAACTTCCTGGATGCAACTGTTAAGGTTACCGGCGATGTTGCTAACCTTGAGATTGCAGGTCACAGCATTCCTCTTCCTCCCGCAAAATCCAAAAAGATTATTGACGGCGGTTATGACGGAAAGGTGGTCACCTTTGGTATCCGTCCTGAGGATGTATATGATTCCGAGATGTACATTGAAGCATCTCCTCAGAGCGTATTTGAATCCACCATTAAGGTTTACGAGCTTCTCGGCGCGGAAGTTTATCTGTACTTTGACCTGGATGAATTCCCGATGACAGCAAGAGTAGATTCCCGAACCACTGCAAGACCCGGTGATTCCGTTAAGTTTGCGCTTGATGTCGAGAAGATTCATGTGTTCGACAAGGAGACCGAGCAAGTTATCACAAACTAATAGATAATGTAATGAGTGCAACCGGAAGGCTCAGAGCCCTCCGGTTGTTTTTGCTTCATGGGAAATTGGCCCAAAAATGAAGTTTCACCTTGCGGCTCTATATAAAATAAGCTATCATAATTTATGGAAGGCAGCAGACAAAAGCGCCGCCGGCATATTTTGACAGACTTGAAGAAAGGAAGAACAAAATGATTACAGGTCAGATTATTCAAACCAGCATAGATGAACTGAAAGCAATTACAAAAGTAGACCTGGCCGTATATGACCTGACAGGAATTTTGGTGGCGTCCACCATGAGTCAGACAGATATAACCAGCGATTTAGTTGCAGGTTTTGCCAATTCTCCGGCGGACAGTCAGGTGATTGGAGCTCATCACCTTCTGAAAATACTTGACGAGGGGGAGCTTCTTTATGTGCTTGTTGCCAGAGGAATGAGCGATGATGTGTATATGGTAGGGAAAATTGCAGTCTGTCAGATCCAGAACCTCGTCATTGCCTATAAAGAAAGGTTTGACCGCAATAATTTTTTTCAGAATCTTCTCTTGGATAATCTTCTTTTGGTGGATATTTATAATAGGGCGAAGAAGCTTCATATTGAGGTGGCGGTTCCCAGAGCCGTCTTTCTTGTGGAGACGAAGCTTGAAAAGGATGGCATCGTAACGGAGGTTCTGCGGGGAATGTTTTCCAGCCAAGCGGGCGATTACATTACGGCAGTGGACGAAAGCAATGTGATACTGATTAAATCCCTGGAACAAGACGCAGGCTCAGAAGCGCTGGAAAGCGTGGCGAATACAATAGTGGCTATGATGAATGCGGAAGCTATGATGAATGTAAGAGTTGCTTTCGGCACAGTGGTGGAGGAGCTTAAGGATGTGTCCAAGTCCTATAAGGAAGCAAAAATGGCTCTTGACGTAGGAAAAATTTTCTATGCGGAAAGAAACGTGGTGGCTTACAGCGCTTTGGGGATCGGACGGCTTATTTATCAGCTTCCTGTAAACCTCTGTAAAATTTTTGTCGAAGAAATATTCGGAGATAATGTACCCTATGATCTGGATGAGGAAACCCTGATTACCATAAATAAGTTTTTTGAAAATAACCTCAATGTATCGGAGACATCGAGACAGCTTTTTGTTCACAGAAATACGCTTGTGTACCGCATTGAGAAAATACAAAAGAGCACCGGTTTGGATCTGCGTAATTTTGACGACGCCCTGACCTTTAAGATTGCGCTTATGGTTGTAAATTATATGAAGTATTTGGACACATTGGAATATTAGAGACAGCCTCCCGAATATATTTATTGTGAGAAGTAAAAATCGGCTCTGCAGCGGGTTGATTTCCTTGCAAATAATAGGATTCGGGAGGATTTTTTATGCTTTATGACAGGAAAATAAAATATCTGGATTATTTGGAAAACAAAGAGCGCTGCAGGGGAGCGGGCTTTGTCAAAATAGAGGTGAGAGATAATGCCTGTAATATTGCCATTCAGGTAAGCGGGCTGCATAGGGAGGATACTTCCCACAGGCAGATATTTCTTATGGACGAGCAGCGGGGAGAAATGCTCGGAACCATAAAGCTGGAGCGGGGAAGAGGAAGCTACCAGTCCATGGGACTTGACAGCAGATCCATGGGGAGCACCGGAATTTCCTATGACAGGCTTACAGGAATCAGAATACCCCTGGGAAGCAGCAGAGAAATATATTGCGCATGGAAGGAGGGGGCCAGAAAAATTCTGTCGGAAGCTCCCTCTGATGAGGTAAGTGCTGTGGAATTGCCCTTGGCCGATGGAATTTCCCGGCCAGAGGAACCGCGGGATACAAAATACCAGTTGAAAGAACCGGCGGAAGAAAAAAAACAGGCCGTAGAAATGCAGGGAGGGGACTCCCTGGGAGAAGCCCGGGCGGCGGAAATGTGCAGAGAAGGTTCAGCAGGGGAAGGAAGCCTGCCGGAGGAGAATGCTCTGGAGGTAAAATCCGTTCAAGAGAGTCCGGAGAAAGAAAAGGCGCAGCAGGAACATTGGAAGGAGGAGAATTTTGAAGGGAGTTTTTCCGATACAGAAGAGATGGGACAATCTCAGAAGGCCGGAGAGAAAAGGAGCGGCGTTCAAAAACCATATATGAAACTGAGGGAAAATAAATGGCAGCAGCTGTCAGCCATCTATCCTCATATAAAGCCCTTTCAGGACGAGAGAGACTATCTTTCTATTGGACCGGCGGATTTTGTGGTACTGCCTGAAAGATATTATCGCATGGCAAACAACAGCTTTTTGCTGCATGGCTATTATAACTATGAGCATTTAATTTTAACAAGAATTGAAAAAAGAGGAAGAATCACATATTATATCGGAGTTCCGGGCTGCTTTTATGAAAGAGAACGCCAGGTGGCCCTGATGTTTGGCTTTGAAAGCTTTGAATGTCGTGAGGAACCGGCCAAGCAGGGAGATTTTGGGTATTATATGATGCGGATGGAGCTGTAGAAGAGGAGGAAGCCTCAGAGATGCAGGAAGATCCGAGACCTCCCTCGTCAGAATCAGAGCTCTCCGTGGTTTGACGTACAAAGACCGTACATGTCGGGACAGCGACGACGGCTCCGCCCGGTTTCCTTACGGCACATGAGAGATTCCGCTTAGTGCTGCTTTGTTCCCAACCTGACACGGTTCGCAGATTCCCATTGCGTAAGACCGAACTTCATTACCGTTTTCCTGTTCATTCCCGACAATGTACGGCTTTATTAGTGTATCGGTTTCAGGCTTGTTTGTCAAGGGGAAGGGAAAATAATAGTAGTATCTTTTCCCTTTTTATGGTATGCTGGATTCAGGGAAGGCCATCTGTATCGTAGACGTATCCCCGGGCTGTTTGTGCTGAAGCGCCATAAATAAGCCCTGAGACGGCAGCGGAAGCCGCTTTGAGGTTCCTTGCCGTATTCTACATGATACCGCTTCGGAATGGAGATTAATATGAACAAAAGCACATTTCATCAGCTGTCCTATGGAGTTTACGTGATCAGCACATGGGATAAGGGCCGGGCAACCGGATGCACTGCCAACAGCGCCATGCAGATCACTTCTGAACCGGCTACCGTTGCGATCAGCATTAACCACGACAATTATACCAATCAGTGTATTCGGGAATCAGGCAGATTTGCCATATCTATTCTTGGAGAGAAATCTGACCCCGGCATTATCGGCGTATTTGGATTTAAAAGCGGCAGAGACCACAATAAATTTGATGAAGTGGACATGCTCGAAAAGAGCTATATGCCTGTAGTCGCAGACGCTTGTGCCTACATTGTGTGCGAGGTGGCAGATAAAATGGAAACCTCAACGCACACTGTTTTTCTGGGGAAGGTAGTGGATGCGGATATTCTGAAAACGGATGACGCCATGACCTATGCTTATTACCACAATGTGATTAAAGGAAAAAGCCCCAAGAATGCGCCTACTTTTATTGCGGAAGAGAATCCTGCCGCAGAAGGGGCAAGGTATGTGTGCGGAGTTTGTGGATATATCTACGACGGGGAGGCGTCTTTTGATGAACTTCCAGATACGTATACATGTCCTGTTTGCAGACAGCCGAAATCGGTGTTTACCAGAAAATGATATTAACAAATGAATGAGACAAGCTGCGGCCGGGGTGATGCCTCGCTGCCAGACGCTTTGAAGGATGAGGGATAAGGGTATGAAATTGAGGAACAGGCTGAAAAACATGCTGGTGTTGAGCCTGACAATGCTTTTTGCGGCGGGAATGCTGCAGGGTTGCGGTTTTATGCAGACTCAGGAGAGTATGCTTGCATCTATGAAGGAGTTTTCCCTGGGAAACGGCACAGCTTCCGTTTACCTGAACCAAAACTGGATAGAGGAGGATTTGGGAGAAGACTTTATGCTGTGTGCGGCAAATGCCTTGGGAAGTCAGGTGTTTATGATGATACAGTGTTCGAAAACCGGACTTGGCAGCTGGGCTTCAACTCTGGAAGAGGTGCAAGAATTCTTCAGGGATTCCTATGGCTTTTCGGGAGAAGATGCGGAAGCGCCTGAAATTGCTACGATGAATTATGTGATTGCAGAACAGGGACAGATGTATTCTGAGGGGATTTATGTGGACGCATATGTTGTCTATGGGGAGACGGAATACGCATATTATGTGCTTTTGTTCGGCGCGGACAGCATGAACGACAGCTTTATGGACAGTGCGAAGGTTTCCTGTTCACAGTTTGAGGAAAGCGTTCCCCAGGTGCAGGATAACACTACGGCGGAGGTGACGGATACCATACGCTGGATGAACGCCTCCTATGCGGTGCTCACAGATGTAAACGGATGGGACTATAATCGGTTCGGAGGGCTTCCGGCCAATGAGGAGTCCGAAGCGATTGCAAAGGGATTGCTGGAACAGTGGTGGGATGTGACGGACCGTGCATCTGCAGATGAGAATTTGGAGTGGATTTTGACGGAGGGACATCGGGCTGTCTTCATGGAGGATATCTGGAGTCTGGAGGAGGCAGGAATAGGGACCGTGGAGGCTGAGGAAAGGGAGGCTTTTCTGCAGACAGTCTTTGGTCTGGATGAAGCAGACGCCGGCTTTTACTCGGATATGTACGAAATGTATTTAGAATGCGGCGACACAGCCATTGACGGCTGGGATTACTGCCGGGCCTTGAATCTTATGGGATACTATTATATAGCGGGATATTATACGGAGCAGGAGGCTTTGGATACGTCCCTTGAAATAGCGCTGACAGTGCAGCCCATGTTTGATTCCTGGGATGAGTTGATTGAAAGCTACATGCGGGGCTATGTGTATTGGGCGGAGGAAAGCGCAGACGACCGCCGGGCGGTTTATGAGGATCTTCAGACGAGAAGCGACAACCCTTACGAGGTTGATTACCATACAGTCTTGGAAAAAACTTGGTAAATAAATTATTACAAATAAGGAAAACTGATTGTATAGGAAGCTGTTCGAGATCATTGGACAGCTTCTTCGTCAATCAAAAAAGGAAGGACTTAGTATCGTTTTTTGCTTTCCTTTTCCGCTTTATTGCGGAGTCGAAGCTCTGCAAAAAAGTTTTTCAGTATTTGGCTGCATTGATCTTCCAGCACCCCTTCCGTTATCAGAACCTGATGATTGAAGGAAGGATTCTGCAGAACATTGAGTATGGAGCCGGCGCAGCCGGCCTTCGGATTACGACACCCCATCACTATATTGGGGATCCGGGCCTGTACGATTGCACCTGCGCACATCTGGCAGGGTTCCAGGGTTACGTATAAGGTGCAGTCCTCCAGCCGCCAGTCTCCGATGACTCGGCTGGCTTTGCGGATTGCGGTAATTTCCGCATGGGACAGGGCACTCTTGTCGGTGTTGCGGCGGTTATAACCTCTGCCGATGATTTGGTCTTGGTGCACAATCACGCAGCCAATGGGAACCTCGCCCAGCTTATATGCCTTTTTTGCCTGCTTTAGGGCTTCCTTCATGTATTTTTCAGAGATGCTTTTGACGATTGCCATGTTATTCACCTGTATGCTGCTTTTTGGGTTTTATTTTATCATACGAAAAGCAATTTTACCATGACTGATTATGGAGAAGATTTCGCTGTGCCTTTTGGGGCGGCGCTTTGGAGTGGAGATTGATATGAACTTGCTTGTTTCGGATATTGATTTGAATATAAATTTGGGGGAAGATGAAAATTCCCGGTATGTGAATTTATCTGCGCTGAAAATATCTAATTGCCAGGGATGTTTTAGCTGCTGGACAAAGACTCCGGGAAAATGTGTGATACGAGATGACGCAGTCTCGGTTCATCCACTGATCGCAAAGAGCCGGAATTTGATATATGTGACAAGAACGAAATTCGGTTCCTATGATACGCCCTTAAAAACGTTGCTTGAGCGCTGCCTGCCCGTTCAACAGGCATTTATAAGACTGTATCATGGAGAGACACACCATGTGCAGCGCAGTGTACAGATGAAAAATGCAGTAATTATAGCTTATGGGTGTATTTCACAGGAGGAAAAAGATGTGTTTGAAAAGCTGGTTTCCAGAAATTCTCATAATATGATGTTTGAAAATTACAGAGTTATTTTTACCGGGGAGGAAGAACTGCGTCATATAGTAAAAGAAGAGGTATTACAGTGGAAAAATTATTGATTATAAACGGAAGCCCCAGGGCGAAGAGATCCAATTCCGGAAGATACGCGGAGATTTTTAAAACACACTATAAAGGTAAAACATCAGAATATATTGTGGCGTCGAGAAAACATGAGGTTCTATTTGAAAAAATTAATTATTATTCTGATATTTTATTTGTATTTCCATTGTATTGTGACAGTGTGCCGACCATATTATTGGATTTTCTGAAAAGTCTTTCACAGTATAAAGCAGAGCATAAACCCACGGTGCATGTAATGATCAATTGCGGATTTATAGAGCCAAAGCAGAATTTTACGGCTGTGGAAATCATGAGACTTTTTGCAAAACAGAGCGGCTATCCTTTTGGATCCATACTGTGTATTGGCTCTGGAGAAGCCATACTGGACACGCCCTTTCGTTTTTGCGTGGAGAGAAAGATCAGGAGCTTTGCCCGGTCAGTAAAAAAAGGACAAAAAAAATTTGCTTCTGTAACCATGCCGTTGACAAAAAAGATCTTTGTGAGAGCCTCTACAAATTATTGGATAAAGTATGGCGAAAGAAACGGAATAACCAAAATGGAAATGGAAACTATGGAAATTGAATAAATCTATGCGTTCTGTATAACGGCATTGCCGCAGCTGACTCTGGGTAGAGCAGATTGACTTTTGCCGGATTACTATATACTATAAAAAGAAAAAAGATGGAGCGTATTATGGTATCGATCAAAGAAGTGGCGAGGCATGCCGACGTGGCGATCTCTACTGTGTCAAAGGTGCTCAACGGATACCCCAATGTCAGTGAGGAAACGAAAAAAAAAGTGCAGGACGCTATCAGGGAATTGAATTATATTCCCAATTCCATTGCTTCTGCGCTTTCTTCAAAGCAGTTTGGCCGTGTGGCAATGATTCTGGATCCCAAACGTCAGACTCAGGCCATCGACCAGATTTTTATGCAATATCTTTTGGGGGCTTTGGATAAGGCCAGAGAAATGAATCTGGAAGCCATCACGGTATTTACATCCATGCTTGCGGGAATGAGCGCTGAGGAGATTACCCGGTACTTTTTGTCCCAAAGTGTGACAGGAGTGATTATTTATGGGCTATCCAAAGAAGATAAGGTGCTTAGGAGGCTGATTGACGAAAGGAAGTTTGCCTGCGTGGTGATTGACGCTCCTATGACAAATGATAGGACTACCTGCGTGGGAGTGGATCATGAGCAGGCACAGTACGATGTAGCCAAAAAAACAATTCTTGTAGATAACTGCAGACAAGTTCTGTATATTGCGGGGAAAAAGGACGGATACGTGACAGAGCAGCGGCTCAACGGCATAAGGCGTCTGGAAAAGGAGATGAATCTTTCTGTTTTGGTGCGCCGAGGAGAATTCAGCGAATTGGCGGCCAGGAATATTACGCTGAAATATGCCAAGAATAAGGATGTAGTGGTGTGCGCATCCGATTTAATGGCGATCGGCGCTATGAACGCTCTGATAGACATGGATATTTTTCGTCCGGTATGCGGTTTTGACGGCATTACGCTTATGGGGTATGTGGGAAAGCAGATGAATACGGTAAAACAGGATTTTTACGGAATTTCCAGCACGGCAGTGGAGGAAGTCAGGCGTTTGATGGATGGTGCATCCGGGCGTCAGGTAATCATGCCTCACAGCGTTGTCAAATTATACTACAAGGATATTATACGCTGAGTGAAATTTCACAAAAATAAAAGAATTCCTTGCGGAAAACGTTTTCCTGTGATATTCTACCAGCAGAGTCGAGTTTAGCGGAAGGAAACAGGAAAAAGCACATAGCATAGAAAAGATTTATAACAGGAGACTTTTAACAAGGAGGTATCACCATGAATCTGGAACAACAGTTAAATGAACTCACGGGTAAGCTGTATGGGAAGAATATAGCGGCCTGTACCAATGCTCAGCTTTATAACAGCGTGCTCCAGCTTGCCAAAAACAGGATGGGAGATAAGCCTGCAATTTCAGGAAAGAAAAAGGTTTATTATATTTCCATGGAATTTTTGATTGGAAAGCTTTTATCTAATAATCTGATTAATCTGGGAATTTATGAAGAGATAAATAGCATTTTGAAAAAAAACGGAAAATGCCTTTCCGATATAGAGGAGGAAGAGCCTGAGCCTTCTTTGGGCAACGGCGGATTGGGACGGCTTGCAGCATGCTTTCTGGACTCCATTGCCACACTGGGGCTTGCGGGAGACGGTATCGGTCTGAATTACCATTTCGGCCTGTTTAAGCAGGTATTTGAGGATCATCTTCAAAAGACGGAAAAGAATGAATGGATAGAGGAACGCTCCTGGCTGGAGAGGACGGGCATTACATTTGAGGTAGCCTTCGGGAACAGGAAGGTAACCTCCGTGCTTTACGACATTGACGTAATCGGTTATGAGAATGGCAGGAACAAGCTGCACCTGTTTGATATTGCCACTGTTGATGAAAGCATTGTAAAAGAAGGCATTGATTTTGACAAGGAGCAGGTGGAAAAAAATCTTACGTTGTTCCTTTATCCTGATGATTCCGATCAGGCCGGGAACCTGTTGCGCATTTATCAGGAGTATTTTATGGTAAGCAGCGGGGCCCAGCTGATCATTAAGGAGTTGAAGGAAAAGGGCTGTGATCTTCACAAAATGCATGAACATGCGGCCATTCAGATTAACGATACGCATCCCACCATGATAATTCCTGAGCTGATCCGCATTCTTACGCAGAAAGAGGGCTTTTCCATGGAGGAGGCTGTCAGGGTGGTGAGCAGGACGTGCGCTTATACGAACCACACCATATTGGCGGAAGCTCTGGAAAAATGGCCTCTGAAATATATTGAAAAGGTAGTCCCCCAGCTTGTGCCTGTGATCAGGGAGCTGGATGGCCTGGTGGCCAAAAAATATAAGGATGAAAAAGTACAGATCATCGATAAGGATAACAAGGTACACATGGCCCACATTGATATTCATTATGGATACAGTGTAAACGGCGTGGCTGCCATCCACACTGAGATTTTGGAAAAAAGTGAGCTGAACGCTTTTTATAAGCTGTACCCTGAGAAATTCAACAACAAGACAAACGGCATTACCTTCCGCCGTTGGCTTTTGTCCTGCAACAGAGAACTTTCCGCTTTTCTTGAGGAAACCATCGGAGAGGGCTTTAAGAAAAACGCCGGGGAGCTTGAGAGGCTGCTGGACAAAATAGATGATAAGAGTGTTCTTGACAGGCTCAGTGAAATTAAGCGGGAGAAAAAGAGGCAGCTTGCGGCATATATTCAGGAAAAAGAAGGTGTCAGTCTTGATGCGGAGTCCATTTTCGATATACAGGTGAAGCGTCTCCATGAATATAAGCGTCAGCAGATGAACGCCCTTTATATCATTCATAAATATCTGGAAATCAAGGGAGGAAGCAGGCCTTCCACTCCTGTGACTTTTCTTTTTGGGGCAAAGGCGGCTCCCGCATATGTGATTGCCCAGGACATTATCCATCTGATACTGGTGCTTGCCGAAATCATTAATAAGGATCCACAGGTGAGTCCCTACATGAAGGTTGTGATGGTGGAAAATTACAATGTAAGCTATGCGGAAAAGCTGATTCCTGCATGCGATATTTCCGAGCAGATCTCCCTTGCCTCCAAGGAGGCGTCCGGAACGGGAAACATGAAGTTTATGTTAAACGGAGCCGTGACGCTGGGAACCAGCGATGGCGCAAACGTGGAGATCCATGAGCTTGTTGGGGATGAAAATATTTATATTTTCGGTGAGAAAAGCGATGCGGTGATCAGGCATTACGCAAAAGCCGACTATGTGTCTATGGACCATTATAAAAAGAGTCCTATAATCCGCAGAGCAGTAGATTTTATTGTAGGAAAGGAGACCCTTGCAGTAGGCCATAAGGAGAATCTGGAGCGTCTGCACAAGGAGCTGCTGAATAAGGACTGGTTTATGACTCTTCTTGATCTGGAGGACTATATTCGTGTGAAAGATCGAGCCCTGAAAGATTATGAGGACCGTCCGAAGTGGAAGAGGATGATGCTGGTAAATATCGCAAAAGCAGGATTCTTCTCATCTGACCGTACCATTCAGGAATATAACAGAGATATTTGGAAGCTTTGAGTATACGCCCATCTTTGAGGGAGGACATGTGCATGAAAATAGAAATAAAAAGACAGAGGCTGCTATATGCCGCTTCGGAATGGAGTTGATTATGCGAAAAAGCGGAATTTTACTGCCTATTGCAAGCCTGCCCTCCCCATATGGGATCGGATGCTTTTCCAGAGAGGCGTATGACTTTGTGGACCGGCTGAAGGAGGCGGGACAGTCCTGCTGGCAGATCCTTCCGCTGGGACCCACCAGCTATGGGGATTCACCGTATCAGTCCTTTTCCACCTTTGCAGGGAATCCCTATTTTATAGATCCGGAAGACTTGATACAAAGAGGTTGGATCAGCAGGGTTCAATGCGCTGGCTACGATTTTGGAAGTGATGAAACGAATATAGATTATGGCAAAATGTATGAAAGCAGATTCCTTCTTTTGAAAAGCGCCTATGAAAACAGCCGTATCAGAGAGGATGAGGAATTTTGGCGGTTTGTCCGGGAAAATGATTTTTGGCTTGAGGATTACGCGCTGTATATGGCGGTTAAGGATTCCTTTGGGGGGGCGAGCTGGGTTCTTTGGCATGAGGATATAAAGCTGCGCAAGCCCGAGGCGCTGGCGACATATGGACGGAGGCTTGAGGATGAGGTTTGCTTTTATAAGTTCCAGCAGTATATGTTCAGACTACAGTGGAAAAAGCTTAAGGACTACGCCAACAGAAGGGGAATTTCCATAATTGGCGATATTCCTATATATGTGGCTTTGGACAGCTCTGATGCATGGGCAAATCCGGAGCTGTTCCAGTTTGATGAAAATTGTATTCCCACGGCGGTGGCGGGATGTCCGCCGGATTCCTTTTCCGCCACCGGACAGTTATGGGGCAATCCCCTTTACCGTTGGGATTATCATAAACAGACAGGCTACCATTGGTGGATGAAGCGTTTGGAAAGCTGCTATCTTCAGTATGACATGGTGAGGATTGACCATTTTCGGGGCTTTGACGCCTATTATTCCATTCCTAACGGGGAACCCACCGCACAGAAAGGCGTTTGGGAAGAGGGCCCCGGTTATGATTTTTTTGAAACTATGAAGAAAGAGCTGGGGGAAAAAGAGATTATCGCCGAGGATCTGGGATTCCTGACGCCGTCCGTAAAGGAATTGGTAAAACGCACCGGATACCCGGGAATGAAAGTGCTTCAGTTTGCCTTTGATTCCAGGGAGGAGAGCGACTATCTTCCCCACAATTATACTCCTAATTGTGTTGTATACACTGGAACTCATGACAACGACACGGTTCTTGGCTGGTATAAAGCGCTGAACGATGCGGACAGAAAGCTGTGCGATGAATACCTGAATCTGTTTCATTGTAAAGATCGGAAGGATTCGGATGGGTTAATTGCATGGGAATTCATACGTGCCGCCATGGCCAGCGTGGCCTTCCTGGCTGTGGTTCCCATGCAGGATTATCTGGGGCTTGGAGCCCTGGCCCGCATCAATACACCGTCTACTATAGGTAATAACTGGAAATGGCGTATGAAGAAGGGAGATTTCACAAAGGAGTTGGCGGAAAAGATAAGGGGAATGACAGAGCTTTACGGCAGACTTTAGAATTCATGGACATTGAAGAGCTGGTTCAAGAGGGTGAAATAGGAAATGAGAAATGTCCTTGCCCAATGTATGAAAATCTATGTATGAAAACAGAGCGCCGCTTCGCCAGATTAAAAATGATCTGCCGAAGCGGCGCCCTGTTTTCAATAATCGTCCGGCGTCAGCGGACAGGACCAGCGGACTGCTCCAGCTCAGTTACCTGACCAAAGCCGCTGATTTCAACATCATACCAGTTGTTGCCGTTAACAATGGTATAGCTGTATTCATTCCAAAGGCCCTCGTTGCTGATTTCCTGAGAAACGATTTCTCCGCCGCCGGTCTGGGTCAAAGCTATGGACTGGGCTTCCGCAGCGTCAACTCTGAGTACCACTACAGCGATAAACCCAATGATGGCCAGCACAACCACTGCTCCGGCTACAATTCCTATAATTCCTGCCACACTAAATTTTTTCATTTTTTTTCTCCTTTTTTTCATTAATTTCTTTTGTTGTGAACAGTATATCCATGAAAGATTAAAAGAATATTAAAAGCACAATTTTTCCATCTTATTTTGCAGGATAATCTTGAACATATTATGAAGATTATCTTACAGAATGATTTTACACGCAAAAAAAAGAAATTGCAATAGACGGTTTCCACGCTGACCGGCGCGAAAGTCGTGGGTCAATGGAACAGGAGAGGAAAAACGAATTTTCCTATCCTGTTTTGCATGGTTTATTCCCCAATGATCCTACAATCCCTTGGAGATATTCATGTTGCCAACATTCATAGGAACAGATATAATAATCACAGAAGAGGAGAGCGTTAAATTGACTGTCGGCAAAAAGGGGGATTTCATGAAAAATTTTATCATACAATTGGGTAAGGCGCTGTGTTACCTGCTTCTTTTTGTAGGGATGCAGTTTTTGGTCAGTTTTGGAGCAGTATTTACCATGGCGATGATTGCAGTATTTTTCATAGCGGCTCAAATGCAGCCCGTTGATGAGCAGATGATGACTGAACAACTTTTGGAGCAGTATCTTGGACAGGTTCCTTTGATTCTGATTCTTTCTAACGGTCTGACCATACTGGTTCTGTGGCTGTTTTTTAAGATTAGAAAAAAGAAGCTTATTGAGGAAACTGGAATGGCTTCCTTCCCATTGATGCTTTTGCCTATATTGGCGGTTTTGGGGCTTTTACTCAATGTGTTTGTGTCTTTTGGCCTTTCACTTCTGCCGGATCCAATCCTGGCCGATTATACGGAGCAGACGTCTGGAGTTTTTGAAACGGTAACATTTCTGTCCGTGCTTGCTCAGGTAGTGGCGGCCCCTTTAGCCGAAGAGCTTATCTTTCGAGGGGTAATTTTTTCGCGCCTGAAACGAGCGATGCCCGTGTGGGCCGCTGCTGTTGCGAGCTCCATTATGTTCGGGCTGGTGCACGGTCAGCTTCTGTGGGCGGCCTATGCTTTTCTTTTGGGGATATTGTTTTGTGCAGTGGTGGTTAAAACTGGTTCGCTGCTGACCGCGGTGGTATTACATATGGCCTTTAACCTGGGAGGCGTGCTGCTGCCTCTGCTTCCGATGGAACTGACAGTGGAATATGTGGTAGGAATTGCTGCTGAGGCGGGAGCTGTTTCCGCGCTGATATTGTACTGGATTTTCAGAAGAAAATCTTTCTGCAGGGCAGCGGTACAAGACAATGTACATAGTTGCCCGGAGTCACAGGAGCTTTTAAACGGAGAAAAGCCTTAACAATGGCCCTGTAAGCATTGACTTAAGGACAGTGTTTCATCTGAATTAGTCTGCTAAGCCCGAAACCAGCTCTTGTTTATTGAGCTGATTTCGGGCTTTTATTTGACAAGAATTACAGAGAAGATTGATTTACATCATTGGGACTTGGCTTGCCTGCTATATAATGCAGAGCGTTCTCCAGGGTGGTTTCTGCAATGGCAGTCAGGGCTTCTTTTGTGAAAAAGCCTTGATGAGAGGTAATCATAACATTGGGGAAGGAAAGTAGCCGGGCGGTAGTGGAGTGTTCCAAAATTTCATCGGAGCGATCCTCAAATACATTTTTTGTCTCCTCCTCATACACATCAAGGCCGACGCCGGCAAATTTGTGCATACGGATGCCATCCACAAGGTCGTCGGTTTTTACCAGGGCGCCTCTGGAGGTATTTACCAGAATTACACCATCCTTCATTTTTTTGATGGTATCAATATTTATCAGGTGATAAGTGGAGTCCATCAAAGGACAGTGGAGGGAAATCAGATCACTTTGAGCCAGCAGCTCATCCAGGGATACATATTCCACAAAATCTTTCAGCGCAGGATTCTGGTACACATCGTAGGCGATCACTTTCATGCCGAAGCCCCGGCAAATTCTGCACATGGCGGCGCCGATTTTTCCCGTGCCGATAATTCCAGCTGTTTTTCCGTTAAAATTAATGCCCATAAGACCGCTCAGACTAAAATCATTTTCTCTCACCTTATTATAGGCCTTATAGAGCCGTCTGTTGCAGGCCAGCGCCAGAGCGATTGCATGTTCGGCGACTGCCTCGGGAGAGTAGCCTGGAACGCGCATAATCCGAATGCCGCATTCTTCCGCTTTTATCAGATCCACATTGTTAAAGCCTGCACAGCGCATCAACACAAGCCTCACTCCCTTATTATGAAGAATATCCAGGGTCTTGGCTCCCACATTGGAGCTGACAAAGGCGCAGACCGCGTCGCAGCCCTCTGCCAGGGCGGCGGTTCTGGGGTCAAGATCTGATTTGATAAATTCAATTTCTATTTCTGTGCTGTCCAGCTTTTGAACGGCGGCTTCAAAAGAATCCTTGTCATAGCTTTTGGTGTCATAAAACAAAATCTTCACGGTTATACCTCCTCGTATGATAAATTTGCAGACCTCTTCCAGAGGTTGCCATTTTATTTTAGTGTCTCATAAGTATTCTAATACCATTCGCTTCAAAATAAAAATTAAAATTTACTTTCAAGAAAGTTACTTACTGTACTTTTGACGATATTCACTGGGAGTAATTCCGATCTGCTTTTTGAAAAGACGGCGGAATGTGACATCGTTCAAATAGCCTGTGGCAGCAGCGATCTCCTGAACGGACATATTGGTTTTGGAAAGGAGAGAGCAGGCATGAGTGATACGCTTATTGGCCACATAATCAAGAAAGTTATATCCAGTGAAGGCCTTTATCCGCCTGCTTACGGTACTCTCTGAAATATGAAAGGTTATGGCCATTTTGCTTAAGGACATATCTTCTTCATAAATGTGTTCATGCAAATAATCCAGAAAAATACGGATGTCTTCCGAATTCTTTTCTTCCTTCCAGTGAAAGAAGCTCTGCATAAGGCCGTCTCTTATTTTTGTCCAAACAGAAGTCAGGCTGCCAAAGGAGTTGGGCATATCGGAATTCCAAGAGCGTAAAGATTTCAAAAAAGCATCACAGCAGCTGAAGCCATATTCCTTTTTTATCTGAAGCAGCGAGGAAAGAAGACTTTGTTTAAAATAATCAAGGCTGGATTTATGGACAAATCCATGTGAAATAGATTTTTCCCAATATTTTTGAAGTTCCTTGTCTGCCTCTGTAAGCTGTCCGGATAAAAGCTGAGAAGAGAAAGCCTCCAAAGTGAACGGCGGATTGTGATAAGAGGAGTGTTTCAGGGATTCCCAGACAACACATTTGCTCTGGCCGCATACATTCAAGTAGTCCAAAGCTTCCCGCGCTTGATGATAACTTTCGGAAATGCCGGAAATAGTATCGCTGCAGCGGCCAATTCCTGTGCTGGTCACTGAATCTGAATGATCAAGAAAATCAGCCAGGGTTAAAGCGGCAAGACGGCAGTCCTCGCATGATGAGGCATTCACCAGATAATAGCCCGTGTGCTTATCCATGGAAACGAATAGGCAGGAAACGTCCTCCTTCTCTCTTATAGAAAGAGCGCCACTAATCAAAGCTTCCTGATGAATGGAATCAGCATGTAGGGAAACGCAGAGAAACCAGGAAAAAGGAACGGGAGTTCCCAGTGTTTCCAGCCCCTTTAAAATGGAATTGGAAGATCCGGATCCTTCTAACAGCTGGAGAAGAAGACTATTAATCAAAACAGGCTTATATATTTCAAGCTGCTCTTCCAGAACATTTTTGTCCTTGAAAATAGATGAAATAGCAAGCTTTAATGTTTCATATTCCAAATGACCTTTTTTGCCGGACCGGGCTGTTTTGGATACCCCGTTCTGGTGGGCAATCAGCTCGGTTAACTCCCGGATAGGCTTATAATTTCGTTGACAGAGGCTGAAAACCATTGGAATTCCCAGGAGAGCAGTAACAAAATACAAAAATGTGAGTATAAGGGTAATAAAAAGGATCTGCATTTTTATGTATTCAGGAGAGGAACCTACATAAAATTTCCATCCGCTTTTATTTTCATGGCAAAAAAACTCCAGGTCATATTTCTCGCAGAGGCAGTCAGTTCCTTTTCATCTGTTGCAGTTCCCCGTTTTAATACATTTTCTCCCTGATCGGTAAATATATAATAATTTTCGTTGGAATCCAAAAGACCTTCCAGATGTTGTTGGATTTCTCTGTCATCCAAAAAAACAAAAAGATTACCATAGCGGGTGCCGTTTGTGTCAACCAGGGAAATGACATAGACGGAGTTTTGGGAAAGCACGGTGCCGTTGTTTTCTGAGCGGGGAAGAAACAAGAAGGTTCCGGCGTTCAAAGGACGTAGGTATTCGGACAATACATTCGGCTCCATTGAAAATAAAATCTGATAAAAACTGTCCAGTGTGGAGGTTCCGTAACTGGAAATGACATAATCCTTGCCAAATAAATAAATGGCCAGATTTGCAATGCTACTGTCCATTGCGAGAGGAGAAATCAACTCTCTCTGGGCTGAAAAAAGCCTGGTCGAATCCAGAACGTTGAAATCCAGCTCAGATACAGGGTCGTTTGACAAAGCGCGCAGCCTTTCATTGTGCCCCACTGTGATAGATAGCCTGTTAAAGGAAGAAAATAAGCTGTCGAAATACTCTGAAAGGGCCTGGCAATGAGACATGGCTCTTTCTTTAAAAATCTGATTGCGCTGGTAGACAGTGAATCCCCAAATGCCTGCAAAGATGACCAAAAAAAGCGAGAGGAAAAAGAGATAGTTGTATATAAACATGCGCAGTAAAATTTTAGGCATACTTTTTACTTGGGCAACAAATTTATGCATTTAGAAAATGCCTCCTTTTTTTCATCATAATATCATATGTCGAGGTTTGTCAACAAGCAGGGAGGGTGGAGCAAATGGAATGCAACCTATGTTTTCTTGCAGATAATACAAAAATTGCGTTTTAATAGCGTAACAAAAAATGTATCTATTACAAGAATAAATTGTTGCCAGGGATTTTACGTATGATATATTAAGAATATATTTCAGCAATGGGAGAGAGGCAGGTATGAGCAAACGCATGGAGAGCAATCGGCCGGTAACAGTGGTGATCATAGGGGCGGGAGGAAGAGGATATCTCAGTTATGCTCCCTTTGCAAAGAAGTATCCGAACCAGATGCAGATTGTAGGGGTGGCAGAGCCGGATGAAAAACGGCGCAGGACGTTGCAGGATGAATATGTGCTTTCTGCAAATCGTTGCTTTTCCTCTGCGGAAGAGCTTTTTTCGATTTCTCAATTTGCAGATATGGCGTTTATCTGCACTCAGGATGACCAACATGTAAAACATGGGCTGCTTGCAATGGAGGCGGGATATGATATTCTTCTGGAAAAGCCCATATCATCCAGCGTGGTTCAGTGCCGCGAGCTAAGTTATAGAGCGAAAGAACTGAAAAGATCTGTAACAGTGTGTCATGTGCTGCGGTATGCTCCGTTTTATCAAAAAATCAGAAATTTGATTGAAATAGGAGAGATAGGAGAGGTTGTCTGCATCCAGGCAGCGGAAAATGTGAGCTATTGGCACCAGGCTCACAGTTATGTTAGAGGGAAATGGAGAAATTCTTGTGAAACAAGTCCTATGATTCTGGCAAAATGCTGTCATGATATGGATATTTTGGTGTGGCTGGCAGGGAGCGCGTGCAAAACAATTTCTTCTGTAGGGGGCTTGCGCTTTTTTCGAAAGGAAAACATGCCTGAGGGAGCACCTGAATATTGTCTGGAAGGGTGTCCTGAAAAAGAAGCCTGTCCCTTTGATGCGGAAAAAATATATATAACAAACAAGCCGACAGGGTATGATGCCAATGGCTGTGGCTGGATGCAAAGAGACATTGGTTGTGGAAAAGACAGAGAAAGTCTCTATAGGGCGCTTCGAGAGAGTCCTTATGGCCGTTGTGTTTTCCAGTGCGATAATAATGTGGTGGATCATCAGACTTTGTCTGCTGTAATGAAAAATGGGGTCAGCATTAGTTTTTCAATGTGTGGTTTAAACAATCATAATTATCGGACAATACATATTATGGGAACGAAAGGCGATTTATGGGGAGAATTGGAAAGGGAAAAGATCTTTTTAAGCAGGTTTGGTGAAAAAACCCAGGAAATCCGTTTGGATGCGGAGGATATGGATTCAGGACATGGTGGAGGAGATTTTCACATGCTGTCAGAGATGATCCGGGCAAGAAAGGAAGGGAAGAATTCCCTTACGAGTCTGGAAGAATCACTGGCAAGCCATTTTATGGCGCTTGCAGCAGAAAAATCCAGACAGATGGGTGGGGAATGTGTGGATGTGGATGCCTTTGCTGCCCAGAAAGAAAAAAGGAATGAATAAAATGGAACTCAGTCAGTATATGAAGCTTTTTGAAACGAGAACCGATGAGGGAAAGGCAAGAATATATATATTGGTTTCCGAGGCATTGAAAGCTGTATATACGGCGCTTACAACAGGGGTTTTTCTTACAGGATTTCTTCTGGCGGGAGGGCTTAGGCCGGCGGACATCAGCATTGTAACGTCTATTCCATTGGTGGCTGGTATTTTATATCCCATTGGCTCTCTTTATTTGGAACGATTTCAAAAGAGGAGAGTTGTGCTGGGGATTTTTCGCCTTTTATATCATAGCTTTAACATTTTTCTCGTAACTGTGCTGCCTTTTTTCTTTGAGGGAGAAGGCTTGGGAAAGCTTTTAATTTTTACAATCCTTTTGGGAAATGTGGCAAACGTAATAGTGGCCAGTGGTTTTCCGGCATGGCATATTCATTTTCTTCCGGATGAGATCAGGGGACGTTTTTTTTCCGTATCCGGTATTATGAATAGTATATTCACAGCTCTTGCATCTTTGGCGGCCAGCATGCTTTCTGATTTGGCAGCCTCATCTGGAAATGAGCTGTTCTGGCTTGGATGTGTAAGAGGCGTTGCTTTTTTGCTGGCTCTTCTGGAACTTACGATGCTGCTGCTGCCAAAGGAATTTGAGTATCCCAGAACATTGAACCGGAGGCCGGCCATGCTGTGGGAGCCGGCTGGACATCCGGATTTTGTACGGACCATGGTGGTGGTGTTTGCGTGGATGGCTTTGTCCACCATGACATTATATGCGGCAAATTCTTATCTTCTGGACGAAGTAGGTGTATCGTATACTTTTCTAAGCGTTCTTCAGACCTGTAATATTTTTGTAACTACATTTGTCATGCCTTATTGGCTTAGAGGGCAAATGCACAAAGGATGGTTCAGAGTGTTCCGCAGGGTATTCTTTCTGTTTTCCCTGTATCCAGTGATGCATGCTTTTGTAACTGAGCGCACATGGCTTTGGATGCTGCCTGTTACGATTTTGTTTTATCAGGCGGTGCTGGCAGGAGGAAATTTTTGCTTTGGAAACATGGCTTATATTTGTACGCCCAAAGAAAAGCAAACAGTTTATTTATCTTGGCATTTAACGGTTGTTTCTCTCGGTTCGTTGGCGGGGCAAGGTACAGCGGCGGCTTTTTTGAACATTTGTCAAAATTCTCTGTATCTTGGAAGATTAGAGCTATCGCCCTCCCAACTTCTTTTACTTTTACAGGGAGGCATGTGTTTTATTTTTACATTATGGTATGGAAAACGGCTTCTGAAAAAATTGGAAAAGCCGTGTGGTCTCCAGCATTTACATGATACGGCCAAATCCCGGAAAATATGATGCACAGGCATGTTGTTTAAGAGTTATGCGTAGTTTTTGTTGTATTATTGAGAAAACAGAGATAATATGATATATGTGAATACGCTGGTTATAGGAGAGAGGAAGGATGAAGAAAAAAAACTCTGCTAAGGCAATAAAGGATCTGACTCTAATGCTGATGTATCTGACCAGAATCCAAGATAGCAATGAATTCTGCAGATTCAGGGAAATGAGCTGGAAAGGCTATGATTTTGGAGTATTGGAAGAGCTTGCTGGAAAGGGGCTTGTTTACCAGCCGGAAAGCAACAGAGGATATAACGGATACCTTTATCTGACAGAGACGGGTCGAACCAAAGCAATAGAACTTCTTGAAGCATATAATATTTTGGACAAAGATCTAAATGAACGATTTAAATTCAGGAATATTCTTCAGGAGGAGGCAGAACAGGCCGCCTTGATTGAGCAAATATGCTTTCCGCCAAATGAGGCATGCTCAGAAAGCATGATGAAGGAAAGAATTGCAAGAGCTCCCGAGCTTTTTCTGGCTGCGGTAGATAAAAGTACGGGGAAAATCGCTGGATTTCTGAACGGGCTGTCAACCAACGAGCATTTCTTCCGAGATGAATTTTTTACAGATGCCGAGCTGCATGAACCGGAAGGCGCAAATGTAATGCTTCTGGGACTGGACGTGCTGCCGGAGTATCGGGGACAGGGGCTTGCGAAGGAAATCATGCATCGGTATCTTCGCAGAGAGAGCGAAAAAGGCAGAAAGGTAGTTATCCTCACCTGCCTGAAGTCCAAGGTTGGAATGTACGAGAAGTTGGGCTTTCAGAATCGAGGGAAAGCCCGGTCTTCCTGGGGCGGAGAGCAGTGGTATGAAATGAGCTGTACATTGAACGATTAATAGATGCCGAAGCTGTTTTCCACTGCGCCCGGAAGAAGTTCATAAATGGAACAATGGATTTTTTGCTCAAACAGATCCTTTATTTCCATTATTTTTTTCCAGCGGTCTACGGTGCACGGAGGCGTTCCATAGCGGATGGCGACATCGACGAAACGTTTCTCCAACAGACAAAATCCCGTAGGAAGAGCTAATGCGTCGCATAGTTGCACCAGCCGGTCATAATCATCATAAACTGCGCTTTCGACAAAGTTTTTCATAAACGCATAATCCTGCTCGGTTACGTCAAAGGCACCAATGGATGTATTTATATCCTGTATCATAAAAGCATGAGAAATACAGATCTGCGCTGCTTTTATCCATCCGCGTTCCATGCAAAAACGATATCCATCTATCAGGTGCTTTTCCGAGCTTACTCCGGCGTATCGTCCAATATCATGCAGCAATCCCAGACAGTAGGCTTTTTCGGAGGACAAATCATTACAGTGGGACGCTATGTTTTTGCAGGCAAGTGCAACATATCGGGAGTGATCCACCCAGGGGCCCGGATTTAATGCCGCTGCGCGCTCTAATTCCGTTTCTGCAATTTTACAGTCTAAATGCATGTTCAATCTCCTTTCCGGAGCATGATAATCTTTAATAAATGTAGTGATTACAATCCATATTATAGATCTGGGCAGTTGGGCAGAATATCTTTATCCTGTCACTTTTTATTAATATTCTGCCGTTTTTGGCGGTATTCCAGGGGAGTGCAGCCTATGTGAGCACGGAAAACCTTACTGAAATAGCTGCTGTTTCCCAATCCGCAGGAATAAGAAATACTGGTCACGGGCTCGTGGCTATCCGCCAGCATTTGACATGCCATTTGCAGGCGATAGTTTTTCATGTAATCTGTGGGCGTCATATGGAGGCATTTATGAAAAACCCGATAGCATTCTCTTTCACTTAAAAAGGCAGCCGCAGCAAGCATTGAAACAGAGATTTTTTCAGCGTAATGTTCATGGATATATGCCATCATTAATTTTATCTTATCTGTTGCTTTGTCCGCCATGCTCGATGTTTCCTGAAGTGTTGGAAAGGACAGCTTTAATAGTCGGAACCATATCCGCGACAGGTATTCTCTTATGTTCCACTCATAATCAAACTCATTTTCAGATAATTGAAATGCTTTCTGAATTAAATGAAGTATGTCTGCCTGTAATGGATTATCGGGGTACAATGGAATGATTTCAAGCTGAGAAGCTGCGGTTATCGGCGCAATATATTTTTGCTCAATCAGACTTCCGCACTGGCCTCCAATCAAAATAGGATCGAACAAATGGAGAAGCTGTATGTTTCTTATGCGATGAGTTCCAATTTTTGTCATATGCAGAACGTTGGAATTGACCATACCGCCTGAACCCGCCGGAAATGTCATAACCTTGTTTGGCGTATAATACTTTAATTCGCCGCTTTCCATGTAAAATAATTCTACAGCTTTATGCCAATGCCAGGGAACAAGCGATTCTTTATAGTAGTCCAGTTCGGCTCGTGTTGCAATGTAAGGGAAATTTGAAGCAAAATCCGGCAGCTTTTCTTCTTTGCTGCCGGCATGGAACTCTAAACTGCGGATAACTTTCATTTGAATTTTCCTTTCCCTGCTATTTGGCCCGGGTAGGGTGTGCGTTCTGTCTTCGGTATTCTCCTGGTGTACAGCCCTTTATTTCCCGGAATATTTTTGTAAAATAGCTGGAGTCTTCAAAACCGCATTCGGCGCCGATGTCTCCGGCTTTTTTCTGCGACAGACACAGAAGTTCCGCAGCCTTTTGGATACGGAACTGCCTCAGATATTGAATGGGAGTGGTGCCAATTGCAGCATGAAAACAACGCAGGCATTCGCTTTCACTTATCATTGCACTTCTGGCAATCAGAGCGGTATTAAGCTCTTCGGCATAATGGCGGTGTATAAACTGAAGCATAATTTTAATCCGCTCCGTGCTGCGCAGCCTGCTCTCGGAGAGGGTGCTTTGGGAACAAACGCAATGCTTTTTCAAAAGTAAAACCAGAGAGGATAAAGCATTCCGAGCATAAAATTCGTATCCCTCAAATTCGTCCGCTACGCTGCGCCAGGCTTCATCAATGGCCCTGGTCGCATCCCTGTGCCAGGGAGAAAAGCCATCCAGATAAACACTTTTCAGTAGTGTATTCTGCAACAGAGGCTGAAGATATTTCTGCCAGATAATGCTGTCTACGGTACCGCCTACCAGACGGGGATGAAACACTATAGAACGTGTCTGGCAGCAGGAGCCTTTCTCCATGTGCACTTCATGTAGTACGCCTGAATTAATAAAAATACCTTGTCCCTTCTTAAGGGTATATTTTTCAAATTCTGCGGAAACTACGGCGGTTCCTTCTCTTACAAGAAGCGCCTCCCATTCCTCGTGCCAGTGCCATGGAACGGCTTCAAAGGGAGCAGAGTTTTCGGAAATATTTTCCTCATAGCAGGCGATGGGAAACAGGGCAGAGCCGTGCTCCGCCAGCTCCCGGCCTTGTGTATCTGTTGCAGAGGTACAGTATGACAGTGACATGGCTCCTCCAAAATGACGGTTTTATTATATAAAATTGGCGAAAATATTATATTTGTTCCTAAATACTGATGATATAATTATACCGTTTAAACCGGGCGACGTCCAGCATTTATGCGGGCGCAGCGGTGAAAACAGCAAAGACCTGCGAAGCACAATCACAGTGGGAGGATTAAAAAGTATGTTTCATCTGCTTCTGGCAATTATTTATCTTGCATTTATCAGTCTGGGCCTGCCGGATGCCCTTCTTGGCTCTGCGTGGCCGACGATGTATGCGGAGTTTCAGGTTCCTGTCTCCTATATGGGGATTATTTCTATGATAATTGCGGCGGGCACCATTGTGTCCAGCCTTTTGAGCGACAGGCTTACCCGGAAATTCGGCACCGGAAGGGTTACGGCCGTGAGCGTGGCTATGACGGCTGCTGCGCTGTTTGGATTTTCACTGTGCCATTCCTTTCCGGCCCTGTGTCTGTGGGCCGTGCCCTATGGCCTTGGAGCAGGAGGGGTGGACGCCTCTTTGAATAATTATGTGGCTGTCCATTATGCCAGCCGTCATATGAGCTGGCTGCACTGTATGTGGGGCATCGGGGCTTCGCTGGGGCCATATATTATGAGTTTCTCCCTTACGAATCATCGGGGCTGGAATATGGGATACCGCTATATCAGTTTGATGCAGATTGCTCTGACGGCAATTTTGCTGTTCAGTCTTCCTCTGTGGGAAAAAAATTCAGAAAGAGGAAGGGGAGAAGGCGGCGGGGAAGAGATTGGAAGGGAGAGCGGCATGCAGAAAGAAAATACTGCAAAGAGTCGGCCGCTTACTCTGAAGCAGATCATTGGGATTCCGGGAGCCAAACAGATCATGATTACCTTTTTCTGTTATTGTGCCCTGGAGCAGACTGCCGGCCTGTGGGCAAGCAGCTACCTTACGCTGCACAAAGGACTTTCTGCCGATGCAGCTGCAGGGCTTGCAGGACTTTTCTTTATCGGCATTACTGCGGGAAGAGCGGCCAATGGATTTTTGACTTTCAAACTTAACGACGAGCAGCTGATCCGCCTTGGGCAGAGCCTGATTCTGCTGGGAGTTGCAGCACTGCTTCTTCCCTTTGGAGAAAGCGCCGCCTTTTTAGGGCTAATTCTGGCGGGACTTGGATGCGCTCCTATCTATCCTTGTATTATCCATTCCACACCTCAACATTTTGGGGCCGACCGTTCCCAGGCGATGATAGGAGTCCAAATGGCCTCTGCATATGTGGGAACCTGCCTTATGCCGCCTGTCTTTGGGCTGCTGGCAAACCATATCAGCGTGTCTTTATTTCCCGTGTATCTGGGAGTTATTCTGGCGCTTATGATTCTGATGCACGAGACCATGCTCAGGCGCCTTCCTGGGGAGAAGAAACTCTGATCTGAATTTCAGTGAGAAACTCAGATTCCAGACCGGTATCCCGGTTATCAATAGCGTACAGCTCAAAGGGTGAGCCCAGCGCCCGCAGGCCCTGCTTCTGTATCCAAGACAGGGCCTCCTGTACGCGCCAGCCGTTTTGCTCGTAGCTCCCTCGGTAAAAGCAGGACAGATAATCACCCTCCGGCAATTCAAAATCATAAGCGCCTATGTGGGCGTCCAGAACAAAAAATACGGAATCGTATACATTGGATTCTCCTCGGCTCAGCTTTTCCATGGCAAAGGAAGCCCCCACAGTTTGGTTACCAAAATCTTTTATTTTTTCCTCATGTATTCGATGAAGCTTTTTCATTACAAAGTCCATTTCCTCATCTCGGGTAATATGTTCGTTGATTCGGACGCAAAGCCTTTGGGGAAGCGCGATTATCTTGAAAACACCGGTTTCCTTCTGCATAGCCTGGGTCAGGGAGGAGATCCGTTTCCGAAGAAGCCGCTCCTTGTTTTTCAGTTCGTCCATGCGGCTGTGTACCAGGGATATTTCCTGGCGCAGCATGGAAAGTGTATTGAAAAGGCTTTGTTCATCCAGATATTCCTTGATCTGCTGCATGGAGAAGTCCAGACTGCGCAGGTCACGGATCATATTCAGCTTATACATGTCCTTCAGGCTATAGAGGCGATAGCCGTTTTTGTCTCTGTGGGGCTTTAAAATCCCCAGCTTTTCATAATAGCGAAGTGAATCGGTTCCAACCCCATACAGTTTTGAAATTTCGTTGATCTTATAATATTCCTTCATGATGACGCTCCCGAATATGCTGCCTGGGCCGGCGCATACAATCAATACTTGACATTGGTATTGTACCAGAGATTATCATGGCAGTAAAGGAGAGTGAACATCATGAAAAAAGAAAGAATATGGAAGCTTTTTATGATTTTGCTGGGAGCGGCCATAGCCAGTTTTGGAATACACAATATTCATCAGCGAGCTTCCATTACCGAGGGGGGAGTCATTGGAATGGTTCTTTTAACCGATCGCTGGTTGGACTTACCGCCCTCTGTGGCTACGCCGGTCCTGGATGCTGTCTGCTATCTGCTGGCTTTCAAATGGCTGGGAAAAAGCTTTATAAAAATATCTGTTTTTTCCACTTTGAGCGTATCTGCTTTTTACAGGCTTTGGGAACAATTTCCGCCAATGCTTCCGAATTTATCTTCTTATCCGCTGGCTGCGGCTGTGCTGGGAGGAATCTTTGTAGGAATAGGGGTGGGACTTATTGTGCGTCAGGGGGGATCCAGCGGCGGAGATGACGCTCTGGCGCTGACCATTTCCCATGTGACCCACTGGAGGCTGGCCAGGGCGTATCTGGTCACAGACATTACCGTGCTTTTGCTGTCCCTTTCTTATATTCCTCTGCGACGCATCGCTTATTCCCTCGTGACGGTGACCATTTCTTCCTTGCTGATTGATTTTATTAAGAGCTTTGATAAAACCGGAGAAGTAGTAAAGAAATAACGTGGAAAAAAGTATTGGAAAAACTTATAAGGCATGGGATAATATAAGCGGGACTGACGAAAAGGGATTCCCTTGTGTCATGTCAAATGGCAATTCCATCGTATAAGAATGGAAAATAGATTTGGAGGTACAAAATGAAAATAGGAGCTTTAGAAGCGGGAGGAACGAAGATGGTATGCGCTGTGGGCAATGAGAAGGGGGAGATTCTGAAGAAACTCACAATACCCACCCAAACTCCCCAGGATACCATGCCGAAAATGCTGGATTTTTTTGAGAAGGAGCAGGTAGAGGCTCTGGGCATCGGCTGCTTTGGCCCCATAAATCCTGTGAAAGGAACGCCTTATTATGGATATATAACTTCCACCCCCAAACTTCCCTGGCAGAATTACGACATAGTGGGAACCTTTGCCAAGAGATTGCACTGTCCTGTGGGATTTGACACGGATGTGAATGCGGCGGCTCTTGGAGAAGCCACTTATGGAATCACCAGAGGATTAAAAAACAGTATTTATATTACCATAGGCACGGGAGTGGGAGTTGGTGTTTTTTCGGAAGGAAGGCTGCTCCATGGTATGATGCATCCGGAGGCCGGACATATTTTAGTCAGAAGGCATCCGAAGGATACCTATGAGGGGGCCTGCCCCTTCCATAAAGATTGCTTTGAAGGGCTTGCGGCGGGACCATCCTTGGAAAAACGCTGGGGCGTAAAGGGAGCGGAGCTCACAGACCGCAGGGAGGTATGGGAAATCGAGAGCTACTACATAGCCCAGGCCTGTGTGGATTACTGTATGATTTTGTCGCCTGAGCGCATTGTTTTGGGAGGCGGCGTAATGAAGCAGCCCTCTCTTCTGCCTCTGGTACGGGACAAATTTGCAAAGATGATGGCGGGTTATATTCAAACGTCTCAGGTACAGGAAGTGGAAAATTATATTGTTGCGCCTGCGCTGAACGATGAGCAGGGAGTAAAAGGCTGTATTCGTCTGGCATTGGAGGAGTCCTGATAAAAATATATCAAGATTATTGTATTTGCGCCGCCTGGAAAGGCGGCGTTCTTTGTTTGGTGTAGTAAATAATGATAAAATTTCTGTCTAAAATCTTTATAAAGTAGACAAACTGTAGTGATTGCTATACTTGCAAGAAATATATGTTGTGCAAAAACTATATGTTGAATTCGATATTCAGGGATGATATTTTAAAATTCATCAGAATGATGAGTGCCTTTCATGTGAGAGGCAGCCTGAATATTAAGATGGAGGTATTTTTATGAAGAAGAAAAGGCATGGCTTGATTGTTGGGATTTTGTCAGCGGCAATGCTCACAGGCGTATTGGCCGGTTGCCAGAGCTCTCAGGAGGAAACGCAGCCGATTCAGGATGACGCATCAGGAGCTTTGCCGGAGCAAATCACATTCCCTCTGGAGGAACAGGTGGAAATTACCATTGCCACGGAGGATGGAACAGTGGCTTCTTTGGCGGATAATCTTCCTCTGTGGCAGGAGATCGAAAAACGCACCAATGTTAAGATTAACTGGGATGTGACTGCGCCGGCACAATACACAGAGGTGATGAAGCTTCGCGTGAGCGCAGGGGGAGATCTGCCAGATGTTATGCTTCTTCCCAATGGATTAAATCTGGGCGAATTAGGCGGTGAGGGAATGCTTATCCCTTTGGAGGACTATATTGATAAGTATGGTGAGAATATACAGAAAGTGTATGAAGAATTTCCTCATGTGAAAGCCCTGACATCCGCAGATGGGCATATTTATTCCATTAATACGGTAAGTGAAAACGCATATTTTATGCCTTACTGCTTTATCGTACGAAAGGATTGGCTGGATAGATTGGGGCTTCAGGAGCCAGAGACCATTGAAGAATGGGAAACTGTATTGCGTGCCTTTCGCGATGAGGATGCGGACGGAGATGGGGACGCGGGTGATGAGATACCCTTCTCTGTAGGCGGACATGCGTGGTATACTACATTTTGGGCATATTCATGGGGACTTCACCTGTTTTACTCAGATGGTTGGTATCCAGATGAAAATGGACAGATGCAGTACGAATTTATCAGTGACAGGGCGAAGGAATTTTATATATGGCTGAATGGCATTTATGAGGAGGGCTTGCTCGACCCCGAGTTTTTGACATTGGGAGATGAAACAAAGCTTTATGAAAAAGTAGCGCGAAATGAAGTGGGAGCATTCTCTGCGTATCCGTCTCAGATTCCCATGCTGGAAGAGGCATTGAGGGCAAACGGAGTACAGGATGCCGAATTGGTTCCATTGATTCCTCCAAAAGGCCCTTACGGACAGATGACGGAAATTCTGGGGGATATGTCGGTTAATGGTTATGTGATCACAAATAGCTGTGAACATCCGGAGATTGTGGTTGCTCTGATTAACTATCTTATGAGTGAAGAGGGAACTTTATTAATGAATCTGGGGATTGAAGGAGAAACATATGTTAAAAATGATGATGGTTCTCTTAGCCTGACTGAGCTGGTTATCAATAATCCCGATGGCCTGACGGAGGCGGAAGTTCTTTCTTCCTATGGCTGTCAGCTGGGTCTTCCTTACATTATGTCTGAGAAGAGAGGGGAGGTCATGCTGTACGAATATCCTGAAGAAATGCGGGAAAAGATCGTGACCGTATCAGACGAAACCAGACAGTATGCTGTATCAGGTCTGGTGCTTCCGCCCGCCACTGAAGAGGAAAGCGCAACAATTTCCGGGCTGTCTGGAGATTTGGCGACATATATCTGGGAAATGACAGGAAAGTTTACCGTAGGAACTGCTGATATAGAAGCGGAATGGGACAGCTATGTGTCTTTTGTAAAAGAATTGGGTGTGGATCAGATCCTGGCCGTAAAGCAGGCGCAGTATGATAGACTTGAGCAGACAGAGTGACGGGAAGTGAAGAGAAAATGAAAAACAAATGGATTCGTCTGAAAAAAAATATAAAGAGAGACAAAGCGCTTCTGCTGATTATACTCCCTGTGGTGGTTCACTATCTGGTGTTTTTCTATTATCCAATGTACGGAAATATTATCGCCTTTAAGGATTACTCTCCTACAAAAGGTATTTGGGGCAGCGACTGGGTAGGATTTCAGTATTTTGTACAATTTTTCAGATCCCCTTATTTTGTCAGGGTGCTGCGCAATACGGCGCTTATAAGCGTTTACAGCATCCTGTGGGGATTCCCCATTCCGATATTGTTTGCGTTATTGACGAACGATCTGAAGGCGGGAGTGTATAAACGGGTGGTTCAGGCGGTCAGTTATATCCCCTACTTTATTTCCACCGTAATTATCTGCGGAATGCTGGTTAATTTTCTCTCTCCCAGCACGGGAATCGTGAATATGGTTATTGAGGCTCTGGGCGGAGAACCCATCAATTTCCTGATGGAACCCAAATGGTTCCGCACCGTATTTATTGCCAGCGGAGTATGGCAGGGCTTCGGATGGTCTGCAATCATCTACCTTGCCGCTCTGACGGGGGTCAGTCCGGAACTTTATGAGGCCGCTAAAATGGACGGAGCAAGCAAGATTCAAAGGGTGATACATATATCTATACCAAGCATACTGCCGACCATTGTTGTGACATTGATTCTGCAGATCGGTACGCTTATGAGCATTGGATATGAAAAAATTATTTTGCTGTATAATCCGGTTACGCTGGAAGTTGCGGATGTCATTTCTTCTTACACATACAGAACCGGTTTGGTAGAGGGAAACTATAGCTTTGCTTCTGCGGTAGGATTGTTTAATTCGGTCATTAATTTGATTCTGGTAGCATTTGCAAACAAAGTGAGCAGAAAAGTGTCAGAGGTTTCACTCTGGTAAGAAGAGAGAATATTAGGGAATTTTTTCCAAGAATAAATGAATGCTCGCTATAGTAAGCAGGGGGTAAAGTTAGAAAATCCTTTCAAATATTGAATTGATGCCCGCCGGGGCGGGCAGGAAGGTATGAAAATGGCAATGAAGTCAGGAAAAAAGAAACATAAATTATCAGCAGGAGACGCGGTTTATACGGGATTCAATTATCTGCTTTGTTTTTTTGCGGCATGTATAACGGCATACCCCCTGATCTATGTATTTAGTATGTCGATCAGTGCTCCGGAAGCCGTTGTCGCAAATACCGTAATTCTCCTTCCAAAGGGTTTTTCCCTGCAGGCATATGAGATTGTGTTTAAAAATCCGGAGATATGGCGGTCTTATTATAATACTATATGGTATACGGTAGTGGGAACGCTGTTCAGCACGGTATTAACACTGATGGCGGCATATCCATTGTCCAGAAAACAGTTTTTTCTGAGAAGGCAGTTATCCTTTTTTTTCTCGGTAACTATGTTTTTGGCAGGCTCTCTGATTCCCATGTATATATTGATCAATCGCCTGGGACTTTACAATACAAGGTGGGCCATCATTCTTCCGGTGGGAGCCGCTCCTTACTACATTATCGTGGCCAGAACATTTTTGTCCAGTATACCGGATAGCCTTTATGAATCCGCAAAAATTGATGGAGCAACGGAGTTCACAATTCTGAGAAAAATATTCATACCCCTTTCTAAGCCGGTGATCGCTGTTTTGGTTATCTATTATGCGGTACAGCAATGGAATGGATATTTTACTTCTATGATATATCTGCCTGGACGTAAGGATTTGCAGCCATTGCAGGTCTATTTGATGAAGATATTAATTAACAATGAAAGTATGGGAAGCCAGTCTCTTAGCTCTGCTTCTCAGAGCATGATCAGCCTGCAGTTGAAGTATGTTGTTATCGTGGTGGCTCTGATTCCCATCTTATGTGTATATCCGTTTTTGCAGAAATATTTTATTAAAGGTATGATGATTGGAGCCGTAAAGGAATAAGAAATGTAAGCAGATTTGTACATAGTTTTAAGGCACAGGGGGCTTTTTGGAACCGAAAGATTCACAGAGAATCATAGTGGAAGCTGGCATTGACCAGCCAGACATTGTGCTTGTTCTCTTTGATTTGAGGTAAACCGGGCTCTCTGTGGACAGGAATAATAACAGAAAATAAGCTCAGGATAATATTCCGGTAACGGTTTGTGACTGAGCGAAGCGAAAGGAATGGATATAAAAATGAAGGATATCAGAATCGGATATATCGGTCTGGGTGCAAGAGGCAAATGGCTGCTGAAGGATGTGGTGTTGGCGCAGGGCAAGAAGGTTGCGGCAGTGTGCGACAGTTATGAGGACAGAGCGAAGGAGGGGGCCGACATTGTGGCGGAGGCTGGCCAGAATGCCAAGGTCTATACCAATTATCATGATGTGATTGCTGACAGGGATGTGAATACCATTATCATTGCCACAGCGTGGGAGTATCACGTGGAAATTGCGGTGGCGGCTATGAAGGCGCGAAAGGCTGTTGCTATGGAAGTGGGAGGGGCTTATACATTGGAGCAGTGTTATGCGCTGGTAAAAACCTATGAAGAAACCAAAACTCCCTTTATGTTTTTGGAAAACTGTTGCTTTGGACGCAGAGAAATGATGGCTTTAAATATGGTGCAGAAAGGTCTTTTGGGAGAGATAGTGCATTGCAGCGGGGGCTATCACCATGATCTTAGGGAGGAAATTGCGTTAGGAAGAGAAAACCGACATTACAGGCTGCGCAATTATCTTGCGCGCAATTGTGATAATTATCCTACTCATGAGCTTGGGCCCATAGCAAGGATCTTGAATATAAATCGAGGGAATCGTATGCTGACCCTTTGCTCCACAGCTTCAAAGGCGGCGGGGATGAGGGAATATGTGCATGCGAATAAGCATCAGGATGAATTTCTTCAAAATTGTGAGTTTCAGCAGGGAGATATTGTCACCACTGTGATTCGGTGTGCGGGAGGACAAACAATCGTGCTGACTCTTGATACAACGCTTCCCCGCTATTACAGCCGAGGATTTACTGTAAGAGGAACAAAGGGAATGTATGAGGAAGTTACGGATTCCGTATTTATTGATTCAGAAGAGCATAAAGCTCACGACTATGATTGGCGGTCCAGTTGTATCAACAATGCGTCGAAATATGAAGAAGAATATGAGCATCCGGTTTGGAAACAATACATCAAAGAAGGGGTACAGGGAAGTCACGATGGCATGGATTGGCTTGAATTCAAAATGTTTTTTGATGCCTTGGAGCAGGATCAGCCCATGCCCGTAGACGTTTATGATGCGGCGACTTGGATGGCCGTTACTACGCTTTCGGAAATGTCCATAGCGCGGGGAGGGACGGTTGTGGACATCCCTGACTTTACCGGGGGAAAATGGCATCTGGAACCACTGGAAGATAAAAAGTAAAGGAGCCGGGACATGAGAGTTAAGCATCGGGAATTCCCAGGAAGTATATCGGAGCAGGTGACTGAAAGAGAAATAAGGAATGGTGAGCTGGCCCGCCGTGCCGCTGAAGAGGGATTCGTGCTGCTAAAAAATGAAGGACAGATCCTTCCTGTTCCGAAGAGAAGCAAAATTGGGCTTTACGGAGCCGGAGCGTCAAGAACTGTCAAGGGAGGAACCGGTTCGGGAGATGTCAATGAGCGCAGCAGCATTAGTATTTATCAGGGATTGCTGCAGGCAGGATATGAAATTACAAGTGAAAAGTGGCTGAAAGAATATGATGTGCTCTATGCAAGAACCCGGGAGAAATGGCAATCAGACATTGAAGAAAAAATGAGAAGCAGCGGTATGCCGTTCTTTCAGGCATATTTTGAAACTCCGTTTTTTCTGCCCTGCGGCTCTCCGGCGGAGCCTGCGGCAAGAGAAGATGGCGCCGATCTGGCGGTTTATGTAATCAGCCGTGTATCAGGCGAGGGACGTGACCGCCGTGACGTCAGCGGAGACTATTTTGCTTCAGAGGAAGAAATCGCTTTATTGGAAAGCTTATGCCGGTGTTATGAAAACGTCCTTTTGGTAATAAATACCGGGGGGCAGATTGACTTAGGATTTACAGAGGATTTTCCCAATGTAAAGGCAATACTTCAGTTTGTCCAGGCCGGACAAGAGGGCGGCGCTGCCTTCGCCCGTATTTTATCAGGAGACATATCGCCTTCCGGAAAATTGACGGATACATGGGCTTTTTGCTATGAAGATTTTCCCAATGCAGATATTTTCAGCTATAAAAGCGGTGATCTTGCCAAAGAAAAATACTGCGAAGGGATATATGTGGGATACCGGTATTTTGACACATTTGAAAAACCTGTGCGATTTTGCTTTGGCTATGGGCTTTCCTACACTTCTTTTTCCGTTCGCTTCCTAGATGCCGTTTTGGAGAAAGCGGGTACACGGGAGCTTGAAATCGTCGTGGAAGTGCAGGTAGAAAATACCGGAAACCGTTACGCTGGAAAAGAAGTGGCGCAGGTCTACGTATCCTGTCCATGCGGGACTATTCCAAAGGAAGCAAGAAGGCTGGCAGGATTTTGGAAGACGGGCGAGCTGATGCCTGGAGAAAAGGAAAACGGCGTTATACGGATACCTGTTCGGCAGCTTGCATCATATTCAGAGGAGCGGAGCGCCTGGATATTGGAGAAGGGAAATTATGGGATTTATGTGGGTAATTCACTGCAGGCAGCAACGCTGTCGGCGTTAGTATATGTGAATCAGGACGCTGTGATGGAACAATGCAGACCTGTCTGCCAGGGACTGGAAAGAGTTTCTGAAATATATCCAGACCAGGACAGAGCCAGACAGCGTGAAAGCCTGATGGAAGAAGAGGCGGAAAAAAGAAAACTGAAAAGGCTTGTGCTTTGCGCTTCTGACGTCGCTTCCTGTCCCACAGCATACCAGGCGAATGAGACTGCGATGGAAGAAGAGGCGGGACGACTGATAGAGATGCTTTCGGAGGAACAGTTGATTTCGCTGGCAACAGGCGCGGGGGATGAAGAAAGCAGCATGGTAGGAAATGCGGGACGACACGTTCCGGGGGCGGCAGGGGAAACTTCTGCGGCGGCGGCCGAAAAACCTTGGGAAATTGTTCAAATTGTGCTTGCGGATGGACCGGCGGGTCTGCGGCTTCGCCAAAAATACCGGATCAGGGATGGTTTGATTGTTCAGCTTGAAGAAGATAAAGAGCTTAGCCGCGATTTGTTTGTACAGGAGGATGAAAACAAGGGAACGGCAAGATATCAGTTTTGCACCGCGCTGCCCGTGGGGACGCTGCTGGCTCAGAGCTGGAACACCGATATACTGGAAGAAGTAGGAGCAATGATAGGAAGCGAGATGGAGCTGTTTGGGGTAACTCTCTGGCTGGCGCCCGGAATGAATATACACAGGAACCCTCTCGGAGGAAGAAACTTTGAATACTATTCGGAAGATCCATTTCTTACGGGAGTTCTGGCAGCGGCCATTACGCGCGGCGTTCAGAAAAATTATGGGTGCGGAACAACGCTGAAGCATTTGGCCTGCAACAATCAGGAGGACAATCGCCTGGGTTCCGACTCGCTTGTTTCAGAAAGAGCATTGCGGGAAATTTATCTAAAGGGCTTTGAAATTGCAGTAAAACAAGCACATCCCATGGCCGTCATGACATCCTACAATATGATAAACGGAATTCATACAGCCAACAGCTATGATTTGTGCACAGGCATATTGAGGGAGGAATGGGGATTTGACGGTGTGGTTGTGACAGACTGGATGACTACGCTTTCATCCACAGCAGGAGATTGTGATGCGGCGGGATGCATTAAAGCGGGCAATGACTTGATTATGCCGGGAACAGAGGCGGATCGCAGTAATATAAGAAATGCTCTTAGAACGGGGACAATTAGTCTCTCAGAGCTAAAGCGTTCTGTGTTCCGTACAATACGGCTGATTTTGAGGTCTAATCAATATGAAAAAAATTAGTTTTCGCAGAATTGTGGGAGAACTGAAGGGCTGGGGCCGTTGCAAAATAGATGAGAAATCATCTGTGGAGCAACGGCTCCATTTTTCCCCTTTCGAATAGGCTTCGTACGGATGACTACAAGAATAAAGGCTGGATAAAGACCAAACAGATTGATATACAAAAAAGCTATAATATTCCATAATCGATAGGTATTTGCAATGATAAAAGAGAAGTGATACACTAATCATACAAAATCAGGCAGAACACAAGTACGAAAGCCTGACGACGGATATTATGGAAGGAAGTGAATGAACGTCATGATCAATGAGCGGCTGCTGCAGCTTTTGATAGATTCTTTCTGGGATATTTTAATTCCCGGACTAACCATGACACTTCCCCTGACGGCGATTTCCTTCTCTTTTGCGTTGGTAATCGCGGTAATTACTGCTTTGATACAGTTTGCAGACATCAGGGGACTGAAACAGGCAGCCCGGTTTTATGTCTGGGTAATCAGGGGAACGCCCCTTTTGGTACAGCTGTTTGTAGTTTTCTATGGGCTGCCCAGTGTAGGAATTTTGATTGATCCTTTTCCAGCGGCTGTCTTAGTATTTTCCATAAACGAAGGAGCCTACTGCTCGGAAACCATCCGCGCCGCACTGGAATCGGTGCCCGCTGGACAGATAGAAGCAGGTCAGTGTGTGGGGATGAGCTATTTACAGATTATAAGAAGAATTGTTCTGCCCCAGGCCATGCGGACAGCATTCCCGCCGCTGTCAAATTCTTTGATTGCCATGGTAAAGGATACTTCTTTGGCGGCAAATATTACGGTGGTGGAAATGTTTATGGCAACGCAGAGAATTGTAGCCCGTACCTTTGAGCCTTTGGCGCTTTATATTGAGGTGGGGCTGATATATCTGCTGTTTTGTACGGTGCTGACCAAGCTGCAGGCAATCGGAGAAAGGAGGCTGAACGCTTATGGACGGAAAGCGGGATGAGGCTTTGCTGGAAATCAGAGGACTCTGCAAGTCTTTTGGCAGCCAGGAGGTTCTAAGAAACGTGAATCTTTCGGTCGGCAAAGGAGAAGTGGTGGCCATTCTTGGTCCCAGCGGTTCGGGAAAAACCACACTGCTTCGCTGTATTAACTTTTTGGAAAGTGCAGATAAAGGCTCTATGACCTTTGCCCAAAAGCTGTACAGATTCGGCCATGTGAACCGCAGAGAAGCCGCTGCATTAAGAAGACGGACCGGGTTCGTATTTCAAAACTATAATCTGTTTGCCAATAAAACGGCGCTGCAGAATGTGACGGAGGGGCTTATTGTGGCCCGAAGGATGCCGAAAGCGCAGGCTCACCGGACGGGCCGGGAGGCTTTGGATAAAGTGGGGCTTTCCGACCGGTACGACTATTATCCGGACCGGCTGTCAGGAGGACAGCAGCAGCGCGTGGCTATTGCCCGGGCTATGGCTGCAAACCCGGAAATTATATTTTTTGATGAGCCTACTTCCGCGCTGGATCCGGAGCTGACAAGGGAGGTATTGTCAGTAATGAGGCGTTTGGCAGAGGAGGGAATGACTATGCTGGTAGTCACCCATGAGATAAGCTTTGCAAAAAATATCTCCGACAAAGTGGTGTTTATGGAACATGGGGCAGTGGTGGAGGAGGCTGACTCGGAAAGCTTCTTCGGACATCCTAAAAAAGAGCGGACCAAAGAGTTTTTAAGGCTATACGATGGAAATAATGAAAAAGGAGACTGAAATGAAAAACAGAATCACAGGATTATTTGTAGCGACAGCTTCAACGGCCCTTCTACTTTCAGGATGCGGTTCCCAAGATTCGGATCTATTAGATGAAATTCTGGAGAGGGGAACTTTGATTATCGGAACGGAGGGAACTTATGCGCCCAACAGTTATCACGATGAAAGCGGGGAGCTGGTTGGATTTGATGTGGAGGTGGCCGAAAAAGTGGCTGAGCATCTGGGCGTGGAGGCACAGTTCCTGGAGGCGGAATGGGATTCTTTGTTTGCGGCAATGGATGCAGGACGAATTGACCTTGTGGTCAATGAGGTGGAATATTCGGAGGAGAGGGCGGAGAAATATGATTTCTCGAAGCCTTATACTTATATCCGGGGAGCTCTGATGGTTGCTCAGAGCAACAATGACATTACCGGCTTTGCCGATCTTTCAGGAAAACGGGCGGCGCAGAATCTCACAAGCAGCTGGGGACAGATGGCAGAGAGCTACGGAGCGGAGCTTGTAAGCGTGGATTCGGTGGCGCAGTGTGCGGAGCTGCTTTTATCAGGCAGAGTGGATGCAACACTGAACGCTGAAACGGCATTTTATCATTACATGAATGTGAATCCGGATGCGGCGGTAAAGATCGTTGCATATACTGACTCCACAATTTCTTCTGTTATACCGGTACCTAAAGGAAACCAACGCCTTCTGGATGCCATAAATGAAGCGCTGGAGGAGATGAGACAGACAGGGGAACTCAGGGAATTGAGTGAAAAGTATTTTGGAAGTGACATTTCATCGTCGGTCGAAATGGGGGAAGAGGAATTATGAGACAGAATTATGATTTTGATAAAGAGGTCTGCCGCAGAAATACCAATTCGCTCAAATGGGAAGCAGGAGAAAACGAACTGCCCATGTGGGTGGCGGATATGGATTTTCAGACCGCTCCGGAGATTCTTTCGGCAATCCGTAAAAGGGCTGAGCACGGTGTTTTTGGATATACTGTTATTCCCGATGCCTGGTATGAGGCATATAGCAGGTGGTGGAAAACAAGACATGGCTTGAATATTTGGAAAGAATGGCTTGTTTTCTGCACGGGGGTTGTGCCTGCCATTTCCAGCATTGTCAGAAAGCTGACCACGCCGGCGGAAAAGGTTCTGGTGCAGCCTCCTGTCTATAATATTTTTTATAATTCAATTATAAATAATGGCAGGCAGGTTCTGGAGAGCCCTCTGTGCTATGATGGAAGATCTTATCAGATTGATTTTCATGACCTTGAGAAGAAGCTTTCCGATCCTCAGACCACTCTGATGATATTGTGCAATCCACATAATCCAGTAGGCAGGATTTGGGACAGGCAGGAGCTTGAAAAAATCGGAGAGCTGTGCCGGAAGTATCATGTGCGGGTGATTTCAGATGAAATTCATTGTGACCTGACGGCTCCAGGGTGCTCCTATACGCCCTTTGCCTCCGTATCGGAAAAATGCAGAAGCAATAGCATAACCTGTCTTGCACCCACAAAGGCATTTAATCTGGCAGGACTGCAAACGGCGGCTGTAGTGGTTCCCGACGAGAATCTCCGTCATAAAGTGTGGAGGGGACTGAATACGGACGAGGTGGGGGAGCCAAACGCCTTTGCGGTGGAGGGGGCGATAGCTGCCTTTACGAAGGGAGATGGCTGGCTGGATGCATTGCGTGAATATGTTTTTGAGAATAAGAGGCTTGCGGAGAGATTCATTCAGAAAGAAATTCCTTTTATTCAGGCTGTTCCCTCTCAGGCAACCTATCTTTTGTGGCTGGACTGCAGGGGACTGGCTGTCCCGGCAAAGCAGGCGGCGGAACTGATTCGCGCAAAAACAGGTCTGTATCTGTCCTCCGGAGGACAGTACGGCAGCGGAGGGGAAGGTTTCCTGCGCATGAATGTGGCCTGTCCCCGGCATATAATGGAGGAAGGACTGCAGCGTCTGAAAAGGGGGGTATTTCTGCTGCGGGAAAATATGCTTTAATGTCGCGCCAAAGTCTGTACGAATACGGTCGGAGGGCATATAATAATATTTATGTGATAAATGCTGTATTGAAAAGGAGGAAAAGCTGCTATGGAAAAGGCGAAGATATTTTTTGTGAAGGACATTACTTCCCAAAATTTGTTAAAGCTGTACGAGGCTTTGGGTAAGCCGCTTACAGGAAAAATTGCGGTGAAGCTGCATTCAGGTGAAGCGGGCAATCAAAATTACCTGCGTCCCGAATTTGTAAAGCCATTGGTAGAGGAACTGAATGGGACCGTGGTGGAATGCAATACCGCTTATGACGGAGAACGCAATACTACTAATAAGCATGTGAAGCTCATGGAAGCCCATGGCTGGAGCAGACATTTTCGGGTGGACATTATGGATGCGGAAGGGCCGGATATGGAGCTTGCGATTCCTCAGGGTAAAAGAATCAAGAAAAATTTTGTGGGGAGGAATTTAAAAAATTACCATTCCATGCTGGTGCTGTCCCATTTTAAGGGACATCCCATGGGAGGCTACGGCGGAGCGCTCAAGCAGCTGTCCATTGGTTGCGCGTCCTCCTATGGTAAGGCATATATTCATGGAGCGGGAGATCCTGAAAAGCTGTGGAGCGCAGAGCAGAACAGCTTTTTGGAGTCCATGGCGGATTCAGCTTCTTCCGTTGTCACATATTTTGACGGAAGAATCGCCTATATCAGCGTAATGTGCAATCTGTCGGTGGATTGTGATTGCTGCTCAGTTGCGGAGGAGCCATGTATGAAGGATATTGGTATTTTGGCGGGAATGGATCCGGTGGCTCTAGATCAGGCGTGTTTGGATCTGATTTACCGGTCCAAGGATCCTGGAAGAGATCACTTTCTGGAAAGAGTGGAGAGCCGCAACGGTGTACACACCATAGAAGCCGCAGCGGCGCTTGGATTCGGCACAAGAGAGTATGAGCTGATAGAGCTGAATTAATTCTGACTATGATAGATTTACGATACAAACTGATAATCTTTCAGCAATCTCATCCACTGCGCCTCTTATTTCATCATAGTACTCTTCGAGCTTAGCATGAATGGTAAAAAATTGAGAACCTTTCACATACCAGTGAAAATATAAAAAAGCCCTCGTGCGCAAAGGGCAGAGGAGCATAAAGAAGTATTGCGAAAATACTAACCTATGCCAAGTGAACGG
>ERZ1643251.715-NODE-715-length-43986-cov-5.123922_pt1 | contig 43986 bp, 48 predicted proteins | sample MGYA00579261_ERZ1643251 | MGnify/ENA primary metagenome ERZ1643251 (study PRJEB29033, sample SAMEA4952267) | chicken gut metagenome | biome: Broiler Chicken; feature: Gastrointestinal Tract; material: Caecum | place: Ireland | collected 2018 | study: Broiler... | reverse complement strand
ATTTGTTTGTGTGATTCCTTTTCGCAAATAATATCGGCATCAATTTCAAATTTGCCGTCTCCCATGCTGATGGCGCCTACAGGACACTGAGCTTCGCAAGCGCCGCAAGCTACGCAGGAATCTCCAATTACATATGCCATAATACCAATCCTCCTTAAATAAACCCAATCGCTTTTGATATTTTATGATCAATTGCTGATTCTATTTTAATATAAACAAGTGACGAATACAAGAAAAATATGCGATTTTTTTATAAAATCCGCTGACGGCATCAATGAACGGAACCCTCCGCCCTGCGTTTGCGGATACCGTTCAAGATGACCTCTTTTTTCTCAATAACCTTGTTTTTGTCCATGGCGGGAACGCCTGCGAGCTTGTAGGGAATGTCCAGCTTCTTGTATTTGGCTTCACCCATGGTGTGATAAGGGAGAACATCCAGAGCCTTCAGGTTGGCGAACTGACCGATAAAATATCCCAGGTCAAACAAATACCTGTCATCGTCTGTAATACCCGGAACTACTACATGCCGTATCCACATATCCACATGCTTTTCATTCAAATATTGGGCGAAGGCTAAAATGCCTTCGTTAGGCTGCTCAGTCAGCTCTCTGTGCTTTTGCGGATCAATATGCTTAATGTCAAGCATCACAAGGTCCGTCAGCTCCATAAGTCTGTCTAATTTTTCAATAAAGGGACGGTTTTCAGGATTGTAGGTGATCCCTGATGTATCCAGGCAGGTGTGAACATGATCTCTTTTAGCCAAAGTAAAAAGGTCTGTCACAAAGTCTATCTGCATAAGGGGCTCTCCTCCCGTTACCGTGATGCCGCCGCTCTTATAAAAGCTTTCATTTCTTTTAAATTGTTCATATATTTCTTCCGGCTCCATCATGGTGCCGCCGGTCATTGCCCAAGTATCAGGATTGTGGCAGTAGGCGCAGCGCATGGGACAGCCTTGTACAAAGACGACAAAGCGTGTGCCGGGACCATCCACGGTGCCGAAGCTTTCTATGGAATGTATTCTTCCCTGCATGGTATCTCCTTTCTTTTTGTAGTATATTAAAATCTGTGATATGGCATAGTATGACCAAAATGAAAAAAAGGAGTCGGCTTTAAACAGACCGGCTCCTTTTTGGGGTTATGACAATACTTGCAATCCAAAGCCTTTCGCTGAGCTTAGAAGCTCTCATGGAAGGTACGAGAGATAACATCAGCCTGCTGTTCAGGAGTTAACTTGATAAAGTTAACGGCATATCCGGATACACGGATTGTAAGCTGAGGATAATTCTCGGGATGCTTTTGCGCATCCATCAGAGTGTCTCTGTTCAATACATTCACGTTCAAGTGATGTCCGCCCTTTGTAGCGTAACCATCCAATAAAGATACAAGATTATCTACCTGTGCCGCACTTGCTGCCATAATTTATTCCTCCTTATAATAAAATGAATCATAGGTGGGACCGGACAGTTAACGGTAATCGTCCAGCCCCTCCTCAAGAGTGGGAACACTGCAGGCCAATGGCGTTCTGGAGCAGTCTGTACAGCCCATTGTCTGAACGCTTTTAGACGCTTTCCCTGTGCTGTCATAGTCTACATTTACATGTCCAACGCCTTCGGTCATTCCAGAATCCAGCATTTTAACAAGGTCGTCAATCATTGTCTTCTCGTCCATGCGTGTCGCCTTTCTCCGTTAATATATTATTTGTTCAGATCCAGCTCAATGTCGCCGGCGAATACCTGGTCCTCCTTGCCGAGAGCTCCGGGAATGATGGTGAAGGTATTGGAGATACCATCCTGTGCATCGTTAAAAGGAAGTTTGGATACGGAGGACAGGGAAGCTACCGCACCGTGGGTATCACGCCCGTGCATGGGATTTGCGCCGGGAGCGAAAGGCTGTCCCTTTTTACGTCCATCGGGAGTGTTACCCGTAGCCTTACCATAGGTTACATTGGAAGTAATGGTCAGGATGGAAGTGGTGGGAACACCGTTTCTGTAGGTGTGATGTCTTCTAACTGCCGTCATGAATCTGTGCACGATAAACTCAGCAATCTCATCAACACGGTCATCATCGTTTCCGTACTTGGGGAACTCTCCGGTGGTCTTGAAGTCAACGATTACACCATCCTCATCCCGAACAACCTCAACCTTTGCATACTTAATTGCGGACAAGGAGTCGGCCACGATGGACAATCCGGCGATACCGGTTGCAAAGTAGCGCTTAACGTCTCTGTCGTGAAGAGCCATTTCCGCTCTCTCATAGCAGTATTTATCATGCATATAGTGAATGATATTCAAAGTGTTTACATACACATCCGCCTGCCACTCTATCATGTCAATGAATTTGGCAAGAACATCATCATAATCCAGAACATCACCCTCCACGGGACGATATTTGGGTCCAATCTGCTTCTTGGTCACCTCATCCACACCGCCGTTCAAAGCATAGAGCAGACATTTTGCAAGGTTGGCACGGGCGCCGAAGAACTGCATCTCCTTGCCGATTACCATGGAAGATACACAGCATGCAATACCGTAGTCGTCACCGTGGGTTACTCTCATCAGATCATCGTTTTCATACTGGATGGAAGAGGTCTGGATAGACATCTTTGCACAGTATCTTTTCCAGCTTTCAGGAAGTCTGGTAGACCAGAGGACCGTCAGATTGGGTTCGGGGGAAGGTCCAAGGTTGGTCAGAGTATGCAGATAGCGGAAACTCATCTTGGTAACCATTGGTCTTCCATCCACACCGACACCGGCCAGGGACTCGGTTACCCATACGGGATCGCCTGCAAAGATCTGGTTGTACTCAGGTGTACGTGCAAATTTAATGCATCTTAATTTCATGATGAAATGATCTACAAACTCCTGGATCTCCTGCTCGGTAAAGGTTCCGTTTGCCAAATCTCTCTCTGCGTAGCAGTCAAGGAAGGTGGAAGTACGTCCCAGGGACATTGCGGCTCCATTCTGCTCCTTTACGGCACACAGATAACCGAAATAGGTCCACTGAATTGCTTCCTTTACGTTGGATGCAGGCTTGGAAATATCAAAACCGTAGGAAGCAGCCATCTCTTTCATCATTTTCAGAGCCAGTATCTGCTCGGAAATTTCTTCGCGCAGACGAATTACGTCATCCGTCATCACACGGCCGGTGGAATCCTTCTGTGCCTGCTTGTCCTCGATCAGTCTGTCGATACCGTAAAGAGCCACGCGTCTGTAATCGCCGATGATGCGTCCGCGTCCGTAAGCATCAGGAAGACCCGTAATGATGTGAGAAGAGCGGCATGCTCTCATTTCCTGATTGTAAGCGTCAAAGCATCCTGCATTGTGGGTTTTTCTGTGAACAGTGAAAAATTCACTGATCTCGGGATCAACCTCGTAGCCGTTGTCTGCGCATGCCTTCTCTGCCATACGGATACCGCCGTAAGGCTGCAGGCTGCGTTTGAAGGGCTTATCTGTCTGGAAGCCTACGATGGTTTCCTTGCTTTTGTCCAGATATCCGGGACCATGAGAGGTGATGGTGGAAACCACCTTGGTATCCATATCAAGGACGCCGCCGGCCTCTCTTTCCTTTTTCTGCAGATCAAGAACCTGCGCCCACAGATCCTTTGTGTTCTGGGTAGCTTCTGCCAAGAAACTCTCATCGCCATCATAGGGATGGTAGTTTCTCTGAATGAAGTCACGGACATTGACTTCTTTGTCCCATTTGCCGCCTACAAAATCTTTCCATTCTGGTCTCATTTTGAAATAGCCTCCTAATAAAATTATATATAATTGAATTGGTGTACCTAATCCCTAGATCATTATATGAAAAAGCCATTGGAGAGTCAAGGTGAAGCAGTGTACTTTTTTCGGTACAAAGCCGCATATTTTCTGGGGTTTCATAGAACAGGACAAGCGAGCCGCAATAGATTTTATCTTTACGAATGACTTGCAAGATTATGGGGAAAGTATTATACTGAAAAAGCCGAAAGAGGCAGAAAGGAGAATGTTATGAGCGGAATCACGAAAGAAATGACCATCGGTGAAATTTTGCGCACCAATCCCGATGTGGCTCCTGTGCTGATGGATGCGGGAATGCACTGTCTGGGATGTCCATCTGCCCAGGGAGAGTCTCTGGAGGAAGCGGCAATGGTACATGGCATTGACATTGACGAGCTGATGGAAGCAATTGAAAATCTGTAATCGGTTGTTCACTGAATAGAAACCATAAAAGGCGGGAAGGAACTGAGAGAAAACCTTCCCGCCTTTTTAAGCGCCCTCAAGGGGAGGGAGCGTTTTTTAAATTTGCCCAAGGGCTCCTACGGCATCCTTTTCCACCAGAGGATCGTAATGCTCGGCAAGAAAAGTGCGGCTGCCGGACAAAGAGCGCTGCAGAGAACCATATTCGGACACCACGTTGCAAGCCCTGTCAAAAACTTCCCGGGAGGCGCTGCCCTGAGTGAGCATGAACAGGTATTTTCCTGTATGCTCATCTTTGTAAAGAGTGCTTTCTCCAGTATAGTGGGAACAGATCATTCGGGCTGCGGTCATTGCCTGCTTCAGAGAATCTATAAGGAAAATATGTGTACGGTTCATATCGTCCTGCTCGGAGGCAGTCTGCGCAGCCTTGCCGTCGCCGACGGTCTTGCGGTTGGTCTGGAGCTTGCGGAATAAATCCAGCATTTCATCGGAAGGGGATTCGTAAATCCCCTCCTCTCCATCATCATCCTCTGTGACGGAGGGAGCAAACCGGGAAAAACGAGTATCCAGCTCCTCAGGGTCTTCCACCTTGGTAATGATCAGAACAATACATTCTGCATTCAGGGGAATTGCTTCTATCATCAGCGGGATATCTTCCGCCTCAAAACCAAATTCGAAATTAGCCTGCTGCATCATGTCACGAAAGAGTGTCTTGGCCTTTTCAGTTCCATAGGCAAGCTCGCTGATTTTCAGCTCCCGGCTTGCCAGATCTTCTCTGGTCAAAGTACAGCGTATCTGATTTTCATTCACTTTTTCTATTTTCATACGACAACCCTTCCTTTCTGCATCCGGCGGATGCTGAGTAGCGTGTAAAAATCATATCATATAAGTGTGTTTTGATTAAAAGTATATTATACTCTTGCCTGCTTTAAGTCAATAGCAGCGAATAAGTTTAAAAATTTTTAATAAATTTAAACAATTCTCTTGCAAAAATTTTCCATATAAGATATAATCGCTTCATAAGTGCCTTCGGTACTCTGGTACGGGAAGGAGGCAGCAGTCTTGATCTTTATTTCTGGTTGATTTTTACATTGGGACATTTCGTTCCGCTTTCATCCTTTTTTCTATATTCATTATAACACATTATATGACAGAGGTGTAGCTGCTGACATATATTTTAAGGATGTCTTACAGGCATAGTGCAGGGAGCATACCGGCAATTATCGCTTGTTCATAGTTATTCAACTACTAATTTTCACTTTTATAATTCATTTTAAACATAAGAAGCATTAGAAAATTTTTACTAATGCCGGCATATGTACTGCTGAAGGCACTTATAAGGCTTCCGGGAAATGGATATATCACAGAGAGACCGGAAAATGATGGAATTTTACTTTTGGTCTGGAAGCTAGCAAACAGGAGGAATCATAATGAAAGAACCTGATGCTTCCGAGAGAAGCATTGCCGATTCTCTGGAACGGATGCAGAAAGCGGGCGCCGAATTTTTTGTGGATGGAGAGCCTGTGTCTTTAAAAGAAGCTGTAAAATATGCCGTTTTAGAAGATCATGCCTATATGGCGGATTATGTTGTAGGCCCTTGCGGCAAGGTGGAGCAGGTTCGCCTTGATAAGGTGGACTTGTCCTGAAAGCCGGTACCTGACAATGACAAAATGCCGCTGAAAGCCACTGACAGGATTGCCTCTCTTGCTGAGCGGAAAAAGTGGCATTTTGTCATATTATGTGATAGAATATAACTATTCGCTGACTCCGAAACTCAGGAGAAAAAGGATTGGGTAGGAAAAAGCGGCTTTTGACGAAAACATCATCATTTGGGAAGAAAGGCATACCTATGAAAAGGAAAATTTTACCGGTTATTGTAGCTTTGATTTTGATTGTGCTTATTGGCGGAATCTGGCTTGGTGGAAAGCTGATTGAGAGATACTCCTACAGCAATGAGAGGGCTGATCTGGATGCTTATTATCAGGTTTCAGGAGAGCAGGCGGCGATTATTCTTCAGGATGAGATGGTGGAGGAAAAAGCCATCATAAGAAATGGCGTGTGCTATTTTGACCTGGCAACTGTCCATAAATATTTCAATGAGATCTTTTATGCGGATCGCACGGAAAATCTGCTCCTGTACACCACGGCCTTGGAAACATTTCGGTCTGTGATAGGGGAGAGCGGCTACGCTTCGGACTCGGACAGCGGGGATTACGGTTATGCCATTAGCTTTACAGAAAATGATGTAGTATATATTGCGGCAGACTATGTGAAGAAATTTACAAATCTTTCCTATTATATATACGATCGTCATGTGCAGGTTTATACCGAATGGGGAAGCAGGCAGATGGCTGAGGTAACCAGAGACACTTCTGTGAGGGAGAGAGGGGGCATAAAGAGCCCTATATTATGTGATCTTTCTCAGGGGGACAGAGTGGAAGTGCTTGAGGAGATGGAAACCTGGAGTAAGGTCAAGACGGAGGACTCTGTCATTGGGTATGTAGAAAATAAAAGGCTTTCCGACCAGACTGAGGAGCAGGAGACTCCTGTGACAGATTACACGGCGCCGGAGTATACCTCTGTTTCTCTGGATAGGAAGGTGAGTCTGGGATGGCATTCCATAGGGGGAACTGCCGGAAATGACACGCTGGAAAGTATGGTGGAGGGAACCATAGGAATGAATGTAATTGCTCCCACCTGGTTCAGCATGATTGACAACGAAGGCAATTTCAGAAGCTTTGCAAGTGCGGACTATGTGCAGCGAGCTCACAATATGGGGCTCCAGGTATGGGGAGTTTTGGACAACTTTAATTACCGGAATGAGACAGGGGCGGAGGTAGATGAATACCAGGTGCTTTCCGTCACTTCCAAAAGACAGCGGTTGGTCCAGGGAATTACGGACACTGCGGTGAGCCTTGGACTGGATGGCATTAATATCGACTTTGAACAGCTGGGAGTGGACTGTGAAACACATTATGTACAGTTTTTGAGAGAGCTTTCCGTGCTGTGCCGGGCTAATGGATTGGTGCTTTCAGTGGACAATTACGTACCGTTTAATTTTAACGATCATTACCGTCTGGACGTCCAGGGGCAGGTGGTGGATTATGTGATTATTATGGGATATGATGAGCACTGGCATGGAAGCGGTGATCCGGGAAGTGTGGCAAGCATTGACTATGTCAGCAATGGAATCGCGAAGACACTGGAAGAGGTACCTCCTGAAAAGGTAGTCAACGCACTGCCCTTTTATACGATCCTCTGGAGAACGGAAGGAGCGGAGGTGACGGATGAGTATATCACGATCCGGAACATGGAGGATTTCCTGAGCAGAGTGAATGTCACTCCTGAATGGAATGAAGAAACCTGTCAATATTACGCGGAGTGGACTGAGGGAGCGGCTACTTACCAGATATGGATCGAGGATGAGGAGTCCATTCGTGTGAAGCTCAATGTGATGAGCGCTCAGCAGATTGCGGGAGTGGCCGTGTGGCGGCTGGGATATGGAACAACGGGCGTATGGGAGCTGATCAATGCATATGTAAATTCATAAACGAAAATGGCTGTATGAAAAACACCCTGACCGGCCCTTGAGGCCGGTTCAGGGTGTTTTTAACCGGATGCGATACTTTATACGCTATGTGTCTGAGCAGTGTGCGCCTCCGCTTACACTGAGTCTGCCGGAAATTTTCTCAGTGCGTAGGATGCAAGCAGGCATACGGCGCCTGCCACAGTCAGATAAAGAACAAGATTACTGTCTCCCGTCTTGGGCACATCGTCATATTCATCAGCAGAAGCCTGCCCGGAGGTCTGAGAAGAAGATGCCTGAGTGGTTTGTGTTTGTGCCGGCTGAGTCTGGGAAGCGCTTTCTTGGGTAACGGGCTGTGAAGCGGTCTGACCGGAGGAGGAAGGAGTGGTGCTGTAATGCTCTTCAGAGGTTTTCAAAGATCCGTTTTCGACCACCAGTTTTCCCTGAGCTATATTATAAAGGTCATAATAGGTAGTGTTATTATCCCGACCGATCAAATGACCTACGGAGCCGGCTGCCGTAACGTTGGCGTTAATGTCTGAGGATCCCAGGATCTGCAGCGTTGAGATGTTATTGTTGAAGGTTACGCTGGAGGCGTCATACACATAGGCATTTGTAATGTCTCCGTTAACAGCGGCACGGCTGCCGCCAAGTATATAGCAGCTGTCGATTCCGTTGGTTCCCACAACAATGGTTGATGCGTTCGTCAGCGTCAGATTGCTCAGCCGGACATTGAGAGTAATATTGAGATCTCCGTTTCCATCAATAATGACAATATCCCCATCCTTAATATCTTGCTGCATGTAATACAGCTCCCTGTGGGCGCCCTGGTCATCCCAGGCGGAGCCAATCTGAAAACGCCATTCTTTGTCTTCTGTGTGGTACTTGACGTAGTAGCTGACCGGTTCCTCTGCGGAGGCAGTTAGTGTGCCGGCTCCAGGAAGCATGAAAAGCAAGGCCGCCGATGCAAGCAGAGAAATAATTTTTTTGAGTTTTTTCATAGTGTTCCCTCCTGAAAAAGTTTATAATCTGCGCATTTTTTATGCGCCCTTTGTCTGAATCCCTATTCATCCAAAGGAAGATAAATATCTCCACCTTCCACTTCTTTGGCGACTACTACAAATCTGCCCTGCTCCACATGGTAAACACAGGTGGATAGGGTGAGAAAGCGGTCGCCGAATTGTGCGGTCACCCCGGTGTCATATAGGGACAGAGCCTTTATATTTTCATAAAAGTCATCAAATTCTTCCTGAGTATCCGCCTGGAAAAATTTGTAGAATTTGAATACCTGATCAGACTTTTTGTATACCTGGGAGCGAAAAACGGCGATCACCTCGTAATTGCGCTGACGTTCCTCCGTATATAAAATCATTTGCCGGTGATCCTCGAAATACTCAGGATCCTCGTATTCTGTAAGATTGCCGAACATTTCTCCTGACTGCATATTGTGACCATGTATGATCAAATTGGTGGTTAAAGGATCCAGACAGCTGTCCGTGTCCAGAATCAGACTTCCGTTTTGATTGTCGTTTCTCTCAAAATCACGGTAAAGATAATAATTCTCATCACGGGGCGTCCACATCACCGGATAATCCACATTGGTGCCGGGAATCTGAAGCCATGCGGCCATATCCTCATTTGCCAGAAAGCTGTCCCGGTAGGGATTGTCAACGGCCTGGGGAAAGGGAGGAGTTTCCTGCGTTTCGCCAGAAGCGCTGTCCGTCTCTGGTGAGATAACATTGGCGGAAGTCTCTGTTTCGAGGCTTCCCTTGGCAGAGGAGACGCTTTCTGCAGCATTTTGTATTTCTACAGCCTGCGCTGAACTGCGCAGGGCATCCAGCGTATCTTTGACAAGCTTGTCCGAAAGAGCATTTTTTACAATAATTACGCATACAACAATCAGGCAGCCTGCGCCCAAGGCTCCAAGCAGTATGGATAGTATTTGTTTTGGTGTTTTCATGATCTTATTATACGCTAAAAAATGTGGGAAATGCAACTGCTTTGCCAATATTATTCCTTAAGAGAATCTTAAGGGTTATGGTTCTTTTGAGTTTGGGAATTTACATATATATGGAACAAGAAAAAAGAAAAATATATGAGTAATTATGAATGATTTTCAAAACAAGCTTTTATCCCTGATCATGGGAGTGCTGCTTTTGGTATCTATGCTATTTGTGGGGAGGGAGGCGGCCAGATATGTTACGGGACAAAATGTCGAGGTAGGAGAAGGCGAGCCCTGCGTAGTGATCGACGCGGGGCACGGAGGAGATGATCCGGGAAAGGTAGGAGTTAACGGGGCGGAGGAAAAGGACATCAATCTTCAGATTGCGCTGCTCGTAAAGACTTTTTTGGAACAGAATGATATAAACGTAGTGATGACAAGAGAGGATAACGACGGCCTGTATGACAGGAGCGTTTCCAATAAAAAGGTGCAGGATATGAAGAACAGGATAGCTCTGATTGATGAGACAGATCCCGAAATTGTTGTAAGTATTCATCAAAACAGTTATCCGGAGGAATATGTCCACGGAGCTCAGGTATTTTATTATAGCGGCAGCAGTGAAGGGAAAAAGCTTGCCGAAAGCCTGCAGGCGCAGCTGGTGGAAAGAGTCGATCCGGATAACACACGCCAGATTAAGGCGAATGACAGCTATTACCTTCTGAAAAAAACCTCAGTGCCCATTGTAATTGTGGAGTGCGGATTTCTGTCCAATCAGGAGGAGGCACAGAAGCTTGTGACAGAGGAATATCAGGAGCGGATTGCCTGGGCCATACATATGGGCATTTTGCAATATCTGAACAGGACAATGGACTGACCGACAATTTCTGTGCCTTCCCATTATTTTTTGACATGCTTTTTTTCTATTCCTTTTACTTTTTTCTGATTTGTGATATACTACATCTAAGTATGTAATTTTTTCAGAAAGAGTCGGATTATGGAGACAAAAATCATTCAGCTTCATTTAGATGGAAAAGAGCTGTCTGAGAAGGACAAAACATCCCTGAAGAAGGCGGGGCATGTTCTGCGGGAGGGAGGACTAGTGGCTTTTCCCACAGAGACAGTATACGGACTGGGAGGGAATGCCCTGAACGGAGAATCTTCCCGCAGGATATATGCGGCTAAGGGAAGGCCTTCGGACAATCCTCTGATTGTGCATATATGCAGGTTTGAGGATATTTATTCCATCACGAAAATCGTGCCTGAAGGCGCAAGGAAGCTTGCGCAAGCCTTCTGGCCGGGACCTCTCACCATGATACTGCCCAAATCTGATAAGGTTCCCTATGAGACTACGGGGGGGCTGGAAACGGTGGCGGTGCGCATGCCCTCCCATCCGGCGGCCAGAGAGATGATTGCCTGCGCCGGGGGCTATGTGGCGGCTCCCAGCGCAAACGCCTCTGGAAGACCCAGCCCCACCACTGCTTTGCATGTTGCTGAGGACATGCTGGGGAAAATTGACATGATCGTGGATGGCGGCCCGGTGGGAATCGGTTTGGAATCCACCATAGTAGATCTGACGGTTTCTCCGCCCCAGATACTGCGTCCGGGATATATCACAAAGGCTATGCTGGAGGAGGTATTGGGCTGCGTGGAGGAGGACCCGGCCCCAGGGGAACAAAAGAGCGGACAGAGTCCCAGAGCGCCGGGGATGAAATACAGGCATTATGCTCCCCGGGGCGAGCTTATCATTGTGGAGGGAGCTAAAAAGAAAGTCATAGATTTTATCAATGCCCGGGCTGCCCAGGATATGGCGGAAGGAAAGAGGACAGGGGTCATCGGTACAAAGGAGGCGGTTTCCCTGTACAGGGCGGATGTGGTGAAAAGCGTCGGAAGCCGGGAGAATGAGGAGGAGATTGCTGCGTGTCTCTATGCCGTCCTCCGAGAATTCGACAGGGACAAGGTCTCCAGAATTTATTCGGAGAGCTTTGAAGCTCAGGGACTGGGACAGGCCATTATGAACAGGCTTTTAAAGGCTGCGGGATACCGAGTGGAGAAAGCGGCCGGCGATGCGTCAGAGACAGAAACACAAGGAGGACAGGGTGAAATATGATAGCTTTGGGAAGCGACCACGGAGGATATGAGCTGAAGCGGAAAATTATGAAATATTTGGAAAGCCGGCATATTTCTTATCAAGATATGGGCTGCGGCAGCAAAGAGAGCTGCGATTATCCGGTATTTGGACATGCGGTGGCAAAGGCGGTGGCGGCCGGACAGTGCGAAAAAGGAATTGTGATCTGCACCACGGGTATCGGTATCAGTATTTCTGCAAACAAGATCAGGGGGGTAAGATGTGCGCTGTGCTCGGACAGTCTTTCTGCAAAACTGACGAGGCTCCATAATGATGCCAATGTTTTGGCCATGGGAGCCGGCATTGTGGGAGAAAATCTTGCGCTGGAAATTGTGGACACATTTTTAAATACCTCTTTTTCCGGAGAGGAAAGGCACACAAGAAGAGTAAAGCAGATTGAACAGATTTAAAGCAGGATCAATGAATCAGGACAAAAGAATGAAGGAACAGGGAGGAAAGGGCTATGGCCAGAATAATGATTATGGATCATCCGCTGATTCAGCATAAAATCGGCATTATACGCAGAAAGGAAACAGGCACCAAGGATTTCAGGCAGACCATCAGTGAGATTGCCATGCTGATCTGCTATGAAGCAACCAGGGATCTGAAGCTTGGCGATGTGGAAATTGAGACGCCCATCTGTAAAACCACAGTGAAAGCTCTCAAAGGTAAAAAGATGGCGATTGTTCCCATACTCAGAGCGGGACTGGGCATGGTGGACGGAATGCTTGAAATGATTCCCGCGGCCAAGGTAGGCCATATCGGACTGTACCGTGATCCGGAAACCTTAATGCCTGTGGAGTACTACTGCAAGCTGCCGGCAGACTGTGCGGAGAGGGAGGTATTTGTAGTGGATCCCATGCTGGCTACGGGCGGATCCTGTGTAGCGGCCATCCAGATGCTGAAGGACCGGGGATGCCGCAATATTCACTTTATATGTATTATTGCAGCTCCGGAGGGGGTTGAGGCGATGCAGAAAGCCCATCCGGATGTTGATGTATACATTGGTGCTCTGGACCAGAGGCTGAATGATCACGGTTATATTGTTCCGGGGCTGGGAGACGCCGGAGACAGGATTTTCGGTACAAAATAGGGGAAGGCTTATGAGCGCAAAGAGAAGAGACTATATCACCTGGGATGAATATTTTATGGGAGTGGCTCATCTGTCCGGAATGCGGTCAAAGGATCCCAGCACACAGGTGGGGGCATGCATTGTCAGCAGAGATAACAAAATTTTGTCCATGGGTTATAACGGATTTCCAAATGGATGCTCTGATGATGACTTTCCGTGGGAGAGAGAGGGAGAAGAAATAGATACAAAGTATCCTTTCGTAACCCACAGCGAGCTGAATGCCATTTTAAATTACAGGGGAGGCTCTCTGGAGGGGACAAAGCTGTATGTGTCTCTTTTTCCCTGCAATGAGTGTGCAAAAGCCATCATTCAGTCAGGCATAAAGACGGTGATTTATGACAGTGATAAGTATCAGGGAACTTCTGGAAACCTTGCGTCGAAGAGAATGTTTGACGCGGCGGGAGTGGCATATTATCCATATCGAAGAACGGGCAGAAGAATTCTTATTGAAGTATAGAAAGGCAGGTGTAGGGAAGAGGTGAAAGGCTTTAAACGTCTTGCGGTATTACTTGTGATTGCGCTTTTGCTGCAGCATTTTTGTGCCCGCGCAGATGTCATTGTGGCGTCGGCCTCCACTACACAGCAGCAGATACAGCAGAAGGAGCAGGAAAAGCAGGAGCTGGAGAACGAGCTGGATAAAACTGAAGAAAACCTCGAGGGACTCAGGGAAGAGCACAGCTCTCTGCAGGGCGAGCTGAACAATCTCAATGCGCAGCTTTCGGAGGTCAGCAGCAATCTGGAGGAGCTGGAGCGTCAGATTGAGGAAAAGGAGCAGAATATCGCTCGGGCGCAGGAGGCGCTGCAGGAGGCGAAAGAAAAAGAAACCTGGCAGTATGATCTTATGGTGACCCGGATCAGATTCACTTATGAGCATAACGGTCATGATATGGTGAGCTCTCTGCTCAGCATGGGCAGCTTTGCGGACATGCTCAATGCCGCGGATTATTTTGAGAAGATAGCTGCCTACGATCAGAAGCTGATGGAAGAATATACCGAGAACAGAAAGTTGATCGAGGAGGAAGAGGCCAGGCTTCAGGCGGACAGAACCGAGCTGGAAAACCTGAAAACCCAGGCCGAAGCAGAAAAAAGCAAGGTTTCGGGCTTGATCAGCCAGACCTCCAACACTATTTCACAGTACGAGGATGACATATCTGATGCGGAGGCCGCAGCGCTGGCGTATGAGGCGGAAATCAAACAGCGGGAAGAGGATCTTGACTATCTTAGAAAGAAGCTGCAGGAAGAGCTGGCGATGTCCCAGGCTGCGGCAAACGCGGCCTGGCGGGATATTTCGGAGGTTACCTTTGCGGAGGGAGACAGATACCTTCTTGCAAACCTGATCTACTGTGAAGCTGGGGGAGAGCCCTATGAGGGGCAGCTTGCGGTAGGCAGCGTGGTGATTAATAGGGTCTTGAGTTCCATGTATCCGGATACTGTTGTGGGTGTGATTTACCAGAGCAGACAGTTTTCACCGGTTGCCAGCGGGCGTCTGGAACTGGCGCTGGCTTCCAACAAAGCCACTGACAGCTGCTATAGAGCGGCCGACGAGGCAATGTCGGGAGTGACGAATGTGGGAAACTGCGTATATTTCAGGACACCCATAGAGGGGCTAAGCGGAATCAATATCGGCGGTCATGTGTTCTACTAATAGAACAAAACGTCAGGATGGGCGGAACAGAGTTGGGCAAATCAAAGGCCCAAATCATTGAACACGCTCTGCAGACGTTCAAATTTATCCCGGTAAATCAGAGAAAGAAGAAAATGAAGGCGCCTTAGGCAGCTGGACATCAGTTGAGAAGTGATGACCCCTCTGTCCAGGGCGTCCGCAAGTTCATCCAGATCCGCAACCCGTACTTCGCCCCAGGGATAGATTATCACATCGGCCAGCAGATCGGTTACGGTCAGCACGCACTCCTTTTCGTTCAGTTCATAATCCACGATGTCGCAGTACCAGTACAGCAGCGAGCCATCGCCTCTGTAAAATTTACTGACTTTTATTCCATGTTCCAGGAAATAGCATGGGAAAAGGCAGCCTTGGGCTTTAAGGTATTCCATTTTGTGACAATCATGCGATCATCCGCTTTTACAATCAGATCATCTTTTAAGAGAACACATTCGGCGGGTATGATTCGCTTACGGTAGATTTTCAAAGGCTGCATGGGAGTTCCTTTCATTGATGGCGCTGTATGATTCAGCGCATTCATTTGCTCAGTGCGGAAAAAGGGATAAAGGGGCTGGGAGGCACTTGGTGAGGCCTCAGCTCTTTTTCCATCCATACTATGTCCTGCCATCTTCCTGCCTTGAACCCGGAGGCGGTAAAATGGGCTGCCATATGATAGCCGAAGCTTTCATGAAAGGCGATGCTTTCCGGGTGGGGATAGGATATACAGGCACATAAATTGCAGACATGCTGTCTGGCCAAAAAGTTCTCCAGAGCGGTATACAGGGCTTTTCCCACACCTCTTCTGCGACATTCCATCCGAATGTATATGGAGGTTTCTGCGGACCAGGCATAAGCCGCCCGTTCCTTGAAGGGTGATGCGAAGGAGAAGCCCAAAAGCCCGTCCGTATCCTCCGCCACAAGATAGGGGTAGCGCTCCAGTGTGCGGAGGATTCTTTCACGAAACTCTTCCGCCGAAGGAACCTCGTATTCAAAGGTAATCATGGTGTCTTTTACATATGGAGCGTAAATTTTCAGCAGTTCGCAGGCGTCCTGTGGAACGGCAGTTCGGATTTGCAGCATGAATAACCCTCTTTTCATGTGATATTTTGGTTGCTTTGTACAAATACTACTGCTTGGACAGAGTAAAGTCAACGAGAAAATATATGCTATAATTCCAGGTGTAATTAGTATGAAAAATGGTACTTTTTGCTGATTTATAAAAATTATACGGATATTTCTGGACAATTTAGCAATATTTAGATATAATTTTAGATATGTTTTTTGTGTCGGAGGGTGGAATGTCAGGAAAGCCCAAGAAAGGTTATGATAAAAGCGTATACCGTTCCTTTGCCATGGTGATGCAGTTCGGTATTGATATGCTTGTTCCCATTTGTCTTATGACTGCTCTAGGAATTTTTCTGGATGAAAAGCTTGGGACATCCTTTCTGGTTGTTATTTTCTTTTTTGCTGGTGCAGCCGCAGGGGCGCAGAATGTTTATAGAGTGGCGAAAAGGTTTTTGGGGCCGGAGAGGGATCCCGCAGAAAAGGAGCATGAAAAAAAGAATGAAGGCAAATAGCACACTTGTGGAAATGCTCATAGGTATTTTTTTTCTGGGGGTTATCTGCCAGGTGGTAGGCGCTTTTATTGTTACGGATCAGGTTTTATATGCAAAAAGTCTGTGGTTTGGCATATTGTTGGCAGCTGTCAGCGCCTTTCATATGTACCGCTCGTTGGACAGGGCCCTTGACTATGGAAAAAATGCTGCAAAAATGATTTTTCGATCCTACTTGCTCCGGTATGTATTGATTGCATTGATTTTGTTTATCATTATGGTAACAGAGGTTATGAATCCTCTGGTTGTGTTTATGGCTTATATGAGTCTGAAGATAACGGCCCTTGTACAGCCCATCACTCATAAGCTTTGCGTTAGGCTGGGAATCTTTGGGAAAGAGAGGTGATATTATGGCAGGAGGAATTTTATTGTCCGGCGGTTCCGATGTGGATTTCATGATACACGGGATTTTTCAGTATTCCTTTTTTGGTCATGAAGTGTGGATAACCACAACCCATGTGAGCATTTTGATGGTAATGCTGCTGCTTTTGGGCTTTGCCATTGCGGCGAACAGAGCCATGGCCCGAGCGAAGGAGATTCCGGGAGGCTTTCAGAACGTAGTGGAGATGATTGTGGAAAAGCTGGATGGGGTGGTGGACGGCCCACTTGGGAAAAGCGCTCCGAAATTTTATAATTATATCGGGACGATTTTTGTTTTCATATTAATCAGTAATTTTTCCGGTCTTCTGGGCCTGCGGCCGCCTACCGCGGATTATGGCGTGACTTTGCCCCTGGGGCTTCTTTCTTTTATTATTATACGCTATAACCAGTTTAAAAGTCAGTCTCTGAAGGAGATATGGGATGGTATGTGCTATCCGCTGCCGCCTTGGTTTCCTTTGTGGTTCCCTATAAATCTGATCGGCATTATTGCCGTGCCCATTTCATTGTCCTTGCGTCTGTTTGCCAATATTTTATCTGGAACGGTTATGATGGCGCTGGTTTACGGACTGCTGGGCTGGATCGCCACCGCATGGCCGGCGGCGCTGCATGTATATTTTGATCTGTTCTCAGGCTCCATACAAACCTATGTTTTCTGTATGCTGACCATGACATATATTGCAGATGCAAGAGGAGAGAGCTGATAAAAAATAAAATTTCAGGAGGAAAGAAAATGGAATTCAATGAAAACTTTATTTTGGGATGTTCTGCAATCGGTGCAGGATTGGCGCTGATTGCCGGTATTGGACCGGGCGTGGGTCAGGGAATTGCCGCAGGCCACGCGGCTGCAGCAGTGGGCCGTAATCCGGGAGCAAAATCGGATATTACTTCTACCATGCTTCTGGGACAGGCAGTTGCAGAGACCACAGGTCTGTACGGTCTTTTGGTGGCCATGCTGCTTTTGTTTGTAAAGCCTTTGCTTCCGTAGAAAGTTCAAAAAATATCTGGGAAAAAGGAGGCGCACATGGAAAGGCTGTTTGACCTGGACTGGCAGCTTCTGGCAGATTCCAGCCTGACAATCATAGCGATTTTTTTCCTGTTTCTGGCCCTGAGCTATCTTTTGTTTAATCCGGCCAGAAAGGTTTTAAATGAGCGCAGGGAGAAAATACGCAATGATCTGGACGGCGCGCAAAGGGACATGGAGGACGCCAGGAGTCTGAAGGCGCAATATGAAGAAAAACTGAAAAATATAAACAGTGAAGCGGAGGTTATCCTGAACGAAGCGAGAAAGAAGGCGCTTATAAGCGAACGCCAGATTATCGCACAGGCAAGGGAGGAGGCCGGCCGCATTCTGGAAAAAGCCCGCGCGGAGGCAGAACTGGAGAGAGTAAAAGCGGCTGACGACATGAAAAAGGAGATGGTTTCCATTGCATCTTTGATGGCGGAAAAAGCAGTTCTGGCGGTAATGGACACTTCAGTTCAGAATCGTTTGATTGAAGAAACCCTGAAAAATATGGGGGAGAGCACATGGAAAAGTTAGCTGCAAAAATATACGGGGAGGCGCTGTTTGAGACGGCCCGTGAGGTGGGGAAAATAGATGCGATTCTGGAGGAAATCGGACAAATTAGAGAGGTTTTTTCACAGAATCCTGATTTTGATCGCCTGATGAGGCATCCGGGTATACCCAGGCAGGAGAAGCTGAAGGCTTTAGAGAATGTTTTTGGGGGACGGATATGCGGCGAGCTCATGGGATTTTTGGAAATTGTGGTGCAGAAGGAGCGTTTTGGGGAGCTTCCCGGCGCTTTCGGATATTTTGCGGACAGTGTAAAGAAATTACGCAAAATTGGCGTTGCAAAAGTAACTGCGGCTGCAGAGCTGACTGAAGAACAGAAGGCAGTCATAAAAAAGAGACTGCTGGAAATTACGGAATATGTGGATTTGGAGCTGCACTTTGATACGGACGCTTCCCTGATCGGAGGGCTGGTAATCCGCATAGATGACAGAGTGGCGGACAGCAGCATCCGCACGAAGATGAATACTATGAAAGAGCAATTATTAAAGATCCAACTGGGGTAGACCGTTGGAAGAAAGGTGAGACTGCTCCATGAGTTTAAGACCGGAAGAAATAAGTTCAGTGATTAAAGAACAAATCATGCAGTATGCGGCGGATTTGGACGTATCCGATGTGGGGACGGTCATTCAGGTTGCCGATGGCATTGCCCGGATACACGGACTGGAAAAGGCCATGCAGGGTGAGCTGCTTGCGTTCCCCGGAGGCGTGTACGGTATGGTGCTTAATCTGGAGGAAGATAATGTAGGCGCTGTGCTGCTGGGAAGTGCGGCGGATGTCAATGAGGGGGATACTGTAAAAACCACGGGACGAGTGGTGGAGGTTCCGGCAGGCGATGCTTTGCTGGGACGAGTGGTAAATGCCCTGGGAGAGCCTGTGGATGGAAAGGGGCCTATTCTGACCGATTCCTTCAGACAGATTGAACGGGTGGCAAGCGGAGTTATCACCCGCAAGAGCGTGGACACACCGCTGCAGACGGGAATCAAAGCGATTGATTCCATGGTTCCCATAGGCAGAGGACAGAGAGAGCTGATTATCGGCGATCGCCAGACGGGTAAGACTGCCATTGCAATAGACACCATAATCAACCAGAAAGGACAGAATGTAAAATGTATTTATGTAGCCATAGGGCAGAAGGCGTCCACTGTGGCCAATATTGTAAAAGTCCTTGAAGAGCACGGAGCCATGGCGTATACAACCGTGGTAATCTCCACAGCCAGCGACCCGGCGCCGTTGCAGTATATCGCTCCTTATTCCGGCTGTGCCATGGGAGAGGAGTGGATGGAGAACGGGGAGGACGTTCTCGTTGTGTATGATGATTTAAGCAAGCATGCGGCGGCTTACCGCACGCTGTCTCTGCTTCTGCGTCGTCCTCCCGGACGTGAGGCTTATCCTGGAGATGTGTTCTATCTCCATTCCAGACTTTTGGAACGGGCGGCGAGAATGAGTGAAGAATATGGAGGCGGCTCTTTGACGGCCCTTCCCATCATTGAAACACAGGCCGGGGATGTATCTGCGTATATTCCCACCAATGTAATCTCTATCACAGATGGACAGATTTACCTGGAGACGGAAATGTTCAATTCTGGCTTCCGCCCTGCGGTAAATGCCGGACTCTCTGTTTCCCGTGTGGGAGGCGCCGCTCAGATTAAGGCGATGAAAAAGATTGCAGCGCCCATTCGAACGGAGCTTGCTCAGTATCGGGAGTTGGCAGCCTTTTCTCAATTTGGCTCCGAATTGGATGCGGACACCAGGGAAAAGCTGGAGCAGGGAGAACGGATCAGGGAAGTTTTAAAGCAGCCCCAATATCGGCCTATGCCGGTGGAATATCAGGTGATTATTCTCTTTGCGGTGATGCACAAGTATCTCCTTGATGTGCCTGTGGAGAATATCACTCGGTTTGAAGAAGAATTTTTTGAATTTCTTGAAACCAAATATCCGGAGGCGTCTGAAAAAATTAGAGAAGAAAAGGAGCTTTTCCCAGAAACGGAAAAGCTGCTTGAAAAAGCGCTTTTGGAATTTAAGGAACAAAGCCGATCTGCATAGGAAAGGAAGGGCGGAATATGGCATCAATGCGAGACATAAAGCGCCGCAAAAGCAGTATCCAGGGAACGCAGCAGATCACAAGAGCGATGAAGCTGGTTTCCACTGTGAAGCTGCAGCGCGCCAGGGAGCATGCAGAGCGTTCCAAATCCTATTTTGACTGTATGTACAGCACTGTAAATCATATTCTTTCTAGGGTAGGCAATCTGGAACACAAATATTTGACAGGCGGAAACTCGGAGAAAAAGGCAGTGGTTCTGATTACCTCCAACCGAGGACTGGCTGGGGGCTATAATTCCAATGTAGAAAAACTGGTGACCGGTCATGAAGGCTGGACTACGGAAAATCTGGAAATATACGCTGTAGGGAATAAGGGAAGGGATGCGCTGTACAGAAAAGGCTATCACATTGCAGATTCCTTTCCCGGTCTGATAGATGAGCCTGCATATGCCGGGGCCATGGGGCTGTCGAGCCGACTGCTGGAGGAATTTTCCGAAAATAGGGTGGGGGAAATCTATCTGGCATATACAGTATTTAAGAATACTGTGAGTCATACTCCTGTGCTTTTGAGACTGCTTCCTGTAGAATATGACAAGGGGACGGAGGAAAACGGTGAAGATGCCCGGACGTTTATGAACTTTGAACCCAAGGAGGCCCAGGCTTTGGAGCTGATTATTCCCAAATATATCACCAGCCTCCTTTATGGAGCAATGACGGAGGCGGCAGCAAGTGAGAACGGTGCCAGAATGCAGGCTATGGATAACGCCTCGGGCAATGCGCAGGATATGATTAACGACTTGGCTCTGAAATATAACAGGGCGCGCCAGGGAGCCATTACCCAGGAGCTGACTGAAATTATCGCTGGCGCGGAGGCGCTGGGATAACTGTTTTGCGCGCGGATATAAGGATTCTCTGGAGAAAAAACAGGCCCGTGCCTGCGGGCAGGAAAGAGGTTGAAATGGCAGAAGAAAACAGAGGGAAAATCACTCAGGTTATCGGAGCGGTGCTGGACATCCGCTTTGAAGGCCGCAGACTGCCTAAAATAAATGAAGCCATTCGGATTCCCACAGGAGATGGCAAAGAACTGACGGTGGAAGTCTCCCAGCACCTGGGGGATGAAACTGTAAGATGCATCGCCATGGGAACTACGGATGGACTTGTAAGAGGCATGGAGGCTGTGGCCACAGGGGAGCCTATTGCGGTTCCGGTAGGAGAGAGCACTCTGGGAAGAATGTTTAATGTTCTGGGACAGCCCATAGATAATCTTCCATCTCCGGAAGAGGCGCCTCATGAGCCTATCCACAGGCCGGCTCCCCGGTTTGAAGAGCAGTCTACTGATACGGAGGTTCTGGAGACGGGAATAAAGGTCGTGGATCTGCTTTGCCCTTATCAAAAGGGAGGAAAGATTGGACTGTTCGGAGGAGCCGGAGTGGGAAAAACCGTTCTGATCCAGGAACTGATTCGTAATATTGCCACGGAGCACGGCGGCTTTTCGGTGTTTACCGGGGTGGGCGAACGAACCAGAGAGGGGAATGACCTCTATCATGAAATGAAGGAATCGGGGGTCATTGATAAAACTACAATGGTGTTCGGACAGATGAACGAGCCTCCCGGGGCCAGGATGCGAGTGGCTCTGACGGGACTTACCATGGCGGAATACTTCAGGGATAAAGGCGGCAAGGATGTGCTGCTGTTCATTGATAACATTTTCCGTTTTACCCAGGCGGGCAGCGAGGTATCGGCTCTGCTGGGCCGTATGCCATCGGCGGTGGGATACCAGCCTACGCTGCAGACGGAGATGGGAGCTCTTCAGGAGAGAATTACCTCCACGAAAAGCGGCTCCATCACTTCGGTGCAGGCGGTATATGTGCCGGCGGATGACCTGACGGATCCCGCCCCTGCTACTACCTTTGCTCATTTGGACGCTACCACAGTTTTATCCCGCTCCATTGTTGAGCTGGGAATTTATCCTGCGGTGGATCCTCTGGAGTCCACCTCGCGTATTCTGGATCCCAGAATTGTGGGAGAAGAGCATTATCATACTGCACGGGGTGTTCAGGAAATTCTGCAGCGTTACAGAGAGCTTCAGGATATTATTGCCATCCTTGGCATGGACGAGCTTTCTGAGGAAGACAGGCTTGTTGTATCCAGAGCCCGGAAGGTACAGAGATTTTTGTCTCAGCCATTCTTTGTGGCGGGGCAGTTTACCGGACTGGAGGGAAAATACGTTCCTGTCAGTGAGACCGTACGAAGCTTCCGGGAGATTCTGGATGGGCTGCACGATGATATTCCTGAGAGCTTTTTCCTAAATGCAGGAAGCATTGACGATGTATTGGCAAAGGTGAAGGCTTAGCATAAGGGAGGGATGGTCTATGGCGGCGGACAAAAGCTTTCGTCTGCGCGTGATTACGCCTGACAGAGTGTTTTATGAGGGAGAGAATGTGGATATGGTAGAATTCAATACCACAGAAGGTCAGATTGGAATTCTGCCGGGGCACATCCCCCTGACTGTAATTGTCAGACCGGGAACTCTGCACATTTATGAGGGGGAGCAGGAGAGACAGGCGGCTCTTCATTCAGGATTTGCTGAAATTATGCCGGAGGAAGTGACAATTTTGGCGGAGACAATTGAATGGCCCGAGGAAATTGATCTGGAGAGAGCTCAGGCTGCTTTGCAGAGGGCCAGACAGCGTCTTATGGACAAAGAGCCCAAGACGGATCTGGCAAGAGCGGAAACTGCCCTTTACAGGGCTATGGCACGTATACAGGTATTGAAATAGTATAATTTTGAAGCGTCTGCGTAACAGCAGGCGCTTTGACCGCATATGCTATCAAAAAGAGATAAGAGGCACTGTTTATGGATTTTAATCATGAAATGACGCAGCCCCTTCCCTTTTACATGAGCCATCCCGGATATTTTGCCCCGGGCAGAGACAGAACCGTGCTGCGGGATCTGGAGTATTTGCAGCAGACTTATCCTTTGGAAGTAAAGAAATACCAGCGCAAGGTGGCGGAAATATTGGACAAAATGGATTATGAGGGAAGCATGATATACGACGAGTATCCGGACAGATATAGTCTAATGCGCCTGACAAAATCTATTGTGAAAATACTGCAGAATGAAAATGGTGAGACAGAAGAGGCCTCGAAAAGCTTTCCAGAAAAGTGGACCTGGCTGGAGAATTTGATACAGGTGCTTGTGTGCGGTGAAATATATAAAAGAAGACACGGTGGAAGACGTAGTTTTTACAGTTTATAGAGAAGTTTAAAATTTTAGTTGTGCATTGAGGATAAAGTTATTACAATATAGTCATGGCTCTAAGGGACTATGTTGTAGTAACTTTTTATTCGTGAGAATAGGAAGCTCGCAGAGTGCGCTTCCTATTGTTGTTTATACCGTACTCCCTATAAAGGGATAGGAAAGGGTAATTTTCGATATGGAAGAATTGAAGCGCCTTCTGCAGCAAGCGCTGGATGAAAATATGATACAGGTGATTCTGAGCAATACCCGCTGCCCGGAAAAGGGAAGCAAGGTGAAGATACGCCCGGTAATGCTCAGGGACGGGCTTTATTTCCAGGAAACATTATTTCGGGGAACACAAGTTTTCCACACCAATCATAAAAAAGAAGAAATGATTTTAAGAATTGCAGAATATATGGAAGTGCTGTTCAGACAGGCTCAGGTTAAGAGCGTCTGTCGAGAAGCTACCGTGCTTGTGAGCAAAAAAGGAAAGGTGACTGTCAAAATCAAAGAGCTTCCGGATAAAGGACAGGAGAAAGACCGGAAAATTTCCCAAGGGAATGACTTGGCCCATAACCGCAGAAAGAATTATATTCTTCAAGAAGGTGTCCCGATGGATTTTCTGGTGGAGCTGGGTGTGCAGACTCCGGAAGGTAAGGTGGTCAGAGCAAAATATGATAAGTTTCGCCAGATTAACCGGTATCTGGAGTTTATTGAGGATATTCTGGAAGAGCTGCCCCGGGACAGATGTATCAGGATTATTGATTTTGGCTGTGGAAAGTCTTACCTGACCTTTGCAATGTATTATTATTTGTGCAGGCTTAAGAGGAGAGAGATTGCAGTAACAGGACTGGATTTGAAAACAGAGGTCATTGACCGCTGCAGAACGCTGGCCGAGAGGCTTCATTATGACGGACTGTCCTTTGAACATGGAGACATTGCTTCTTATCAGGGAACGGGCAGGGTGGATATGGTGGTTTCGCTTCATGCCTGTGATACGGCTACAGATTACGCCCTGAAGAAGGCTGTTGAATGGGGCGCCCAAGTGATTATGGCTGTTCCCTGCTGCCAGCATGAGGTGAATGGACAGATGCACAGCAGCATGCTTGAACCCGTGATAAAGTATGGACTGATAAAGGAAAGAATGTCTGCTCTGATTACTGACGCGCTTCGGGCAGATATTTTGGAACAGAAGGGGTATGACACAAAGATACTGGAGTTTATTGATATGGAACACACGCCAAAAAATTTGCTGATACGAGCTGTAAAAACAGGAAAAATGAAGTCTGCGGGCAGCGCTTCAGATTCCTGGCGGTCTCGCACGGAGCTGGAGGAGCTTATGAAATTTCTCGGGATACGGCCTTCTTTGTATAGACTGCTTATGGAATGAATAGGATATAAAATATGAAGAAAACCATAATAAAGCTTTTTGTTTTTTTAATTATCTTTATTGTTTCCTTGATGGCGGCGGGCAGAATCATGAACAAGGAGCATGATAATCTCACCATGGAGATGGCGCCGGCCACTTATCCAATTGTTACCATGGGCAGAAACGGCGTCGAGTATAATGAGCTGCATGGCTACAAGGAGGCGAGAAACACGGCCTTCCAGAGAGACACAGTGACGGTGCTGGGTGAAAACAGAGAAACAGATTTTACTGTGGATACTTACGGAAGGGAGATTACTGGCATTTCCATAGAGGTCAGAAGCATGGATGGCGCAAGACTGATTGAGAATACTCCTGTGACAAATTACCGTACCTCGGAGGATCAGATTTCGGGCACTATTTCTTTGAAGGATCTGATTGAGAGAGACACGGAATATTCCCTGGCCATTGTGCTCCATATGAGTGAAGAAACAAGTATCTGGTACTATACCAGAGCTATATGGAGCGACAGTTATTACGTGGATGAGAAGCTGGCCTTTGTGACGGACTTTCACCAAAAGCTGTTTGACCGGGAGGCGGCAGAGGAGCTTACCATTTATCTTGAGACAAATTCTGCGCTGGAGAGCAATCAATCCTTCCATAAGGTAAATATCCATAGCAGCTTTCATCAGATCACGTGGGGAGAGCTGCCGGTGGAAGCGGTAGGAGAGCCGACGCTTTCACTGAAGGAAATTGCAGATCAGACGGCTTCCGTTCTTGTAAATTATATGGTTTCCACATCCCAGGAGGACAGCACAGTCTATTATCAGGTGGAGGAATACTACCGTGTCCGGTATACAACGGACAGAATGTACCTTTTGAATTATGAAAGAACCATGACGCAGATTCCGGATGTGCGAAATATGTATGCCAACGATAAGATTCTCCTGGGCATTACTGATACGGATATTCCTATGATGGAGAGTGAGGATGGAAATATCGTGGTATTTGAGGCAGCCAATAAGTTATTCAGCTATAACGCTACAAGCAACAGGCTTGCCGTTCTTTTCAGCTTTTATGACGAGGAAAATATGGATGCCCGAACCGTATACGGAGAGCATTCCCTGAAAATATTGGATGTGAGTGAAGGAGGAAATGTGGCGTTCGCCGTCTACGGATATATGAACCGGGGAAGGCATGAGGGGGAAGTAGGAGTTCAGATTTACAATTATGACAGCTCTTTGAATACTATTGAAGAGATTGTGTATATTCCCTATGAAAACACATACGCTGTGCTGGAAGCCGAGCTGGAAAGGCTGCTTTATCTGAGCAGGGATCAGAAGCTGTATCTTTCCCTGGACTCCGTTGTGTACGAGGTGGATCTGGCGGAAAAAACATATGCGGGAATTGTAACTATTACGCAGGATGACAGTATGCAGGTGTCTGATAATCACAAGATGATTGTATGGCTAGAAGGCGGGGACATTTATCACTCCAACAATCTTTATATTAAGAGCTTGAGCAGCGGCACAGAGGGACTTATTACTGTGGGAGAGGGGGAAGCCGTCCGGCCTCTGGGCTTTATGGGAGAGGATGTGATTTATGGAATTGCCCGGAATGAGGACATTGTGGAAGAAAGTTCAGGAAACGTATTTTTTCCTATGTATTGTGTGCGCATTTGCAATCCCGAGGGAGAGATTCTGACGGAATATCGCATGGATAATATTTATATAACGGGCTGTTCGGTGGTAAACAATCAGATTACGCTGGATCGGGTTAGAAGGCTGGAAAACGGAGAATATCAGGAGGCAACCCAGGATCAGATCATGAACAGTATGGAAACGGAACCGGGAGAAAATATCATCGTTGCTGCGGATATTGACATTTACGAGAGATATGTTCAGATTCAGACGGGAAGCACCATTAACAGCTCCACAATTCAGATACTTACGCCAAAGGAGGTTGTTTTTGAGGGAGGGCGTGAGCTTATGCTACCCATGGAAAATGAAGAAACCAGATATTATGTGTATGGCCCCTACGGTGTGGAAGGAGTGTTCAGCTCACCTGCAGGCGCTGTGAATCTGGGTTATGAAATGGCGGGAGTGGTTGTGGACAACAGTGGAACCGTTATTTGGATGAGGGGAAACAGGGCTGCCAGAAATCAGATTACGGCTATTGCGGAAGCGGGCGTCACAGAAGAAAAGAACAGCCTTGCTGTGTGCCTGGACAGTATGCTGGCCCTTGAGGGAATGATCCGCAATTCGGAAATTTTTCTGGGACAAGGGCAGACGGTGCCTGAAATCCTGCAGGATAACCTGCCGGATGCACAGATTCTTGATTTGCAGGGCTGCAGCCTGGATGCAGTGCTCTACTATGTAAATCAGGACATCCCCGTCCTTGTTATGTTGGAGAACGGGGATGCAGTGCTGGTTACCGGTTTTGACGAGTTTAATGTTGTGATTATGGAGCCGTCTACAGGAAGGCTTTACAGAAACGGTATGAACGACACCGCCCAGTGGTTTTCGGAAAACGGTAACTGCTTCATTACGTATATCAGAGAACAATAAAAAATGAAATCATGGCAGGGGAAATATATACTTGCGATACCGCTGCAGCACGGAGCGCAGCAAAAGTCCGAGAATGCCGCAGGAAATGATTTCCCCTGCGCCTACAGTGAGCATAAAATAAAGGATGGAGCCGTCAAAGCGGTAGACATAGGCGAGCACAAAGGGAACAATCAGCGTATTGGCGGCGATGGGAGGCAGGGCGGCCAGGAATTTAAAGCGGGAATTGCGTACCATGTACGTCCCGAAAGCGCCTATCAGAGTAGCAATGCTGCCCAGAGCAATGTCCCAGGGGAGGCATCCTGTCAAAAAATTGGAGAGAAGGCAGCCGATAAACAGTCCCGGTACAGCGGCCGGTGTGAATACAGGCAGAATGGTAAGGGCTTCGGAAAATCGAACTTGAACGGCATAATTTGCCAGTCCCAGAGCGTTGGCTGTCAAAGTGAGCACAACATAAAGAGCAGCAGTAACGGCTGCATGGACGATAAAGAGTACTTTTTTGTTCATTTGTTTTCTCCTTTAGTTTTGTTTTACGAGTGGAAGGTCTCGAACACTCGGCGCTCTTTCCGCGCTTGGCAACGGTTCACAGTATAGCATGACCCAAGGGGAAATGCAAGCCCTTATTCCTTTAATGTCTTTACGCCGAAGACAAAGTACAGAATGTGGAACAGCCATACGCCTCCAAGAATTGCACAGGGAATGTACAGGGATTTCAACATCATCATCGTTAAGCCAATGGTCATCAGTACAGTGACGGTGATCATAACCCGAATTTTAACTTCCCAGGTCATGCCTCTACCCTGAACATAGCTTTCAAGATTCTTTTTGTAGAGCTGAGTATTTATAAACCATGTGTGCAGCTTTTCCGAACTTTTTGCAAAGCTGAATGCGGCAAGCAGCAAAAAAGGAAAGGCGGGAAGCATGGGGACCACCGCTCCAACTGCGCCGAGTCCCACACCTGTACAGCCCAGCACGATAAAAAATATCTTTTTAATTTTCGCTCTCATTTTCCTTCTCCAATCTTCTTTGTTCTTTCCTGCTTTCAAGCACATGGCGAATTGCCATAATGGGATGGTGAAATAGCATCCGCGGTCCTGAAAAACGCATAACTTCGCGAATCCTTTCCCGCATTTTCGGATGATAGCAATGCACATGACAGTTGGAACAGAAAGTTTTTGTTTCCATAAAAGGACATTTATCACTTCGAAGTACTGCATACTGTCTGAGCGTCTCGCATTCGCAACAGAGAGCTTTTTTGGAGCTATGCTTTTTGCTGCAGTAAAGACGGATCATCAGCGAGACCGTTTGTTTTTCCTGCTCACGTTTATTTTGAATTTGGTTTCTGCTCATACATCCTTCCTCCTTCCACACGATAAATGCGGTCGGCAATGGCCATTGTAGATTCACGGTGGGAAACAAGAATAATGCTCTTTTTTTGCTTTTGTTCTCTGAGAGCTTTGAGGATAATGCCTTCGTTGATACTGTCCACGTTGCTTGTGGGCTCATCCAACAGAATCAGTCCGCTGCCTCTCAGGAACGCGCGTGCAAGTCCGATACGCTGCTTTTCACCCGCCGAGAGATTGTCTCCCAGAGCTCCTGCGGGGGATTGATACCCCTCTGGCAGAGTCAGGACAAAATCGTGTACAGAGGCCAGGCGACAGGCAGCTTCTATCTCTTCCTGATCTGCATCCGGCTTGGCAATACGCAGATTATCCTCAATCGTTTCATCGAAGAGATAGATTGACTGGCTGACCATCGTAACATTGTTAAGGAGGCAGTCGGTGTCAATATTGTCAATGTCTATTCCGTTATAGGCAATCCCGCCTTTTGACTTTTGCCAGAATCGCAGCAGCAGCTTTAAAAAGGTGGATTTGCCGCAGCCGGATTCGCCCACAATGCCGATAATTTCACCTTTCTGCGCATACATGCAGATATCCGAAAGCACCTGAGGCCCATGGTCATATGCAAAGGACAGTTCGGATACCTGCAGGTTATTGTAATTAAATTTTTCGCCATTTATGATGGGTGTTACCACCGGTTTTTCAGAGAGCAGATTCAGTACACGATCCCCCGACGCAAAGGTCTGTGTGAGACTGCCGGGCAAAGCGGAAATAGCAATAACCGGGCCGAAGGAGCCGAATACGGCCACAACACCAATGACCATTCTTCCCACAGAGAGCTGGTCATTGGCAACGAGATAAATCCCTATGCCAAGAGCGAGGATAATGAACAGAGAAACGCAAAGCTCAGTGACAGCGAATGCCTTAGCGGTATTACGCTTCATTTTTCTGGTCTCCTCCAGCAATAGATCTGAACGACGGTTGACCTCGGCTTCCCGCTTCCTGCCGGCATTATTGAAAACGATATCCTTAATTCCCTTAATACTGTCAAGAAAATAAGAGTTGAATGAGGCAAATTCCCCACGATATTTTACGCCGGAGGCCTTTAGTCTGCCGGAGAATATCAGGGGAATAATGACGCCAATGATAATGAATCCCATAAGTGCTGCCAAAGCCAGCCACCAGCTGGAAACGAATCCTACAAAGAAAAATACGGTGAGAGAAACGATTACTGCTATGCAGACCGGGGATATGGTATGGGCATAAAACACCTCCAAAGTCTCAATGTCAGAGGTGATCATGGCAATGATACTGCCCTTTTGTCTGGTTTCCAGCTTTGCAGGACAAAGAACCCGAAGGGCGCCGAAGATTTTGTCACGCAGCACGGCCAGCAAGCGGAATGCAATATAGTGGTTGGAATACTGTTCGAGATAGCGGAGCAAGCCGCGCAGTACGCCGCAGCCTATGGTGAGGGCAATGATCATTCCGTAGGACAGAGCAATAGATTCACCAAGGGCTTTGGCAATGCCGACTGCGCCGAACAGGGTTACGCCCATGGCACAGAGAAAGCCCGCCGAGCCGTTAATTACGGCAAGAACCATAATGTAGACAAGGCTGCCGAGAAGAAGAATCAGACTTGCCATAATTTTTGCGCCGCTTCTGCGGAGACTATTTTGCTTTATCATATATAACCTTCCTCAAGCTCCTTCTGTGTTGTGTATAGCCTGGCATAAGCTCTGCCTGCTTCCATCAGACGGGTATGTGTGCCGCTCTCATGTATCTCGCCTGACTCCATATAATAAATGAGATCTGCGGGAACAACATTGGCCAGACGGTGGGAAATGACGATCACCGATTTTGTTTTTGACAAAGCCTTTACGTTGGCCATAATAATGGCCTCACTTTCTATATCAATATTGCTTGTGGCTTCGTCAAATATATAGATGTCCTTATCTGCCGCAAGGCTGATCGCCAGGGCAAGACGCTGCTTCTGTCCACCGGAGATGTTGTTTGCATCCTCGGTAATTACTTTGTCAAGACCGCCGTTTTGACGGATGAATGCGGTAAGATTCACTTTTTCCAGCGCCGCATAGATGTCCATTTCAGTTACGCTGGGATTGGCAAGGGAGAAATTTGCGCGGATGGTTTCATTGAAGATATAGGTATTATAGCTGACAACTGCAAGGTGTGAATAATAGGATTCTCTTGAAAAGGCTTCAAGAGCTTTGCCGCCTACGCTAACCCGGCCTTTCCCGGGGCGAAATGCGCCGGACAGCATATTCACTATGGTGGATTTTCCGCAACCCGATTCTCCCACGATGGCCGTCATTCCTGTTTTGGGAAAGACCATGGAAATATTTTTTAATACATCGCGTTTGCCGTCATAGGAGAAGGTTACATGTTCCAAACGAAGATCCATGTCGGCTACGGTCTCATTCCCCCAAACAGGATCAGGCTGCTCTAACAGAGAAATAATCTTTGTTCCCGCGCTGGCTCCGTTCATGGCCACATGGAAGGCAGAGCCGAAGGCGCGAAGCGGAAGAAAAAAGTCAACGGCAACGAGAATAAGGAACAAAGCCGAGACGGGCGCGAGACCTCGGTTTGCTGTGCCAAGGACAGCGAGGGCAATGCCCAGACCGGCGCCGCCGTAAGCAACCAGATCCATTATGGTGGTGCTGGCAAGCTGCATAACGAGAACCTTCATTGTAATTTTGCGGAATTCCTCTGAGGTTTCGTTCATTTTTTTGTGCTGCGCTTCGTCTGCCCGGAAAATCTTCAATTCTTTCAGCCCCTGTACACTGTCAAGAAAGCTGTCGCCCATAAGAGTATACTTCCCCCAATATTTTACAAAAATTTTCTTTGCATATCTGGACACGGCAGCGATGGATATGGGGATCAGAGGTACACATACAAGAAGCGTCAAAGCTACATGCCAATCTATCCATACAGTAATGCAAAATAGGATGACTGGAGCAATCATTGCATAAAAAAATTGTGGAATATAGGAGGAATAGTAGAGATCCAGCTGCTCCACACCTTCCATGGAAACCTGGGTTAATCCCGCCATACTCATTCCGTCGGTAGAGCGGACGCCCAGCTTTACAATTTTATTATATATTTTTTCGCGAAGCTCCTTTTTCGCTTTTCTGCCCAGAAGATCTTTGAGATTACCTGAGAGCCGGGAGGAGACGTAACGGACAACAATAGCGATGGCCGCACATATGCCGGGCCACAGAAATATAACGGCGCCGCCGCTTTGAGAATCGTAATCTAACGCCAATCCCACGGCCCAGCAGATGCAGGCGGTGACGCCTACATTTGCAAACAGGCCCAGCATCATCAGCCCAACCGTGTAAAATATGTATTTTTTATTTTCACCCAGCAGGCGAAGTAAGTTTTTGTCAATCATTTATCCATTCAATCCTCGCTGATTTCGGTTTTTGGTGATTGGGAAAACGGTTTTCTTTTTCATTGAAGTCAATTGCACAATGTGGTTAGCAAAAGCTAACTGAAGTATTGTACATTAAAATGGTGAAAAAATCAATTAGTGAAGTTCACATAATTTTTAGCAATATTTATAAAATACAGAACAATATCGTGATTGCAACTCCAAAATGCTAAAAATATAATGAAGGTATTGAAGTATGCTGGATAAATCTGCTCATCCGGGTATATGAGGCAGGATTCCATTCTCGGAGGGAGCGGAAAAAAGAATAAGAAAGGCGGATTTGCTGTTATGAAGAAACCCACATTGGTCATTATGGCGGCGGGAATGGGAAGCCGGTACGGCGGTCTAAAGCAGATTGATCCTGTGGATCAGGAAGGACATATTATTATGGATTTTTCCATGTTTGACGCCAGGCGGGCCGGATTTGAAAAGGTAGTGTTTATTATTAAGAGGGAGAACGAGGCGGACTTCAGAGAAGCGGTCGGAAACAGAATGGAAAAGATCATGGATGTGGAGTACGCATATCAGGATCTTTACAATATTCCGGAGGGTTTTCAAGTGCCGGAGGGGAGAGTAAAGCCTTGGGGCACAGCCCATGCGGTGCTCAGCGCTATGGACAAGATAGAGGGTTCCTTTGCGGTGATCAATGCCGACGACTATTACGGATGCCACAGTTTTAAAACTCTGTATGACTATCTTGCGGCCCATGAGGACGACGAAAAGTATCGGTATGCTATGGTGGGATACCGCCTTAAAAATACGGTAACGGATAATGGACACGTAGCCAGAGGAATCTGTGAGGTAAATGAGAAAAGAGAGCTGTTGACAGTTACAGAACGGACAAGAATTGAAAAGAGAAACGGGAAGATTGCCTATTCTGAGGATGACGGAGATACCTGGACTGAAGTAGACGGTGATACGCTTGTATCCATGAACATGTGGGGCTTTACCAGAAGTATTCTGGATGAGATTCAAAAGGGATTTCCTGATTTTCTGAACAATGGACTGAAGGAGAATCCCCTGAAATGTGAATATTTTCTTCCTGCAGTGGTAAGCGGTTTGCTGGCAGAGGGAAAGGCATCCGTTGCTGTTTTGGAATCGGAGGATGTATGGTATGGAGTTACATATAAAGAAGATAAGCCTGTGGTAATGAACGCCATTCAAAGCTTAAAGGATGCGGGCGTATATCCGCAGAAACTGTGGGAGGATTAAATATGGGCAGCGTAACGGAAATACAGATAAAGGAAGCGATTGCGAATTTTAAATATGAGGGAAGACTTTTGGAGCGCAAACCCTACGGAAGCGGACATATCAATGACACCTATCTTCTGACTTTTGAAATAGAGGATATGGGAACGCTGAAGGTAATTCTGCAAAGGATGAACAGGGAAATTTTCACAAATCCGGTGGAGCTTATGGAAAATATTGTGGGCGTTACCTCTTACCTGCGGGAACGAATTGTAGAAAATGGAGGTGACCCGAATCGGGAGACTCTCAATACGATTCCGGCAAAGGATGGGAAGCCCTATTATGTGGATTCCAAAGGTGAATATTGGCGTTCCTATATTTTTATCACAGACGCAACCAGCTATGATCTGGTGGAGAAACCGGAGGATTTCTACGAAAGCGCAGTGGCTTTCGGAACATTTCAGAGGCTCCTTTCGGAATATCCTGCGGAGACTCTGCATGAAACCATAAAGGGCTTCCATGATACGAAGGCGAGATTTGAGACTTTTAAAAGAGCTGTGGAAAAGGATGTCTGCGGTCGGGCGGCTCAGGTTCGGAAGGAGATTGATTTTGTCCTCGCAAGAGAGGAAACAGCAAATGTATTTGGCGATCTTCTTGAGAGAGGGGAGATTCCTCTTCGAGTGACTCACAACGACACAAAACTGAACAATATCATGATTGACAATAAGACCCATAAGGGTATTTGTGTGATTGACTTGGATACGGTGATGCCGGGACTGGCAATGAATGACTTTGGAGATTCCATACGCTTTGGAGCGAGCACCGCTTTGGAGGATGAGCAGGATTTGAGCAAGGTATCCTGCAGCATGGAGTTGTTTGAGCTTTATGTAAAGGGATTTCTGGAGGGCTGCGGAGGGAGTCTGACCCGGAGGGAAATAGAATTGCTTCCGATGGGAGCCAAGGTGATGACTTATGAGTGCGGAATGCGTTTTCTCACGGATTATCTGGAGGGAGACCATTATTTCAGGATTCACCGGGAAGGCCATAATCTTGACAGATGCCGGACCCAGTTCAAACTGGTGGAGGACATGGAAGCCAAATGGGAGACCATGAGGAATATTGTGAACAAATATGCCGATTAAGCGGGAACCATATGATAAAGGGCAGGTCTCAGATAAGACCTGCCCTTTTCAGCCGTCCTTTCAGCTGCAGGCCAAGTGCGCCCGCGAGTATGAGCTTTACAATATCTCCGGGAATGAAGGGAATAACGCCTGCCCAGAGAGCGGCAGAAAAGCTCATGGATGATTGAAGGGCAAGCCAGAATGTTCCGAAGAGATAGCAGACAATGGTGCCTAAAGCCATTCCGAGAAAGAATATTGGGGGGCTTTTGGAAAATTTATCGGCAAAATGGCCGCAGACGACAGCCATGAAAAGATAACCGATGATGTATCCGCCGGTGGGGCCAAGCAACTTTCCAGCTCCGCTGCCGAATCCGCTGAAAACAGGAAGGCCGGCCAGGCCCAGCAGTATGTAAATGATTACGCTGAGGGCTCCTCGCTTCATACCAAGAACGGATACGGCAAAGTAGATTGCAAGGGTTCCAAGGGAGAAGGGCACCGGACTTATGGGAATGGAGAAGGACAGGGGGCCCAGAATACAAATAACAGCCGCCATTAATCCGGTCAATGCCAACATCTTTACGTTCATCCGGGAAGCGCTTTTTGTCATTTCATCATACATTATCAAATCCTCTCAATCGCTTGGCAAATTGTAAACCATATAAATAAATATTATTAACAATTTAGAAGTATACAGCACACAACGTATCTTGTCAAGGGATGGGAGGATAAAAAAAACAACTCATTTCCGACTGTCGTCTCGTAAGAACCCTTTTATAATTCTTGGGGTACAGGCAGCCGGAAACGAGCTGTTGTTATAAATTCTCAGCCCAGTTCTCCTTTTTTATAGCGAGCAACAATGTTCTGAATCCTTTCATTGGGATTCAGCAGATCGCTTATGGATGAGTCGTGGTTGAGCGTGTCTATAATATATGCTATATATTTGCTCAGATCACAGTTGATGTACCATTCCCTCTGCAGAAGCTCAGGCGTCTGGTAGATCAGATTTGTGGTCAGGATTTTATCAATAATGCCGTTTTCAAATGCTTTATCAAACTTATCCAGGCCGTTCGTGAACAAGCCAAAGGTGGCAAAAACGAAGATTTTATTGGCTTTGCGCTGCTTCAATGCCGCGGCAACCTCAAGGACGCTTTCACCGGAGGAAATCATGTCGTCGATGATGATCATGTCCTTGCCTTCCACACTGGTCCCCAAAAATTCATGAGCTACAATGGGATTGCGCCCGTTTACCACGCGGGTATAATCTCTGCGCTTATAAAACATACCCATGTCCAGTCCCAGTACATTGGCTACATAAATAGCCCGGGTCATACCGCCCTCATCGGGGCTGATAACCATCATATGATTGGAATCGATTTTTAGGTCGCTGACATTGCGCAGCAGTCCCTTGATAAACTGGTAAGCGGGCTGTACGGTCTCAAAGCCGTGGAGTGGAATGGCGTTCTGCACTCTGGGATCATGGGCGTCAAAAGTAATAATATTATCCACACCCATCCGGACAAGCTCCTGAAGAGCAAGAGCACAATCAAGAGATTCCCGGGAGGTTCTTTTATGCTGGCGGCTTTCGTAAAGAAAGGGCATAATCACGGTAATACGGCGGGCCTTTCCGCCTACTGCGGCAATAATGCGCTTCAGATCCTGATAGTGATCGTCGGGAGACATATGGTTTTCATGCCCGCACAGAGAATAGGTCATAGAATAATTACATACATCCACTAAAAGATAGAGATCTGTTCCCCTGACTGATTCCAAGATCATTCCCTTGGCCTCACCGGAGCCGAAGCGGGGTACCTTGGCGTTCAGCAGATAGGATTCCCTCTGATAGCCTGAAAAAGCCAGGGAATCCTTATGCTCGCTTTCACGCTCCGCTCTCCATTTTACAAGATACTTGTCTACCTTCTCGCCGAGAGGCCTGCATCCCTCCAGGGAAATAATTCCCAGAGAGCCTACGGGTATCGTCTCCAGATTACGTTTTTCTTCACGGTTTGCCATGAAATATCCTCACTTTCTATTAGGTTGACGCTATACTGGCCATCCGCTTTTTATAGAGCCGGATGTCCGGTCCGGTCAGCTTGCAGATTGTATAGTTGCTGGTAATTCTGGAGAAAATCCGCTCCGAGTATCGGTCCCGCAGCTCCTCCAGGCTGAGATTGGTGGAAATAAGCGTGGCTTTTGCACGTAGATGTCTTTCGTTCAGACATGCGAAAAGCTGGGAGGTGACAAAGGCATTTGTCACTTCCGTGCCCAGGTCGTCAATAATAATCAGATCACAGCAGTATAAGTCCTGACAAAAACGGTATAGAGGTTCTTTCGATTTTGCGTCAAAAGAATAACGTGAAAGTGCGTCAAATAATCCTGAAGAGCTGAAATAGATTACAGAATATCCCTGTTGTAGCAGATCGTTGGCGACGCATCCGGACAAAAAGCTTTTTCCAGTACCTACTGTACCATAAAAGAAAAGATTGCGGTAGTCCTGTTTGAAATTTTGTACAAAATTCCGGCATATTTCTACCGCGGTTTCAAAACGCTTCAGGTCGTCGCCCTTGTGATATTCGTAAGATAATGTGGAAAAATTTTCTTTGGAAATAATTGACTGAATATTGGACTGCTCATACAGCAGAGTGATTTCCTGCAGCCGGAAGCACCGGCATTTTTTCCTGATTCCCTCATCTGTCTGTACGTACCCGGTGTCGTGGCATTCATGACAGTCATAGAGGGGCTCCAGGTAATCTTCGGCAAAGCCGGCCTGGGCCAGCATCCTTTTTTTGCGCTGAGAAAGCTCTGCCAGAGATACATGAAGCTGTTGCCGGGCATTGGGGCAGTCCTCCAGTATTTTCCTGGTCATGGAGGCACAGAGCGTGCTGACGGAATCCTCCAGCTCTCTATAGCCGGGAACGTCATGGTAAACCCGTTCCCGGCGGGAGAGCTCTTCCCTGTGATTGCGGTCACGGGTTCGTTCATAGCCTCGCATAATGGACTCGTATTGTAAATGATTCAGTGACACAGGCGGTCTCCTTTTTCGGCTGTCAGGAGATTTCCAGTGGGGGACTAATTACTTAAAATCTCTTTTTCCAGCGCGTCAAAATCGTAGTTATTTTGTGTAAACTGGTTGAACTTATTGGAAGAGGGTCTGGCAGAGACTTTCTTTTTCTGAAACATCTCGTCTATTCTGCCAATATCTGACTTGTGGCGGACGTTTGCTTTTTTCCAGCTGCTTAAAATACCCTCCGCATATTCAAAACGGTGTTTGTCTGTGGCCAATACTGTGCGTTCACAGGCTTCAAATATAATATCTGGGGTAAAGCCATAGTCTTTGATCCAGCGTGTGATAAATTCCATCTCCTTTGTGGTAGGAGAACCGCTTTTGCCCAGCTCGTTCATTATGGCATATACATTTTTATCGTATCTTGAAGACAGCCTCTGTGCCTGCTTGGGAGTAGAGATACCTTCCTCAGCCCAGTTAAGGGCTACCTTTTCTATGTATTTAAAATCCTTTTTACCTCGATCCACACAGTATTGAATCAGATAATCGATCAGGTCGTCAGAGAAATGAAGCACATCCGTAAAGAAAAGAATGGACCTTATCTCAGAGGGCGTAAGCGGCCTGCCGATGTAGGACTCTGCGATAAAAAGAAGCTGCGCGGTGTCCTCACTGTTTTTAAATTCCCGGAGTCTGTCCGCCGAATACAATGGCTTAACAAAGGTTTCCGCTTTGGGGGATGCCTCTGGATTCCTGGATTTTTCGGAGGCGATTTCCGTGGATTTTACAGGAGACTTTGAAAAAGAAGAATCCTTGGGTGTGGAAACAGGAGTATTTTTCAAGTCACGCATATGTATTCCCACAAGATTCCTGTCCTCATCATAGTCCAGATCAAGAAGCTGCCTTTTTTCCCAATATTTCAGCGCCCGGATCACATCCTTTTCCGTATGGTTAAACTTGTCCGCAATGCCGGACACGCTGGTAGCAAGATTGGCGTTCAGCATACGAACAAGGTACAGATAAACCTTGAGCTGTGCGTCATTGGCATCCTTCATATATTCATCAATGAAACGGTTGGACACGGCGGTGGAATCTGCATAGTCATCCTTATAAATGGTCAAACGCGGCATAACAAAAACACTATCCTTTCCCTTACCCTTCGCATTCAAAGTACATCACAGTATAGCACAGGGTGTAAAAAAAAGAAATAGTCAAATTCCCGAAACGCTTGAAAACGCAGGGGTTCGAACAAAATGTGGAAAATGTGGACATTGTGAATAAAAGGAACTTCAGGCCGAAAAAGCAAGGAAAGGAATAAAGCCGTCATCCACAAAAAGGAAAAAAATATCCACAGCCCAAAGGCGGATCGGATTGCCGCCGGTACTGTGGATAATGTGGAAAATTAAATTCCTAAGAGGTTTTCTCCGATTTTATGCACGTCTCCGGCACCCATAGTTATCAACAGATCACCGGTTATGCAATTTTCCAAAAGAAAATTTTCGATCTCATCAAAAGAGGGGAGATAAAAGCATTCATGGCCTAAGGCTTGGATTTCTTCCCTCAGGGTATCCGAGCTGATGCCAAGGGTGTCGGTCTCCCTGGCAGCGTAAATATCCGCCAGCACCACTTTGTCCGCCAGGCATAGGGCTTTTGCAAAGTCCTTTAAAAAGGCCTTGGTGCGGGTATAGGTATGGGGCTGAAATACACACCACAGAGTCTTGTGAGGGATATTTTTAGCAGCTTTTAAAGTTGCAGTAATTTCTGTGGGATGATGAGCATAATCATCTATTATGGTAACACCGCCGATTTTACCTTTATATTCGAAACGTCTGTCGGTTCCTGAAAAAGAAAGAAGAGCCCGGGCGGTGACGGAATCGGGAACGGCCAGAAGATCGGCCAGAGCGATTGCGGCAATTGCATTGCTGACATTGTGGTCGCCGGGCACGTTCAGCGCAAATTGTCTCAGGCTTTTCCCGGGACCGTGAAGATGAAAGGAGGGATGCCCGGATTTGTCATGCGTAATATCTGACGGATAATAATCCATGGGATTGCCTTCTGTGTTGGTATGGCCAATGCCGTAGGTGATAATCCGGCAGGACAGGCCCTCGGTAATCTCTCCCAGGCAGGGGATGTCTCCGTTTATGATCAGGCAGCCTTCTCTTGGCAAAAGTTCGGCAAAACGGCGGAAGGAGCGGCGTATATCTTCAAGATCCCTGAAAAAGTCCAGATGGTCTTCTTCTATATTCAGAATAATGCCGATCTTCGGAAAAAAGCTGAGAAAGCTATTGGTGTATTCGCAGGCTTCCGTTACAAACAGCCCGGATTTTCCTACACGGATATTGCCGCCTATGGTTTTAAGCATTCCTCCTATGGAAAGAGTGGGATCGGTATCACCCTGAAGAAGTATTTCGCTGATCATGGATGTGGTGGTGGTTTTTCCATGAGTGCCGCTGACTGCAATGGGCGTGCTGTAATTTTTCATGATCTGTCCCAGAAGCTCTGCGCGGGTCAGACAGGGTATGTTTTTTTCGTGGGCGGCGATATATTCGGGATTATCCTCCCGTATGGCGCTTGTAAAGATTACACAGTCCAGATCATCGGTGATGTTTTCTCGGCTTTGTCCGTAGAATACGGTGATCCCCCGGGTCTCCAGACCTTCGGTAAGAGAGCTTTTTGACCTGTCGGAGCCGGAAACCTGAAATCCGGCGTCAGCCAGAATCTCGGCAAGGCCGCTCATGCTGATTCCGCCGATGCCGACAAAATAAACATGGGAAGGGTGCGTGAAATCTATCTGATACATGATGGCACTTCCTTTATAAAGTTATTGTACCCCTATATTATATACATCTGGGACGCAAAAAACAAATGAAAAAGGAAAATGTCTAAAACGACGGTATAAAAAAGCCAAAAACATAAGTTGTATTGAATAAAATAAACAAAAAAATACAAGTAATATATTGAAAAATATAAAAAATACATATTGAAAATATAAAAAATCAAAATATTTCCGGAATAAATATTCACTTTCCTGTGTGGATATGCTATAATAATGCCATCAATAATAATGGTAAAGGCTAGATTGAGGTGAGGACATGATTAAGAAAGAAATGATCGCCATGTTACTGGCAGGAGGACAAGGCAGCCGTCTGGGAGTACTGACCTCCAAAGTTGCAAAGCCTGCGGTAGCGTTCGGGGGAAAATACCGCATTATCGACTTCCCGCTTTCCAACTGTATTAACTCCGGAGTTGATACGGTTGGTGTATTAACACAGTATCAGCCTCTGCGGTTGAATACGCACATAGGAATCGGTATTCCGTGGGATCTGGATCGTAATATCGGAGGCGTTACCGTTCTTCCGCCCTATGAGAAAAGCTCTAACAGCGAATGGTATACGGGAACGGCCAATGCCATTTACCAGAACCTGGAATATATGGAAAGTTTTCATCCCGATTATGTGCTGATTCTTTCAGGAGACCACATATATAAGATGGATTACGAGGTCATGCTGGATTTCCATAAGGCCAATGGAGCGGAGGTTACCATAGCCGTTATGCCGGTTCCCATAGAGGAGGCAAGCCGGTTCGGTATTATGATTGCCGATGAGAACAAAAAAATTACGGAATTTGAGGAAAAGCCGGAGCATCCCAGAAGCAATCTGGCAAGCATGGGTATTTATATTTTCAACTGGAAGACCCTGAGGGATGCTTTGATCGCAATGAATGAGCAGCCTGCCCTGGACTTTGGAAAACATGTCATTCCTTACTGCCATGAGAAGGGCGCACCTCTGTACGCCTATGAATTTACGGGCTACTGGAAGGATGTGGGGACTCTTAGCTCCTACTGGGAGGCCAACATGGAGCTGATTGACATAGTTCCTGAATTCAACCTGTATGAAGAATATTGGAAAATATATACCAAGAGCGAGATACTTCCGCCTCAGTATATTGCCGAGAGCAGTGTTGTGGAGAGAAGCATTATCGGAGAAGGTTCGGACATAGAGGGCGAGGTTTATAATTCTGTGATCGGGTGCGGCGTTACCATTGGCAAAGGGACGGTGGTTAGAGATTCCATAATCATGAACCAGACTGCAATCGGAGAGGGCTGTGAGCTCAACAAAGCGATTATTGCGGAGAACGTGGAGATCGGCAGCGGCGTGAAGCTCGGCGTGGGGGATGAAGCGGAGAATGATACGGCTCCTCATATTTATAATCATGGAATTGTCACCGTAGGAGAAAAAAGCGTGATCCCGGACAACATCAGCATAGGAAAAAATTCCGTGGTGTTCGGAGTCACATCGGCGGCAGACTATGAGAACTCCGTGCTTGCAAGCGGCAAAACATTAATTAAGGCAGGTGAACAGTAGTGAGAGCAATTGGAATTATTTTAGCAGGCGGTAATAACCATAGAATGCGGGAACTGTCACAGAAAAGAGCGATCTGCGCAATGCCGATTGCAGGCAGCTACCGGAGTATTGATTTTACATTGAGCAATATGTCCAATTCCCATATTCAGAAGGTGGCGGTTTTTACCCAGTATAATGCCAGAAGCCTGAATGAGCATTTGAGTTCCTCCAAATGGTGGGATTTTGGACGCAAGCAGGGAGGGCTCTTCGTGTTTACGCCGGCTGTGACGGCGGACAACAGCAATTGGTACAGGGGGACGGCGGATGCAATTTATCAAAATTTAAGCTTTCTGAAAAACAGCCATGAGCCCTATGTGGTAATTTCTTCAGGCGACGGCATTTACAAAATGGATTTCAATAAAGTTCTGGAGTACCATATTGAAAAGAAAGCGGATATTACAGTGGTGTGTCGGGATATGGAGCCGGGAACGGACATAGAGCGCTTTGGAACCGTGCGCATGAATGAGGAGAGCCGTATCGAGGAATTTGAGGAAAAGCCTCTTAAAGCCAAGACAAGCACTATTTCCTGCGGCATTTATGTAATTCGCCGTCGTCTTCTCATTGAAATGATTGAAAAGTGCGCAGAGGAGGACAGATATGATTTTGTGCGGGATATTCTGATCCGCTACAAGGACATCAAGAGAATTTATGGTTACAAGATCAGGAGCTATTGGAGAAATATCGCGTCTGTGGAGGATTACTATAATACTAATATGGATTTCCTGAAAGCGGATGTGAGAAATTATTTTTTCAAGCAGTATCCGGATATTTATTCTAAGGTAGACGATCTGCCGCCTGCAAAATACAATGTGGGCGCTCAAATCAAAAACAGTTTGATTTCCAGCGGGTGTATTATAAACGGAACTGTAGAAAATTCTGTTATTTTTAAAAAGAGCTATGTGGGAAATAACTGTGTAATAAAGAATAGCATCATACTGAATGATGTTTATATTGGGGACAATACCCATATAGAGAATTGTATTGTGGAAAGTCGTGACACCATACGCGCGAATTCTTATTACGTAGGCGAGGGCGAGATCAGGATTGTGGTGGAGCGCAACGAGCGGTACGTAATTTAGCAAAAGATTAACAGACTAGGGGGAATGGCACATATGCAGATAACAGATGTTCGTGTTCGCAAGATAACAAAAGAAGGCAAAATGAAAGCCATTGTTTCCATTACCTTGGATGACGAATTTGTAGTGCATGATATTAAGGTGATTGAAGGAGAGAAGGGATTGTTTATCGCAATGCCCAGCAAAAAGGCAACGGACGGGGAATACCGCGACATTGCGCATCCCATCAATTCAGCCACAAGAACGGCTATACAGAGCGTTATTCTTGAAAATTATGAAAAGGCTCTGGATGAATCGGAGGAGATCATCACATAGCGTGAAAATTGATTGTTTGAGGTCATCTTGATAAGCCTGCTGTAAAGCGGAATATAGGCTGCGGAGAGAAGGAGGAGGGTGTCCCGAAAGTCGGAAATGACTTGAGGGATACCCTCCTTTTACGGGCGCTGCGGGCTAATGACCAGGTACGCAGAAAGCCCTGCATTCCCAGATTCCCTTGCGTTATGTTCAAAAGCTTCGGACAAGCTGTCTGAGTTTAAATCGTCCATTTCACTGCATTGCCTTCCTGAAGAAATCCGCGATTTTATCGAAGGGGATCACATCCGTCCGGTCGTATAGATCGGTATGCGCTGCGTCGGGAATAATCAATAGCTCTTTGTTGGCGGCGTAAGGATTGTCTTTTACCATGTCGGCGAAGGCGTCCTTGCTAAAGTAGCAGGAGTGGGCTTTTTCACCGTGTATCATCAGCACGGCGCTGCGGATCTCGTTGCTGTACCGCAGAATGGGCTGGTTCATAAAGGACATACAGCCGATCACATTCCAGCCGCTGTTGGAATTCAGAGAGCGTGCATGGTATCCTCGCTTGGTCTTGTAATAGTCATAGTAATCCTTCACAAAGAAGGGAGCGTCCTGTGGAAGAGGATCTGCAACGCCTCCGCCCGGAGCATGGCGGCCGTTTTTATAGTCTTCCAGTCTCTGGGCGTTTAATGCCTGTTTTTTGGCGTGGCGTGCATCCGCAGAGTCCTCGGCGTCAAAGTAGCCGTTGGCATTTACCCGGGTCATGTCGTACATGGTGGAGGT
>ERZ1643251.714-NODE-714-length-44046-cov-18.101589_pt1 | contig 44046 bp, 28 predicted proteins | sample MGYA00579261_ERZ1643251 | MGnify/ENA primary metagenome ERZ1643251 (study PRJEB29033, sample SAMEA4952267) | chicken gut metagenome | biome: Broiler Chicken; feature: Gastrointestinal Tract; material: Caecum | place: Ireland | collected 2018 | study: Broiler... | reverse complement strand
AATAAATTTTATATAAATCATATAAAACAAATAATATAAAAATCTAATAAATATATATAATGAAATAAATTAGAAAATTGTTATACAAAATAGAGTATATAGAATAATTTGTGTAAAGTTTAAAAATAAACCTTCTTATGATAAAATAATAATTAAATTAAATACAAAAAAGCAAAGTAAATACTAAATTAAATAAAAATAAAAACAAAATTAAAATCAAAATAAAAATAAAAATTAAAATTAAAATAAAAACAAAATGAAAACTATTCAATTAATTTTTTACAAAACATAAAATAACGAAAAAATAACTCTTTTCATAATATATAAAAAATAATTATGAAAGGAGTTTTTTATGTGAATAAGATACTAAAAACATTTTGCACAATATTTATATTACCTATATTTTTAATATATCTTTTAGCACCATCATCCATGGCTTTATCACCTTCAAGTGAACCTATATATGCAGGAATTGATGTCAGTGGATATCAGGGGAATATAAACTATAGCAAAGTAAAACAAGCAGGAATTGAAATTGTTTACATGAAATCTAGTGAGGGGAGTAACTATGTTGACTCTCATTTCGAAAGAAATTATACAGAAGCAAAAAGAAATGGTCTTAAAGTAGGAGTGTATCACTTTTTAACAGCAAGAAGCGTCGCTCAAGCAGAGACACAGGCTCAATTTTTTGTTTCGCTTATTTCTGGAAAAAATATAGACTGCAAACTTGCCATGGATTTTGAATCGTTTGGCAATCTAAATAAACAGCAAATAAATGAAATTGCAATAGCTTTTATAAATAAAGTAAGAGAACTTAGTCAAAAAGACGTAGTTGTATACAGCAATACATATGATGCAACATACATATTCGAAGGAGAAGTTACAGAATATCCATTATGGGTTGCTCAATATGGTGTGAGTGAGCCACAAGATAATGGAAATTGGACATCATGGGTAGGTTGGCAATATGCAGACGATGGCGAAGTAAATGGAATAAATGCTAGAGTAGACATGAATAGATTTACAAAAGAGATCTTGTTAGATGATACATCAGAAATACCGAATGTAGAAAATCCAAACGAAGGAGAGAATAATAATGGAAATGGTAGTGGCGGAAATAATGGAGGAGATAATGAAAATGGCAATAATAATGGAAACGAAGATAATGAGACAGGAACAAGAACTATTATTATAAGAAGTGGAGATACATTATCTCAAATAGCATTAGATTATAACACAACAGTAAGAAGACTTGTAGAACTTAACAATATAGAAAATCCAAACTTAATATATGCAGGCGAAAGCCTAATAGTCCCAACTACAAATAGTAGTATAGAAAATATTTATATAGTAAGAAGCGGTGACACATTATCTCAAATAGCATTAAATTTCAATACAACAGTAAGTGCTATTGCTAATTTAAATGGAATTACTAATGTGAATTTAATATATACCGGACAAAGATTAATAATTCCTGGAGACAGTAGTGCAGATGGATGTGTTCATGATTGTGGGCACAAATTATATACAGTAAAAAGTGGAGATACATTATGGAGCATTGCAAGAAGATATGGAACATCTATAGCAAACATTGTTAGGTTAAATAGAATAGGTAATCCAAATCTTATTTATCCAGGTCAGATATTTAGAATTTAAACACAAATCTCACAAATATCCAACATTAACATAAAATATATTAGGATAAATTTTTTAGGAGGCATTTATGAAAAATATTTTGGAACTAAAAAACGTAGGAAAAAAATATCAGGCTAAAAACGGAGAAATAGAGGCACTAAAAAATGTTAATCTAAAAGTTCAAGAAGGAGAATTTGTAAGCATAATAGGTCCAAGTGGATGTGGAAAGTCTACACTTTTATCAATTATTGCGGGATTAGAAAAACAAACTTCAGGTGAAATATATAAAAACGGCGAAATTGGTTATATGCTTCAAACAGACAGCTTGTTACCTTGGAGAACTATATATAAAAATGTATTGTTTGGACTAGAAGTAAGAAAAATAAAGACCCCAGAAAACGAAAAATATGTTCAAGAATTGTTGAAAAAATATGATTTATATGAATTCAAAGAAAAATATCCAAGTCAATTATCTGGTGGTATGAGGCAAAGAGCCGCATTAATTAGAACTTTAGCAACAAGACCTAGCATACTTCTTTTAGATGAGGCGTTTTCTGCATTAGATTATCAAACCAGAATAATGGTAACAAATGACATATTTCAAATCTTAAAGAACGAAAAAATAACTGCAGTGATGGTAACACATGATATATCAGAGGCAATAAGTATGTCAGACAGAGTAGTAGTTCTTACAAACAGACCGGGCACAGTAAATAAAATACACAAAATAGACTTTGAAATGGAAAATAGAAATCCTATAAATTGTAGGGAAAGTCCAAAATTTAGTAAATACTTTGATACTATTTGGAAGGAGCTTGATGTACATGCATGAGAAAAACATATCTGAAGAAAGAAAAAAATACTTAAGACAAATAAAAAAGAATAAAATTTTAGTTATACTTACAAGACTAGCAATTGTAATAGTATTCATTGCTGGTTGGGAAATATTAGCTGATGTAGGTATAATAGATAGTTTTATTACAAGTAGCCCATCAAGAATATGGGATACATTTTTAAATCTATCTTCATCAGACTTAATGATGCATGTTGGAGTAACTTGTTTAGAAACTTTAATTGGTTTTACATTAGGAACTGTACTTGGAATTCTTATTGCTATTATTCTATGGTGGTCAAAATTTTTATCTAATGTGTTAGAACCTTTTTTAGTAATATTAAATAGTTTGCCTAAAGTTGCATTAGGGCCAGTTATTATTATTTGGGTGGGTGCAGGAATGCCGGCAATTATAACAATGGCACTTCTAATATCTTTAATAGTAACAGTTATGGAAATATTAAATGGATTTTTAGAAACAGATAAAGAAAAAATAAAAATGGCACAAACATTTAATGCTAATAAATGGCAAACTTTAACTAAAATAATAATACCGGCCAATATACCAACATTTTTTAACTCATTAAAGGTTAATATTGGTTTATCGCTAGTAGGAGTTATTACAGGAGAGTTTTTAGTATCAAAAGCAGGTTTGGGCTATTTAATTGTATATGGAGGCCAAGTTTTCCAATTAGATTTAGTTATGACAGGAGTTATAATTCTAGCTATAGTTGCTGCTATTATGTATCAAGCAGTAGTAATTACTGAGAAGATAGTTGTGAAAAGGGGTTGAATTTGTGAAAAAGATATTAATAATTATTATAATTATCGCTGTTATTATTGCGGGAGTGGTAATATATAGTGTAAGTAATAAAGCAAATGAGGAAACTTTAAAGAAAATTAGTGTAAATGAAGTAACACGTTCTGTATTTTATGCACCTCAATATGTTGCTATAAATAAAGGATTTTTTGAAGAAGAAGGACTAGAAATAGAATTAACAACAGGTCAAGGTGCAGATAAAGTAATGACAGCAGTTTTAGCAGGGCAAAGTGATATAGGTTTTGCTGGACCAGAGGCTGCAATATATGTCTATAACGAAGGTAAAGAAGATTACTCAGAAGTATTTGCACAGATGACTAAAAGAGATGGCTCTTTCTTAGTTAGCAAAACAGATACAGACAATTTTAGCTGGAGTGATTTAAAAGGTAAAACTGTAATACCTGGAAGAAAAGGTGGAGTTCCATATATGACATTTGAATATGTACTAAAACAAAATGGAATAGACCCAGAAAAAGATGTTAATTTGGATGACAGCATAAAATTCGACTTAATGGCAGGAGCATTTGCAGGAGGAGATGCTGAGTATGTAACATTATTTGAACCTACTGCCTCAATGACTGAAGATGCAGGAAAAGGATATGTTGTAGCATCTGTGGGAGAAGCATCTGGAGAAATACCATACACAGCATATTTTGCAAAAAAGAGCTATATAGAAGCAAATGATGATATTATCCAAGGATTTACAAATGCCATTTATAAAGGACAGCAATGGACTAAAGAACATACGGCAGAAGAAATAGCAGAAGTTATACAAGATTTCTTCCCAGATACAGACTTAGAAATGTTAGCAAGATCTATACAAAGTTATATGGACATAGATGCTTGGAATGATACACCAGTATTGAAAGAAGAATCATTTAAATTATTACAAGATGTTATGAAAGAAGCCGGAGAACTTGATAAAGAAGCTCCTTATGATAAAGTTATAAATAACAAATATGCAGAAAAAGCCATTAAAAATTACCCAAAATAGCAAGTAATTGTCAGAAAGACACAAAGATACGTATCCAAAATGTCAAAAAACAAGGTAAAAGCGTTGCAAATTGTAATGTTACAATATGTTTTGTGAGTACCATAAATAAAAAATAGAAAAAATACAAAAATAGTAAATAAAAAATCGAAAGTTTTTAAAAATGATTTTTTAAAAACTTTCGATTTTATGACAAGATAAAAAATATAATTAAGCAACAAAAATACGTATATATCAATAAATATACATAAAATACGAAAAAAGACAACCTAAAAAAAGATACAAAAAAATCGAAAAACGAAAAAATCATTTTTTAAAAATACAAAAAACATAGAAGAAAAAACAGAAAAACTAAAAATCCATATAAATCAATACTTTGGAGCTCAAAAGTACTGAAAAATATGGAAAAAACGGAAAATGTAATAAAAATGTAATATTTCTGTAATATTTTGAAATATATACAAAAAAACACTATAAACAAGTGAGTTTTAAAATAAGGATACATAATATGAAAATTAATGACATATTGACAAAAATAACGAAAAATACTGAAAAATAAATAAAAACTGAATGCGAATTACATAAAAGATATGCGTTTGACATTATAAAAATACTGGATTAATATAGCATTACAAACAAAAAGCAAAGCAAAAATAAAAGTAAAATAAAAACAAAGGACAATCTCTTAAAGATAATAGAGTAATATAAAAACATTAATAAGGGGGAACAAAAATGCAAGTAATAAAGAGAGATGGGAGAATAGTTGATTTTGATAGGCAAAAAATATCAGCCGCAATAGGTAAAGCTAATGCGGAGGTAAAACCAAGAGAAAGAGCAAGCAAAGAAGATATTAAAGGTATCATTGAATATGTAGAAGGATTAGATAAAAAGAGAATTCTAGTAGAAGATATTCAAGACATTATTGAAGAAAAATTAATGGAATGCGGAAAATATTTCTTAGCCAAGAAATATATTACATATCGTTATACTAGAGAGTTAGTAAGAAAAGCTAATACAACAGATCAATCAATTAAAGAGTTAATAGATGGAGAAAGTGAATATTGGAATAATGAAAACTCTAACAAAAATGCTAGAGTTGTAACAACTCAAAGAGATTATTTAGCAGGTATTACAAGTACAGATATTACTAGAAGATTTTTATTATCAAAAGATATAGTAGAAGCACATGACGAAGGTATAATCCATTTCCATGATGCAGACTACTTTGCACAAAATGCTTTAACCAACTGTGAGTTAATTAACTTAGATGATATGTTACAAAATGGTACTATTATGAACGGTGTTATGATAGAAAAACCACATAGATTTTTAACAGCTATGACAATAGCCACACAAATTATTTTAGCTGTAACATCTTCTACTTATGGTGGTGCAACTGTATCACTTACACATGTAGCACCTTTCGTAAGAAGTAGCTATGAGAGATATTACAAAAAATATAAAGATAGAGGATTAAGTGAAAAGCAATGCAAAGAATATGCTGAGCAAGATACTAAGAAAGAAATTGCAGATGGTGTACAAACATTTAATTACCAAGTAAATTCTATGACAAACACAAATGGACAAGCTCCTTTCTTATCTGTTTGTATGTACTTAGGAGAAACTAAAGAATACAAAAAAGAACTTGCAATGGTAATAGAAGAATTCTTAAAACAAAGAATGGAAGGATTTAAAAATGAAAAAGGAGTTTATATTACTCCAGCGTTCCCTAAATTATTATATGTATTAGAAAAAGATAACATTACAGAAGATAGCCCATATTGGTATCTAACAGAACTTGCAGCAAAATGTACTGCAAAAAGAATGGTTCCTGACTATATTTCAGAAAAGAAAATGTTAGAATTAAAAATCGATAAAAATGGTAATGGAAATTGCTATCCTTGCATGGGATGTCGTTCATTCTTAACACCATATGTTGATCCAAAAACTAACAAACCTAAATACTACGGAAGATTTAATCAAGGTGTTGTAACAATAAACTTAGTAGATGTAGCATTGTCATCAGATAAAGATATGGACAAGTTCTGGAAGATTTTTGATGAAAGACTAGAACTATGCCATAGAGCATTACAAGCTAGACATGAAAGACTAAGCAAAGTAACTAGCGATGTAGCACCTATTTTATGGCAAAATGGAGCTTTAGCAAGACTAAAGAAAGGTGAAAGTATCCATCCATTATTACACGGAGGATATTCAACAATATCTCTTGGATATGCAGGATTATATGAATGTGTAAAATATATGACAGACCATAGCCATACAGATAATGGAGAAGGAAAAGACTTTGGAATTCAAGTAATGCAAAAACTAAATGATAAATGCAAAGAATGGAAAGCAGCAGAAGATATAGACTACAGTGTTTATGGAACACCAATAGAATCTACAACATATAAATTCGCAAAATGCTTGAGAAAAAGATTTGGCGTAATAGAAGGAATAACAGATAGAGATTACATAACAAATTCTTATCATATTCCTGTATTTGAAGAAATTGATGCATTTTCTAAATTAAGTATAGAAAGTCAATTTCAACAATTAAGCCCAGGAGGAGCTATTTCATATGTAGAAACTCCAAACTTACAAAATAATATAGAATCTGTATTACAAATTATTAGATTTATTTATGACAACATTATGTATGCAGAATTAAATACTAAATCAGACTATTGCCAAGTATGTGGATTTGATGGAGAAATTTTAATAGATGATAACCTAGAATGGTACTGCCCAAACTGTGGAAATAGAAATCATGATACATTAAATGTTGCAAGAAGAACTTGTGGTTACATAGGAAGTCAATTCTGGAATAAAGGAAGAACACAAGAAATAAAAGAAAGAGTACTTCATATAGACAATAAAGATGCAGAAATGCCAAAGAAAGAGAAAACAAAAGTAGCTGTTTAGCCAAATATCCTTTTAAAAATTTAAAAATACAAAAATATAGTGATTCGTGCACCTTACTGTCGTCGCATAGGCTTGTGAATTACAACACACTTTCTTTTGAATATATTACTAAAAGTACTTAACAAATGCTCCTCCAAGCTGCGCGGTGCTTACGAATTCACTATATTTTTGCATAAATAATATTTTCAATAAGAAGAGTGAAAAGAGGCAAAATTTATGAGATATAATAAAGTTAGAAAGATGGATATTTCAAATGGACCAGGAGTTAGAGTATCTATATTCATGCAAGGATGTACTTTTAATTGCAAAAATTGTTTTAATCCAGAAACACATGACTTCATGGGAGGAGAAGAGTTTACAGAGGATACAATAAATGAAGTACTAAAATTATGTGAAAATGAGCATGTAGAGGGGCTATCTATATTAGGTGGAGAACCAATGCATCCGATTAACATAGAGGGAACAACTGAACTTGCAAAAAAGTTTAAAGAAAAATTCCCAGATAAAAATCTATGGATATGGACAGGATTTTTATTTGACAAAGATTTGCAAAATAAAGAAGTATTAAAATATATTGATGTCTTAGTAGATGGACAATATGTAGACGAATTGAGAGATCCAAGGTTAAAATATTGTGGATCTTCAAATCAAAGAGTAATTGACATACAAAAGAGTTTAAAAGATGGTAAAGTAGTACTTTATCAAGATATCAGATAAAAACATTAGGGCAATTTTATTTGTCCTAATTTTTATGTAAAAAATTATAGGAAAGGAAATGCATAATATGCTATAGAACTATTAAATAAAATTTATAAACATATTATGCGAGGTAGAATAAATATGAAAGATATAAAAATATTTGCATGTCCAACAGCAGAAAAATTTACACAAGAAATTTGTGATACTCTAAATTTACCAATGGGAAAAGTAGAACATTATAAATTTGCAAATGATAATAATTTTGTACAATATAAAGAAACAGTAAGAGAACAAGATGTATTTTTAATACAAACTACAGAGCCACCAGTAAATGAAAGAATTATGGAATTATTAATTATGATAGACGCTGCTAAAAGAGCATCTGCTAGAAGAATAAATGTAGTGTTACCATATTATATTTATTCAAGATCAGATAAAAAAGATCAGCCTAGAGTTCCTGTAACGTCAAGACTTGTTGCAGAATTATTAGAAGCTGCAGGTGCAAGTAGAGTAATAACGTGTGACCTACATAATAATGCTATTCAAGCATATTTTGATATACCATGCGATAGAATAACAGGACAGCACATATTACAAACATATTTTGATAGTAAAAAGATTGAAAATAAAGTTGTTGTATCTACAGATGCAGGAAGTTCGAAAAAAGCTTATAAATATTCAAAATATTTTAATTGTCCAATGGCCTTAATAGATAAAAGAAGAGACGGAAATGATGATAATGCAAAAGCTACAAACATTATTGGTGATGTAAAAGGAAAAACTGCATTAATATTTGATGATGAGATAAGCACAGGAGGAACAATAACAGAAGCTGCTAGAATATTACAAGAAAATGGTGCAGAAGAGATATATGCCGCCTGTACACATGCAATACTATGTGGAAATGCTGTGGAAAAAATAAAAAATTCACCAATAAAAGAACTTGTAACTACAAATACTGTTCCCATTCCAAAAGAAAAACAAATAGATAAAATAAAAATATTATCTATTGCACCTTTGTTTGCTGAAACAATAAAAAGAGTAAATGAAGCAAAACCATTAGGAGACTTATTTGAATTTGAGAAATAGTTTTAATTAACGAATGCCTAAATAAGCTATAAATTTTTTTAGAGATATTGACAAATTTAACCAAGATTAGTATAATTAAATACATGAGTGGAACACAGAATGTTTTGTGTTCACAAAAGAAAATCCCACACGTAAGAGTGTAATTACTGAAGGGAGGGGAAATTATGTCAGAGGTTAAAGTTAATAATGGGAATATAGAGGATGCCTTAAAGAGATTTAAGAGACAATGTGCTAGAAATGGAGTTCTTCAAGAAGTTAGAAAAAGAGAACACTATGAAAAGCCAAGCGTTAAAAGAAAGAAGAAATCAGAGGCAGCTAGAAAGAGAAAATTTTAATTAATAGTTACATATATTTAGGCGTTTTTCAAATTATTTGAAAACGCCTTTTTAATTTAATAAAACATGTAAAATATTAAAAGTAATTCACAAATATGTACAAGATGTGGAAAACTATATTAGAAAACAAATAAAAATGCTAAAATACTAACAATAAGATAAATATAAAAATATTAAGTGTATAAAATTTCCAAAAATGTATTATAATAAGAAAAAGAAAGACAAAAATAAGAGAAACTAACATATAAAAACTTCAACAATTATGATTTGACTATAAACTAAAAGAGAAAGGATTGAAATTTAATATGGAAGGAATAAAAATTCATAAAATAGAAACAAATCAATTTAAAACAAATTTGTATGCAGTGTTTTTAGCCACCCCATTAAAGAGAGAAAATGTTACAAAAGATGCCTTGATTGCAGCTGTTTTAAGAAGAGGAACAATGTCTATTCAATCTCAAGATAAAATTAGCAAAGAATTAGAAGAAATGTATGGAGCAAGTTTTGATTGTGGTATAGAAAAAACAGGAGACAATCATATTATAAAATTTTATTTAGAAGCCCTAAATGAAGAATTTTTACCAGAAAAGGAAGAACTAACTCAAAAATGTATAAATATTTTGTTAGATATAGCAACTAATCCTCTTGTAGAAAACAACGGTTTTAAGAAAGAATATGTTGATGGAGAAAAAGAAAATCTAAAACAAATTATAAACGGAAAAATAGATAACAAAGCAAGATATTCTTTAGACAGATGTATAGAAGAAATATTTAAAGATGAGCCTTATGGACTATATAAATATGGGTATGTTGAAGATTTGGAAAGTATAACTCCTCAAAGTTTATATGAGTACTATAAAGAATTAATACAAAATTGTAAAATAGATATTTATTATTCAGGAATATTTAACGATAATAAAACAGAAGAAATAATAAATAAAAAATTGCAAGAAAATAATATTAAGTCGAGAGAAGCTGTATATATAGTAAATAACGAAATGACAGAGAAAAAGACTGTAGAAGAACCTAAAATGGTTGAAGAAAGCATGGACGTAACACAGGGTAAATTAGTATTAGGTTTACAAATAAATGATAATAATAAAGATTCAAGATTTGCAGCCTCTGTATATAACGCAATATTAGGAGGAGGAGCCAACTCTAAATTATTCCAAAATGTAAGAGAAAAAAATAGTTTAGCATATACGGCAAGTTCAAACTATATAAGAACTAAAAATGTTATATTAGTTCATTGCGGAATAGACATAGATAAATATGAAAAAGCGCTAGAAACAATTAAAGAACAATTAGAAGATATGAAACAAGGAAACTTCACAGATGAAGATATAGACGATGCTAAAAAACTAATAGTTTCAAGTATCAAAAGTATCTCAGCAGAACAAGATACAGAAATAACATACGATTATGGACAAGAACTATCTAATGAACATACTACAATAGAAGAATATGGAGAAAAAATACAAAATGCTACAAGAGAGCAGATTATAGAAATAGCAAATAAAATTAATATTAATACAATTTACTTTTTAAAGAACTAATATTAACAATGTATTTTACTTACGGAAGGGAGAAAAACGATGAAAATAATAGAAAGTTCAAAGATAAAAGAAAAAGCTTATATAGAAAAGTTAGAAAATGGTATGGAAATTATAATAATACCAAAAAAGAATGCTATAAAAAAATATATAATATGGGGAACTCATTTTGGATCTATAGATAATCATTTTATAATGCCAAAAACTGGAGAAGAAGTATATATTCCAGATGGAGTAGCACATTTTTTAGAACATAAAATGTTCGAACAACCTAACGGAACTAACAGTTTGGACACTTTAATGGCATTAGGAATTGATGCAAATGCATACACAACAAATGACCATACTGCCTATTTATTCGAATGCACAGACAACTTTTATGAGGGATTAGATGAACTAATGGATTATGTCCAACATTCTTATTTTACAGATGAAAATGTAGAAAAAGAAAAGGGGATAATAGGACAAGAAATAGGAATGTATGACGATGATCCAGGTTGGAGACTTTATATGAATGCAATGGACTGTATGTATAAAGAAAACCCAATAAAAATAGATATAGCCGGAACTGTAGAATCAATAAGGAAAATAACACCGGATGTGCTATATAAATGTTATAACACATTCTATAATCCATCAAACATGACAATGGTTGTTTGTGGAGATTTTGAACCTGAAAAATTGTTAGAAGAGATAAAGAAAAGATTAGTCCCAAAAGAAAATCAAGGAGAAATAAAAAGAATATATGCTAAAGAAGCAAAAGAAATTAACAAAAAAGAAAAGGAAGTTAGCATGGAATTAAGTAATCCGCTATTTCTTATAGGGTATAAAGATAACATAGAAAATAAAGAAAATTTAGTAAAAAAGCATATAGCAATCGAAATTTTATTAAATATGATAATAGGTAAGAGCTCAGAATTATATAAAAAGTTATATGAAGAAAATGTTTTGCTTAGTGAGCCAAACTTTGACTATGAATTTAGCAACGAATATGCACATGTTACAATATCTGGACAATCAAAAAATCCAAGAAAAGTTTATGAAGAAGTAACAAAACAAGTAAGAGATTATACAGAAAATGGACTAAATGAAGAACATTTTAATAGAATTAAGAAAAAAGTATATGGTGATTATGCTATAGAATATAATAGTGTTGCCGATATTGCTAGGATGTTTTTAGCAGATAAAATGAAAGGAATAAATAGTTTTGACTATATAGAAGAATTTAACACAGTAACAAAAGAATATACGGAAAGCATTTTAAAAGAAGTATTTGACGATAAAAATGAAATATTATCTATTGTAAATCCAAAATAAAATCCTTTTAAAAAGATAAAGAAAGGAATATGACTATTAAAATTAAAAAAATAATTGATATGATATAAATAAATTGAAAATAAAAACAGTAAATTAATCAAAAAATTGTAATTATTAACATATATAAATGAATAATAGTCATATAGTTAATAAAATGCAAATTATAGAAATTCCGATGTTTAATTTAAAATTAGAAATATCTAAAATAGCATTTAGAATATTTGGAATAGATATTTATTGGTATGCACTAATAATAGTATTTTCTATTGTTAGTGCTTTATTATATTGTAAGAAAATCAATGGTAGATACAAAATAAAATTTGATACAATTTTAGATATTTGTATATGGACAATTCCCATAGGTTTTGTATGTGCAAGGTTATACTATGTAATATTTAACCTAAGTTATTTCATGCAAAATCCTATATTAATTTTTGATATCAGAGATGGAGGGCTTGCCATATATGGAGGGATAATTGGAGGAATTATTACTATTGTTTTTTATTGTAACAAACATAAAATAAATTTATTAGACTTATTGGATTATATATCGCCATCAGTTGCGTTTGCTCAAAGCATAGGAAGATGGGGAAACTTTATTAATGTAGAAGCATATGGGACAGAAACCAATTTACCATGGAAAATGTGTATTATAGAAAATGGAATACAAAAATGTGTACATCCCGCATTTTTATATGAATCAATATGTACATTAATAATATTTATTTTATTGAGCAAATTACAAAAAAACAGAAAATTTAAGGGTGAAATTCTATATTTATATTTAATATTGTATGTTTTTGTAAGATTTTGGATAGAAGGTATAAGAATTGATAGCTTAATGTTGTATAATCTCAGAATTTCACAAATTTTATCAATGGCTATTTTTATATTATTTTTAGGAATTTTTACGTATGCCGTTATCAAAAATCATATAATGTCGAAAAAGATAAAAAAATAGTATAAAAAGTCACTCGAAACTTTGCCAAAAACGCACTATTAGGAGGTAAATCCGTTGACTTATATGTAAAAATATGGTATTTTTAATATGTACAAAATGAAAATTGCATAAAAAGGAGAGTGATTATATGTTAAATGATGAGATTTGTAGATTAAGAGAAAAACTAAACGAAAGTATAATCAACAATGACGATTATAGTATTACATATAAAATAAGCGTAGAATTAGATGAATTAATTGCAAAATACTACCGAACAACAATAACACTAAAACCAAAACCAAAACCAAAGAAAAAGAGAAAAAGTATAAATGAGATAAAAGAATTATTTAAAGAAAAATAAAAATATTAAGGAAATACATATACAGAGATTTATTATGTAATATAGTAAATCTCTATTTTTTTTACATTTTTATTACAAATTAAAAAAATGTGTAGAAAAATAAAAAAAAGTATGCTATTATATAAATAATACACTTAAAAGGAGTAATTATGCGTAATAATACCAAAAAGCTAATTAATAGAATAATAATTTTACTTATATGTTGCATGTTTATATTTAGCTTGTCTGTGGTTTATGGTCAGGGTACAATAGATCCTAATACAATAACTAAGCCACCAGCATTGACCACGGGTGATACACAAACAGCAGTAGCTAAGATAAGTCCAGTAATAGGATATATAAGTGGAATTGGAATGGCAGTATCAGTTATAACATTAATTATATTAGGTATAAAATATATGGTAGGAAGCATTGAAGAAAAGGCAGAATATAAAAAAAGTATGATACCATACTTAATAGGAGTATTTTTTGTATTTGCAATATCTACTATTGTTTCAATAATTATGCAATTTTCAAAGGAATTATTTCCAACCACTTGAAAATTAAAAGGCAATATAGTATATTAATATAAAGGGGGAAAAGTATGAAAAGAAATGTAATTATAAAATTAATATCAATTATATTACTATTCTTGTCTATTTTTTCTCAAAGTAACATATCGTTTGCAGACACAGATACCTCCGGAGACCAAAGTGTCAGTGGCATTATAGATGGGGGCTCAGATTTTATTAAAGATGGAGAAGGACAATCATCTCCAATAACAACAGACAAAACACAAGAATTAACAAATGATTTATATAATATTTTATTTTTTGTTGGTTTAGTACTTGCTGTGGTTATAGGTATGATACTCGGAATGCAATTTATTACAGGAAGTGTAGAACAAAAGGCAAAAGTGAAAGATTCACTAATACCTTATGTTGTGGGATGTGTAATTGTGTTTGGAGCATTTGGTATATGGAAACTAGTAATAACAATTCTACGTGTATTATAAAGTTGATATTATAATTATCTTAAAATAAAGATAAAATATATAGATATAATAAAAAGGGAGGAAACTAGATGAGCAAAATAGCAAAAAGAAATATGATAGTAAAAACATTTTGCACAATATTAATGGTATGTATGCTTTTATCATTTGCAAATAGTGTATTTGCTGATACTTTGACAGGACCAGGGCAGCTAACAGGTAATGGTGCAACTCTAGGAGAAGGACAAGAACTTGTTAATACTATTATTGGTTGGCTAACTGGTATTGGTATGGCTGTATCTGTAATAGTGTTACTTGTATTAGGTATTAAATATATGATAGGTAGTGCAGAGGAAAAAGCAGAATACAAGAAAACAATGATACCATATTTAGTTGGTGCTGTTTTAGTATTTGGTGCATCTGCTATAGCACAAGTTGTATACAGTATTGCTAAACAAGCTGGTAATAGCACAGGACAAAACTAATAAATGTTACAACAAAATTACAAATATATTAAAAGTGCATGACAATGCACTTTTTTTTGTTTTTTATCTACCTTTTTTCTACATTATTTGCTATAATTAATATTAAGTATAATTGGATATACGAAGGAGGAAATTATGGGAACTTATAATTTACCCAGAAATGTAAAAGGAGAAGGTAGAATACTATTTATCTTTACAGGAAAAAGTTTTATATATGCAATTGTAGGTGGAGGAATAGGATTATTATTCTATTTCATATTTTCTATAGTTGGATTAAATATTGTAGGAATAGTAATAACACTGTTATTGGCATTAATAGGATTTGCTATTGGTACATTTAAAATGCCAGAAATATCAGGATTAGCTTTTACCAAAAAAGTTGGTGGAGAAAACTTAGATGATATTATAAAAAGAGCAATAATGTTTAAGACAAAAGGAAGTAAAATATACGTGTATAAGGAGGGAAAAAATAATGCTAAATGATATAAACACAATTACAATAATTTTAGCGGTCGCATTAGGAATATTTTTACTATTATTAATAATATTAGCAGTTGTATATTTTTCTTCTAAATCAAAAGAAAATAAAGAAGAACAGGCAAAGGCATCTGCAAATGGCAGTGACGTAAAAAAAGATTCGAAGAAAACATATGCTGTTGAATCAGTTTTTGATTTTATGGATTTTGATAAAGTTGAAGATAATATGATTTCACAAAAAAATGGTGAAAGATATATAATGGTTGTTGAATGTCAAGGTGTAAACTATGACTTAATGTCAGAAGTTGAGAAAAATGCAGTTGAAGAAGGATTTATACAATTCCTAAATACGCTAAGACATCCTATACAAATATATACGCAAACAAGAACAATTAACTTAGAGAGTAGTATACAGACATATAAAGATAAAGTTAAAGAATTAGAAGATAGACTAGAAAGACAAAAAATGCAATATCAAAATATGGTCGACTCTGGAAAATATTCAAGACAACAGTTAGACCAAGCATATTATGAGTTAACTAAACAAACAAACTTATGTGAATATGGAAAAGACATAATTTATACAACAGAAAGAATGAGTTTAAATAAAAATGTACTTAATAAAAAATACTATGTTGTTATTCCTTATTATACATCAGAATTAGGACAAAATGATTTCGACAAAGACGAAAAGAAAAACTTAGCTTTCTCAGAATTATATACAAGAGCTCAATCTGTTATAAGAACACTATCAGTATGTGGAATAAATGCTAAAATATTAGATTCAAATGGATTGGTAGACTTACTATATGTTGCTTACAATAGAGATGATGCAGAAGTTTATGGACTAGATAAGGCTTTAAGAGCTGGCTATGATGAATTGTATTCAACAGCGCCAGATGTATTAGATAAAAAGATGAGAGCTTTAGATGCTAAAATAGAAAAAGAGGCATTTAATAAAGCTAACGATGCTGTAATAGAAGCAAAATCTAAAAAACAAAAAGCTCTTGAAAGAAAAGAAAATAGAATGGATGACTTAATAGAACAAATGGCACAATTAATCATAGATGAAAATAGAGCATCAATTGGAAATAGGGTCGCAGATGATGCTAAAAACATTATAAAAGAAGAACGTGCAAAGAGAAAGGGAAGACCAAGAAAAGAAGAAGGAGGTACAAAAGAGAATGAGCAAAAAGAACAAACTTCAAAAAAATGAGTTACAGCAACAACGTAATGATTATACAAAACCAGATGAATATGAAATTTTAAAGAAGAAAACTATAAAAGAACTTATTGCTCCATCTGGTATAGATGCTAGTAATATTGATCACTTAGAAATTATATCAAATGTTACTAGATACGCTAGAAGCTTCTTTGTATCTGCACTACCAAGAATGTGTACATTCCCAGAATTATTTAGAGATATGTATATGTTCGGTGATATTAATACATCTATATACATAAATCCAATTTTAGAGTCAAAGTCACAAAATGACTTAAATAGAACAATAAATGAGCTAGAAACAGAAAGAATTGTTGCAGCAGATAGAGGAAATATAAACAGGGAAAGTAGCTTAGCACAAAAAAGAATGGAAGCCGAACAATTAAGAGATGAAATTGCGGCAGGCTACAACAAATTATACGAAGCTTCTATTATATCAACATTATTTGCATATAGCTTAGATGACTTAAATAAATATACAAAATTATTATCAACAGAAGTTGCAAAATCATTAGTAGGAATAAAAACAGCTTGGGGAATGCAAGAAGATGCATTTAAATCAAACCTTCCATTAATGGAAGATAAAATAAGAAAAACTCATACTTTTGACCGTAGATCTATGGGAACAGTTTTCCCATTTACTACATCAGAAGTTGGACATCCAACAGGTATACCTTTAGGAATAAATAAACAAACTGGCGTACCAATTTTATTTGATAATTTCCATAGTAGTTTAACAAACTATAACATGGTTATATTTGCTAAATCTGGAGCTGGTAAGTCTGTTACAATGAAAACTTTAATTTCAAGATCTGCAGTACTTATGGGAATACAAAGTTTAGCATTAGATGCAGAAGGTGAGTATAGCATAGTGGCTGAAAGCTTAGGAGGAATAAATGTCGTGCTTTCTCCAACATCATCAACTGTTATAAATATATTTGATTTGGAAACAGAAATTGTAAAAGATGAAATAACAGGAAGAGAAAGATTAGTTCTAAATGTTGAAAATAAGGTAGAGGACGTAACCCAAGCTTTACTTACAATGGCAAGAGGTAGTACAAGAAGCCAAGAAGTCAATGAGCTTACAAAACAAATTATTGCAGAATCTGTATCAGAAGAATATGCCAGCCTAGGAATAAATGGAGATCCAAATAGTTTATATAAAACATCAGCTGGAAGCGTTGATGGAAACATGCTTGGAAGAGAAAAGAAAGAGATGCCAACAATTGGTTCTTGGTATAGAAGAATTCAAAGAAAAGCAGAAGAAAATAAAAACCCAGACTATAGTTTCCATTATAGCTATTTATTAAAAGTTATGAAACAATATATAAGAGAATATGACGGACAAATGGCATACTTTGATGGACAATCTACATTTGATTTATTAGATGGAACATTATTTATAAATCTAGATATATCTCAATTAGAGGAAAGATTTGCAAGACCACTTGCACAACAAATATTACTTGCATGGATATGGGAGAAATATGTTAAGAAAAATAGTGAAGATAGAGAAAGAGCTTCAAAGAAAAGGGTAATTGTTGATGAGGCATGGATGTTACTTCCATATCCAGAAGCCGTAGACTTCTTAAACACAATGGCAAGACGTGCTAGAAAGAGAAATGTATCTTTAGCAATTATTTCTCAGAGATTCCAAGACTTTTATGAGAAACCAGAAGCGCAAGCAGTACTTACGTCTTCAGATACAAAATTATTTTTAGCACAAGATAAGTCAGAGATACAATACTTAAAAGAAGTGTTTAAATTAAGTGAAGGTGAAGCAAACTTTTTAGTAACATGCTTTAAAGGAGAAGGATTATTGAAAGTAGGCGCAGATAGTGCTATAATACAAATAAACCCAACGAACAAGGAATTCGAGTTTGTGGATACAAACTTAAATACATTAGTAGAAAGGAACAAAAGAAGGCAGGTTAGCAACTACAATTATTAGGAGGAAAAAATGAAAAAATTATTTACTAATAAGAACTTCATACAAAAAGTAATCATTGTATTAGTAATTATGCTACTATTTACTTTTTCTGTTCCAACACGTTCTAGTGCAGACCCAGGAGGTGTTTTACTAGGTCCAGTATTTGATTTATTATCAAGTATTGGTGATGTATTTTTAGCAGGATTCAATAAGTTTTTAGTAGATGGAGAATTTATCCCAGATGGACGGAGAACTTTGGGATATAACTTTAGTGAAATGGGACCAAGGTCCATTTGTAGAAGGAAAAGATATAGATCCCAAAAGACCAGAGCTTAGTGAAGCTGCATATAATACAGGAAATGCAATGGCAGAGCCAAAAGCATTTGGAGCAGATTTATTAAATGGGATAGGTGGAGATGGAGATATAAGAGTTCCATTTACAAGATATAGCCCAGAGAAAATATTTTCAGGAGCTGTACCAGCATTTGATGTTAACTTTATAGATCCAAAAGACTGGTCAGATACTTTATCAGATAGTGAAAAACAGGCCGTAGAAAATGCACAAGAAGTTTTAAATAATGACAATGCTACAGATGAAGAAAAAGCAGCAGCACAAGAAACAATACAAAACTCACAAGCAAAAAATAGTAAATCAATTGCAAATATTTTACATGACACAATTGCAAAATGGTATGTTGCCTTAAGAAACCTAGCAATTGTAGGAATGCTTATTATTTTATTGTATGTTGGTATTAGAATAATAGTTTCTAGTACAGCATCTGACAAAGCAAAATATAAAGAATTTTTAAAAGATTGGTTAATAGCTTTATGTTTATTATTCACGCTACATTATATTATGACATTTACAGTAACTGTTGTAAATTCAATTACTGAAGCAATTGCTGGAGAAAATCCGGGAAAGGGTACAAACAATATTCCAGTTATTGTTGTAGATGGAGACGCAGATGCAGCTAAAAATGCTACAGAAGATAACGCAAAGTTTAAATTTAATACAGATATAATGGGATATGCCAGATTTTTGGTACAATATGATGACTTAGGAACAAAGGTATTATACTTTATTATATATATAGCGATGGTAATATATACTGTAATGTTTACAATAACTTATTTAAAGAGGTCGCTAACAATGGCATTTTTAACCATGATAGCTCCTCTTATAGCATTAACATATCCAATAGATAAAATAGGCGATGGTAGCGCACAAGGGTTTAATTCATGGCTTAAAGAATATGTATATAATGCATTAATACAGCCATTTCACTTGATTATCTATACGGTATTTGCAGGCTCTGCAGTAGTAGATTTATCATCTGAAAATCCAATATATGCAATTATAGTTTTAGCGTTTATTTCACAATCAGAAAAAATGTTAAGAAAATTTTTCGGATTTGATAAAGCAAGTTCAGCAGGATCTTTGGGATCATTTGCAGGTGGTGCGGCAGCTATGAGTTTAACTCAAAAATTAATAGGAAGTGCAGCACATAGAAAAAAAGGTGGATCTGGAGGTTCAGAAGCATCTAAAAAAATAAGAACTCAAAATACAGGAGGAATTGAAGACAATAATGCTCCAGGACTAGCAGATTTTGCGGATTCTAGAATAGCAGGAGGAGCTGGACCAGTTAGTGATGGACTAGATGGAGCAGGACCTACTGGAGGCGGTGACATGGGCGGACCAGTTATCTTAGGAGGAGGTTCACCTAGCGCTTCGAACTCACAAGGAATTCCAGGAGGAAATAGTGATTTAATTAGCGGAGCTGGACCAGTAAGAGGAGATTACAGAATGAGTTCTCCAGGAGGATTATATATACCTAATGATGTTGGAGCAGCTCAGCCATCTCCAACACCAGCATCATCACAGACACCAATAAGAACGGCACCAACACCAAGTGATTCAGGATCAAATAGTACAAGGCAAAGAAGTTGGACTCAAGACGATACACGTGGATGGGGACAATGGATAGCGCAAAGTAATGGACTAACAGGAAGATTTGTACGAAAAGTAGGAGGTTTTGCAGAATCAGTTAGAAATATGCCAAATGCATTAGGCAATAAGGTATCTAATAGCGCGGTAGTAAGAAGTATACCAAAACCTATAAGAAATACATTAAGAGGAGCAGGAGCAGTAGCAGCTGATATAGGAAAGAGAACATTAAAAGCAGCCCCAAGAGTAGCAGGAAGAGCGGCTTTAGGAGCACTTGGAGCAAGTGTTGGTGTTGCAGCAGGTATTGCTGGAGATGATCTTAATGATATTGTTAAATTTGGAGCTGCTGGTGCAGGGCTAGGCTCAACAATGGGATATGATGCGGTTACAGGATTAGGAAGCTCAATTGCAGAAGGAGCATCTGGAATAAGAGATACTTATAATGTAAAGGCACATGGATTAAATGCAGCACAATTAGCAGAACAAAGAAGAGAAGGCATGAAAGATAAAGATAGAATGAAATTATTAGACGATATGCTTCCTACAGAAGACGGACATAAAAGAAGCGCTAAAGAACAAAAAGAACTTCTTTCTAGAGCAATAGATTACGATGAGGCAGGAGTAACAGATAACAAGAAAATTGTTAAAGCAATGAAACTAGAAAGAACAATTTCAAAAGACATACAAGATGTTCAAGGAATGACAGATCAAGAAAAAGCAGAGGCTGTTAAAAGGAGGGCTTTAATAGCAGCACAATTAGCTGACTCAGTAGACAAAAAGAAATTAATTGATGATGATTATGTAGAAAAACAAATAAAAAGCTGGACAAGAGGTATGATGGATCCAGAAAGAGGAATAAATGAAAAGGCAGCAAGAAAAGAAGCAGAAACATTTATGAAATATATTAAAAAACTTAATAAGGTAAATTAATATTGTTAATATCAGGAGGACTATAATTATGAGAAAATTGATTAAATATTTTAACCAGAACAGGAAGAAAATATTATTAATTGTTTTAATTATAGTCTTTCTTATTATACTTGTGAGAGTATTAAACTATATTGTTAGAACTAATATTCAAGAAGAGAGAAATAACATTTCAAATGTACAAATAAATAAAGATACTTCTATTCCAGATGAAGCAATTATATCAGGAGAAGAGATTAGTGAGGAAGAAGCAAAAGAAGATAAAGAAATAATTGAAGGTTTTGTACAAGCTTGTAATGAAAAGGATTATGCAAAAGCTTACAATATGTTAACAGATGATTGCAAAAACATAGTATTTAGTGGTTCTATGGACAGTTTTGTTAGTGATTATTGTGATTTAATATTTCAAACGTCTAAAACCTACCAGCTAGAAGGATGGATAAGTAAGGTACAAGGAATGACATATAAAGTAACATATTTAGAAGACAATATTCTAGCAACAGGAGGAATATTAGATGGATTAAATTATACAGACTACATAACAATAACAAACGAAAATGGAGAGAATAAATTAAGTATTTACAATTTTATTAGCAGTTACGATTTATCTAAAACAGAAAGTAAAAATAATATAGAAATTCAATTAAATAGAGAAGACGTTTATATGGACTATGTAATATATACAGTTACTGTAACAAATAAAAATGAAAATACAATTTTATTATCTAATAATACTGATAATAAACAAATATGTTTAGTGGATTCAAACGATAGTGAATATATTTCATATTTAAACGAAATACCACAATTTAACTTGATAATAAATAAAGGAGAGCAAAAGAAATTTACTATTAAATTTGGTAAAGGATATAGCTCAAGTACTAATTCGAGATATATAAGGTTTAAGAATATTTATTTAGATTATAATGCATATACAAACAATCCAAATGATGAAAATCTGCAAAGAATACAAATGGATATCAGAATATAAAAGAAAGGCGGTGGACTAAAAGCAATTGGCAGATGAAAATAATAACAATAACGACCAAAATGAACAAAAAAAATCTACAATAACAGGGCAAGTAAAAAATACTAGAAAAGGCAGAGTAAAAGAAAAATTAATGCATTTAGTTAAATTTCTTTTACCAATTGCTATGGTATTAGTTATTGCTATGGGCTTTTATGCTTTAATCTCATTGGTAGTAGACTTCTTTCAGGGAATTTTCGAAGATATCGCAAACTTTTTTACAATTAATTTAGAAAATGGTGCATATGAGATAAAAGATGACGAAATAGATAAAGTTTTAGAACAATTAAAAGACCAATATGACTTATCTGCAGAAGATTTGGGATTATTGGGAGATATAGATTATGATACAGCTACAGAAGAAGAAAAAAAGGAAGCAGAAAGAAAATATATAAAATTGTTTTTAGAAGCACAGCAAACTACACAAACTATTAATACTGGAGTATTGGGATCAAATGGTAGTGTTTACATGATGACTCCTAAAATATCAGAAACCACTATTACTAAATATCCAGATTATTCAATACTATGGGATGAAAACAACCCTATTATTTCAAGAGAAGACTTTATAAAAGCAGTAGAAGATTTTACTCCTCCTAATGGAACAGGAGAAAGCAATAGAAGCTATAGGGAATGTTACGAGAAATTTTTTAAAAATAACGCGGCAGAATTTTATGATATATCTACGGCAGCAGGAATAAATCCTATAGTAATGGTGGCAATAGGAACACATGAAAGTGGATATGGAACTTCAGATATAGCAAATAACAACTTTAACTTATGGGGCTGGGGAGCATATGATTATGACCCAGCAGGAAGTGCCATTAATTTTAGTGCAGAAGACATAAAAGAAGGCATAAGTAAAGGAATTGAAGAAGTAGCAACTAGCTTAAAAGAAGAGTGGGCTACACCAGGAACATGGAGATATGAAAGGATTACAGGAGAAGGAAGAGATCCAACAACTCTTGATGGTATAGGGCCTTTATATTGCCCAACTGGACCATGGAGTGACCTAGTAAAGCAACATATGTTAACCATATTTGGAGATAAGTGTAAATTAGGTGATTCTACAGGAGAATATACAGTTTTAGAACATGAAAAAGAATTAGAGCCAATGATATTTAGGAAAAAGGACGATTTTGAAAAAATTGTTCAAAATGGTGGAAGTTTTAGTGATCTAAGAAAATACTACTCAATAGATGAAAATGGAAAATTAATGCTTATTAATTTTAATTATACAAATGGTACACCAAATTTAACAATACAGCATATTGATTATAAAAGTATGATATCACAATATACAACATCATGTATGTTCTTTGTTGACACGGCAATGGCTGTACAAAATCCAAAGTTTATGGAAGCCTTTGTAGAAATGGTTAAAGATAGTAGAATTACTCTTAATGTTATGTATAATTCAAGCAGTCAAACAACAACTACTACAACATATCATTATGAAGCTGTAGTTGGTGAGACGGGACCAGAGCGAGTATTAGTTCCATCAACAACTGTAACTACACAAGAAAGCTATATGCCAAACATAATGATATCAACAGCTAAAACCTGGATATTTAGTAGAGAAGCAGGATTTAAAAAGACTGTAACCGGACCGCAATATTATAATAGTGATGTAGGAACTGGAGAAAATAGAGTGGTAACAAATATAGAATCTACTACAATTACTTATTCAGAAGATACTCCAAAAGAAGAATATAATGGTGGAGAGAAAGGCGAAGATGGTACTTTTGTAGGATTATTAGACAAAAGATTTAGAATTCCTAATTCTATGAACAGAAGGTCAGCAGGACCAGACTTAGTAAGTAATTCAGTAGCTTATTTTGAATTTCTATCAAGAAGCTCAACCACACAGTCTATGGAAAATGTAATGAGATATGTACTTTACAAATATACAGGACGTGATTATGGAGTAACTGAATTTGATGTAAATTGGTTTGCATCACATACAATGAATGGAATAGTTGCAGGAAACGCATTTTTAGAATTTTTGAAAGTTTGGGAAGATACTGAGACAGATAGTGAAGGAAACTATTTAGTAGCAGATGATGGCCGCCGGAATTCCAACTGTTGGATTTGGAATAGCGTTAATGTATAATGTAGATAGATTTGCAGCTAAAGGAGTTACAGGAGTACAAAATTGGCAAATAGGAGATAATTGTTATAAAGACTATGGAGTTAGTAATAGTATAATAGATGAAATTATGCTTGAAGAAATTTCTGATGGGAAAGAAGCTGTAAGAAAAGCAACAGCTGCATGTGTACCACCTCTTAATGAGCAACAAATTGATGCACTAACAGCTATTATGTATCAATATGGAGGCATAGGAAACTTTGTATTACAGTGGAATAAATATGGAAACACTGATATATTAAAAGATGTAGTTTGTCAAAGTGGAGAATGGAAATATTATTTTAAGCAGAATCCATCTGATGGAAGAGCAGAAGCAAACTGGAAATTATTCCACGAAGGAATATATGTAGATAAAGAAGGAAACGAAATAATTGGAGGAAGCGGAACAGAAGGAAATACTCAGATTTCTGGAATGAATATTGCTACATACACAAGTTCTTCTGGAAAAACTTATATACAATATAAACAAGGGGTAGGACCTTGGGCAGGACAAATGTATGGAAATGGAACAATTGCACAACAAGGATGTAGTATTACAGCAATAGCAATAGCTTTAAGTGGATATGGATATAATTTTACACCATCAAATTTCTCGGGACCACTTGTATCTATTTCTGGTGTAACATCTCAGTATGCCACAGGATCGAGTCTAGTATATACAAGAGGTGCAGATGGTTTGGCATATAATCAAGTTCAACCTCAGAATAAGCAAGATATCATAAATCATTTAAGGACAGGAAATGCTGTTATATATCATGTTTTAGGAGCAAGAAAAGGTTATAGTAGTATTTATACAAGCAATCAACATTGGATGGTACTTACAGATGTAAATGCAGATGGTACACAAGCATATGTATCTAACCCTAACTCGGCAGGACCAAATGGATGGAATAATATAGATACAATTTTACAGTCATTATGTTGCTATATTAAAGTAAGTCAATAAAGGAAAGGTAGGCTATTATGAACTCAAAAAAAGTTATAATTATATCAATAATTTTAATAGTTTTAATAATTATTACAGGTATTTCTTTAATTATTATACTTAATATGAATAATAAAAATAATATTAATAATAACATAGAAGATCCAGCTGTCTTAGATATTAGCACTAAATTTGAAGATGTAATAGATTATAATAATTACAGTACAATATCTACGCTAATAAATGCCTATTTTTCAAATATAGGACTAAAAGATTCTGAGGTTGTATATAATTTGTTGAGTCAAGATTATATAGCTGAAAATAATATTACACAGGATAACATTTTTTCAGAAATAAAAACACAAATCTCAAATAGTCCCACATGTTTAATAGATAATATGTATATGTCAAATGATTATAATTATCCAATATATTTAGCAAAAGGTGAAGTTTTAGATATTAAGTATCAAGAAAATGAAGGAACTAATATGCTAATAGAACAAAAGATAGAAAATATAAATTCATCAGATTATTATATATTAGTTAAACTTGACAATGTAGACATGACATATTCAATGCAAGAATTAGAAGAAGCAGAATTTAATGAAATACTTAATAATCCAGACAATGTAGAAAGAAATGCAATAAGTAAAAATTCTAATAATGAGCTAGTATATTCTACGGTAAATGACGAAATTATATGTACTAATTTATTAAGTGATTATAAATTAAGAATTGAAGCTAATATAGAAAATGCATTTAGTAAAATTGATGAAGAATATAAAAATAAAAAATATACATCTATTAATGAATATGAAGAATATATTAATAGAAATGAATCTGTATATGGATTTATGAAATTAAGTAAATATCAAAAAGAGGTTATGGATGACTGTACACAATATATTTGCATAGATAGAACAGGACATTATTATATATTTAAAGAAACATCACCAATGCAATATACTGTTATATTAGATACATATACAATAGACTTACCAGAGTTGGTTGAACAATATAATTCTTCAACAGATGAACAAAAAGTTCAATTTAATATACAAAAATTCTTTGATGCAATAAACGATGGGGATTACAGATATGCATATAACAAATTAGATGAAACATATAAGAATAATAACTTCCCTACACAAACAGATTTTGAAAACTATATGAAAACAAGTTTCTATAGTAAAAATACATTAGGTTACACATCATATGAGAAAAATGGAGACTTATATATTTATAGAATGGTAATTACAAACGGAGAAGACTCTTCTCAAACTATAGAAAAACAATTTGTAGTAAAACTATTAGAAGGAACAGACTTTGTAATGTCATTTGAAAAGTAAAAAGTAAAATCGTTAGAATATATATTCTAACGATTTTTTATGTTATAATATACAATAGTAAATAAGTTTAATGCGAATTATAAAAATATATTTTTTATAATTTATATATAAAGTAAACTATTAAAATAAGTTATAGCGGAGGAAAAATGTATGAATGATAAGAAAAGAGAAGAAGTGTTAAAAAAATCTGCTTTGTTATCTAAGCAAATATCAGAAACTTTAGACAGTAAAACAAAACATATAAGTAGTGTTAGATATTATGAAGACTTCTTTTTTGGTGGGGCAAACATTGAGGAAAACAATGTGTATATAGTGGAAATAAAATCTCAAAATCCCGAATTAGGAAAAAATAAAAACGTAAAAAGTGACGATAAAAATGCATCACAACTAGGAGATAATGTAGAACTGGAACTTACAACATACGAAATATATGACAAAAATCAAAATTTAATTGCAACAGTAGATGCAGATGGAAATGTAAGCTTTTCAGAAGAATATTTAGCAAAACTAGAAAATTTACCTCCAGAATATTATTCTATGATTGATCTAAGCACTACAGAATTTAATTTGCAGGAAATGACAGAAAAAGATATAGAATTGTCAGCAAAAGATATTGAAAAGTATGAAAAAGAAAGTAGAAAAATTAACTTTGATAAAGAAGAAAGAGAAGCAGCAGAAACAATAGGAATAGAAGAAGACAATCTTAGGACGTTGGCTGTTATAAATCCACATACTTTAGTGACAGCAAATGAGACTTTAGGGCAAATTATTCCAGAAGTAAATCAGTATGACGAAGTCCAAATTGTTTGCGAAAAAAGCGATAATCAAAACGATGGAAGATTTACAATGATAGGAGTAAAAGCAGATGGAGAAAAAGAACCGGTAGAATCTGTAGGTCAAGTTGAAGGGATAAATACTGGAAGAACTGTAACATCCATAAATAGAGATGGAACAGAAGTTGAGGAAAAAGAAGTAAAAGGTCTATTCCAAATTGCAGGAAGACCAGAAGAAGGCATTAGCATTTCAGTAGGAAATTACAATATTCCAGAAGTTCAATACATACAAAATATGAATGATAGAGATAATAGACAAGCTATCCCAATAGGAGTAAAATCAAGATTTGATGAATATGTATACCACAGAGTAAGAGAAGAAGCTAACAGAAATGAAGGGCTTGGTACTCAAAAAAAAGATGGAGAAATTGAAAAAAGAACAGAAATGGTAAGAGAAAATGAAGAAAGAGGAGACTCAGAAGAAAGTACTATAGATGGAACAGATGCAGATTTAGAGCAAATTAAAAATCAAATAGTAGAAAACGCTTTAGACGAATATGAAAACATGTCACCAAAAGAATTAACACAATATATAAAAGATCAATTAGAAAGCTACAACCTAATTATGAATAACAGTGAAGAGGAAAGAGTTGTTACTGAGATTAAATCAAGAGTAGAAGATGAGGCAAGAGCTTTCCAAACAAGAGAAATAAAGGGTCCATTTGAGGAATAATAAAAAATAATATAAAAATATGTTATGTAAAAAATGAAAAATAGTTATTCTAGAATAATTAAGTGTAATAAAAATAAATAACCAACTCATAAAAATCACTTTTTAAAATATAATTTAAAAGGTGATTTTTTTATGAGTTTAAAAAAAGCTAAATTAAAACATAAAAACGTAAAATTGTTAAATGGAAATATAAAAATATTGAATAAACACATAGATTTTAAGAGTAATAACCATTCTAGCAGATTTAAAAAGATCATAGCAACTACTTTAATATTTGTTATATTTCTTTATACCTTAAGTTATACAAATTCAAGTTATGCCAATTTGGAAGATAACGAAGAAATAAATTTAGAAGAAATAAAAGAAGAAGCGGTTGAAACATCAGCAGATGTTAGTGAAGAGCCAAAACTAGATGCAAGAATAGCACTTGTGTATGATAGAAGTTCAGGAAATGTGTTATATGAAAAAAATGGATATAAAATAAGCAAGATGGCAAGTACAACGAAAATTATGACTTCTATAGTGATTTTAGAAAAAGCAAACTTAAATGATGTGGTTGTAGTAGATAAAAAAGCAGCAGGTACAGGTGGATCAAGGTTAGGACTAAAAACAGGAGATAAAATTACAGTAAATGATTTATTATATGGTCTAATGTTAAGGTCTGGTAATGACGCTGCTGTAGCCTTAGCAATACACGTAGGTGGTAGTGTAGAGGGATTCGCTATGTTAATGAACGAAAAAGCAAAAGAACTAGGACTAAAAAACACTAATTTTGTAACTCCACATGGATTAGATAATGATAAACATTATACAACTGCATATGAGCTTGCAAAAATGGCAGATTATGCATTAGAAAAAGAAAAATTTAAGAAAATTGTAGGAACAAAAAATTGCAACATAACTATTAATGGAGTATCAAAAAATATCACTAATACAAATGAGTTATTAGGATATTTAAATGGAGTATATGGAATTAAAACTGGTTTTACTAATGGAGCAGGTAGGTGTTTAGTGACAGGTTGTAAAAGAGGAAATTTAGATATAATAACGGTAGTTTTAGGAGCAGATACTAAAAAAATAAGAACATCAGATAGTGTAAAATTAATAGAGTACATTTACAATAATTATGAAATGATAAACATTAAAGATATTGTAGAAAATAAATTTAATGAATGGTTACAAATAAATCAGGATAGAATTTATATAAATAAAGGAACTAAAAATAAAATGGAACTTTGTTTAGAAAATATAAAATTTGAAAACATGGCAATAGAAAAACAAAGTAAAGATAATATAAATATAGAAGTTAACGCAATTTTTTATTTTGAAGCACCAGTAGAACAAAGACAAATAGTAGGAAATTTAAAAGTTATGGTGGATGGGAAAGAAATTGAAATCATAAATGTATATAATAAAGAAGAAATAGAGAAAAAGGAGGTCAAAGATTATATAAAAGAGTTTCTATATAGTGTGAGATATTTTTGAAATTTGAATGAACTTTGGGGGACTTTTTGTATTTTACCTAAAGTTCATTTTCTTTGTAAACTTAAAGGAACGTCTAAAAAGTTAAATATTTAAGATTTTATGTTATGGAGACAAAAAAGATTGTGTAATTTTTTAAAATATAGTATAATTACAACAATTATTGTAAAAAGCGAAGTAAATAAAAGTCTATAATGCAAACTATAGATTTAAGAGCATATATGCTTATGATTGCTAAGCTGTACAAAGGAAAAGGGGAGAAAAATATGGAAAAAGATGTGGAGAAAACTAAGAAAAATGACTTGACGGAAAACGGAAAAAATAAGAATAAAGAAATGAAAGCAGAAAAGAAAAATAATAAGGAAAACAAAGAAAAGAGAAAAATGAAATTATGGAAGAAAATTTTAATAGTAATAGCTGTAATACTACTCATATTTATAGCCATAGTTTTAAGAAAGTTTATTATATTAAATGATATCGACAATAAAGTATCAGAATATGAAAACAACCAAAATAACATATATAGTAAAGTGGTATCTACTACTAGCGAATATACAATGCAAGTAGAGTGTTACATTAAAGATGACGTTATTAAATATGTTTTCGAAAAGACGGATAAAGACGGAACAAAAACTAGATTAATTCAAATTACATATCCACATGAGAGAAAGTTGTATGCAGAAGATAGCAATACAAAAGTAATGCGAGTGTACAAAGAAGAAGCTCCTGTGAGAGGAAGCCACATAGAAACAGAAGCTCCAGCTACTATTAGTACAATAGCAAACTTTGCATACAGTATGAGCATTCCAGAAAGAATTATAAATAGTATTTGCACAAGTATAAAATCGGTCGAAGTTAACGGAAAAGAATGCTATGAATTATCTAATGTATTTGGATCTAACTATATGGAATTAAAAGATGTAAAAATAATGGCTTATGCAGAAAAAGAAACAGGATTGCCAGTAAAATATATAGAAATTGTTAATGAAAATGGGCAAGAAGTTGAGAATGTAACAGAATACGAATATAAGTTTAATTGTGTTACAGATGAAGATTTAGCAGAACCTGATGAATCTCAATATGAATTACAAGAATAATTATGCTATTAAGTAAAAAATTAAATAAGAGGATATAAATGTTATAATACGAGTTACACTTTATTGTAACTCGTATTATAATTAGTAGTGACGGATAAGTAGCATATATTATTACGGCTTATAAATAAAATTCTTTAACTATTAAGTATTGACTTTTTAAAACATTTTTGCTATTATATTAATTGTTATTTTAATATATATTCAAAGTGCAGGTATAGTTTAGTGGTAAAATGAATCCTTGCCAAGGATTAGTTACGAGTTCGATTCTCGTTACCTGCTCCATTTTTTTATTATTTTTAGACTTGCGGGAGTAGTTTAGTGGTAGAATGAAACCTTCCCAAGGCTTAGGTGTGAGTTCGATTCTCATCTTCCGCTCCAATAAAAACTATATTTGTAAAAATAAGTATTAAATCAATGACAGGAGCATATAATTTACAAAAGATATTTTTGAAAATACTAAGAAAACTTAATTGAAGACGGCGACATAGCCAAGTGGTAAGGCACGAGTCTGCAAAACTCTGATCCCCGGTTCGAATCCGGGTGTCGCCTCCAAATTTAGTACCAGTATTACTGGTACTTTTTTATTGCAAATAATTAAATTCTTTAGTATACTATTACTACAATTATTAATAAAGTAGGTGTTTTATGAGCAATTCATATTCTTTTCAAGAAGAAGCAATTGAAAAAATTATAGATTTCTATAACTCAAATATAAGAAATGCAAAAATGTGTCTTTCTACTGGATTAGGTATAAGTTATATATTAGTAAATGCAATTGCCAAAATATTAAAATCAGACAAAAATTGTAAAATATTATTACTATGTGGTACACAAAATAAAGTTATTCAGTATTATGAAAAACTAATGTCTGAATTTAATACCGTAAATGCCATTGAATTTTTGCCAGACTTAAATGGAAATGGAATATTTATAGAAAATTATTCTAGCATTTTAAGAGATGCAATGAACTTTGATTATAATAAATTTAATTTAATAATTTGTGATGACTTAAATTTCCTTAATGATGAATATAGGTATCCTTTTTTTGATAACTCTTATACAGGAAAGCGCCTAAGTATAACAAATCCAAATGAAAAAAATAAATTGGCTGAAAATGATAAAATAATTTTTAATTATAATATCGTTAATGCTGTAGAAAATGGATATTTTACGTCAGTAAAAGAAAGCGATTTTGTAAGAGATTTTCTACTTGCATTTTTAACAAACCTTGGATTTCAAAATATAGAGTTAGAGAAAAGATATGGAGCAAGAGCGATAGATATAATTGCAACTAAAAATAAAGAAAACTATGCTTTCGAAGTTAAAACATATAGAACTAAATATGTGTCTTCAAGTTTGATTGAAAGATCTGCACATATATTCTCTGGAAGTATGCAAAAAGTAGCAAAGATAAATTTTAAACCTATCATGATAACAAATTGTAGAGTAGATTTAACTTTGAAAGAAGAAATTTTATCAAAAACTAAAATTGAAATTTGGGATATCTCAAATTTAATATATCTATGTAATAACTCATCAGACCTAATACAGAAATTATCTTTATATAGTTCTTTTCCGATTTTAGATATAAAAGCCGAAAAAACGCTTTCATATAATGATATACAGGAAAATGTTAGTAAAGTTAAAATTGAAAGTAAATATCATAAATATGAAGAATTATTTAATCAATGTAAACCTGGAAAAGAAGATGAAAAAAAATATGAAGAAATTTGTGAAAGTGCAATAAAGTATTTATTTAAAACAGAATTTTTTCAAATATCAAGTCAGCATAGCACTAATGACAATATTTTCAGAATGGATATGATTTCTTCCTTAAAGGGAACTACTGAATTTTGGAAATTTCTTATGCAATTTTTTAATACAAAATTTGTTGTATTTGAGTTTAAAAATTATTCAGAAGAAATTTCACAAAATTTAATATTTATTACGGAAAAATATTTATATCCAGCAGCCTTAAGAAATGTGGCATTTATTATATCTAGATATGGGTTAGATAAAAATGCCAATTTAATAGTTGATTCTAAAATAAAGGACGAAAAAAAATTAATAATTAGTTTAACTGATAAAGATATACTTATTATGATTGCACTAAAAGAAGAGGGAAAAGAACCATCAGATTATTTGCTTGAAAAAGTAGAAAAAATGTTAATGTCATTAAGTATATAAATATATAGAACGAAAATTAAAAGTATGGTAAGTTTTAAAGGTAATTTCCAAAAGAAAAAGTAAAAAATAAATATTGCAAAAATGCTTGACAAGCTACGGAAAATAAGGTATCATATTAAAAGTATGTTTTATAATATGCGAAATTCAAAATTACGCATAAGGGGAACGTAAAAAACATGTTTTTGTATAAAAAATTGTAATATAAATGAATAATAAAAAGGTAGTTGGTATTTATGTTAACATACCAGCAACCTTTTTATTGCTACTTTTTATCGATTATGTAAATTTATAAAGAAGAGGAATTTCTTTATTATTACTTACGGAATTAAAGGTTTAGGGAGCAGTAAACTAATAATTTGGTAAACTAATTTTAAAGATAAGAGGGACTTCTTTTAAATCCATATATATTTTAATTCTGCTTTAATATTTTGTAGGGGTGATTTTTTTGGTAAAAGAAATTAAGCATGAAAAATGCTCACGTAAAACTTTCTCGAAAATCGGTGATTCTATCGATATACCAAATCTTATTAAAGTTCAAAAGGATTCATATGACTGGTTTATCCAAGAGGGACTTGGAGAAGTATTAAGAGATATTTCACCTATAGTAGATTATTCAGGAAACCTAGTACTAGAATTTTTGGATTACTATATGGAAGAAAAAACAAAATATACTGAGGAAGAAGCAAAAGAAAGAGATGCTACATATGCAACTAGACTACATGTTAAAGTAAGACTTATAAACCGTGAAACAGGAGAAATAAAAGAACAAGAAATTTATCTTGGCGACTTTCCTGTTATGACAGAAAGTGGTACTTTTATTATTAATGGTGCAGAAAGAGTTGTAGTAAGTCAATTAGTTCGTTCACCAGGTTGCTATTATGCAACAGAATTCGACAAATCAGGAAAAAGGATATATACATCTACAGTTATGCCAATAAGAGGTGCATGGCTAGAATACGAAACAGATGGCAACGATATATTTTATGCAAGAGTAGATAGAACAAGAAAAATACCTGTTACTACATTATTAAGAGCTCTTGGAATTGTAACAGATGAGCAAATATTAGAGTTATTTGGAGACGAAGAGAAAATAAAAGCTACACTTCAAAAAGACCCAATAAAGACACAAGATGAAGCATTAATTGAAATATATAAAAAATTAAGACCAGGTGAATTACCTACAGCAGATGCTGCTAGAAACTTATTCAATGGTTTATTATTCGACCCAAGAAGATACGATTTAGCAAAAGTAGGAAGATATAAATTCAATAAAAAATTAAGTTTAGCAACAAGAATTACAGGAAAAATTGCTTATGAAGATATAGCAGATCCATCTACAGGAGAAGTGCTAGTAGAAAAAGATAACATGATAACAGAAGATGTTGCTATAGCAATACAAGATACAGGAATAAATATAGTTAATGTAAATGTTGATGGTAAAAAAGTTGTTGTAATAGGAAATGGAACTGTAAATATCCACAGTATGTTACCAGATGTGGATTTAAGTGACATACATGTTAAAGAAATGGTAAATTATGAGGTTCTAAAATCTATTATAGATACAACTGAAAAAGGAAAATTACATGATGTTATTAAAGAAAGAATGGACGAATTAGTACCAAAACATGTTACAACAGAAGATATTATTGCTTCAATTAGCTATTTATTAAATATAGACCACGGAATTGGATATGTTGATGATATCGATCATTTAGGTAATCGTCGTATTCGTTGTGTTGGTGAGCTATTACAAAATCAATTTAGAATTGGTTTAACAAGACTAGAAAGAGTGGTTCGTGAAAGAATGACACTTCAAGACTTAGATATAGTAACACCACAATCATTAATTAACACAAAACCAATTAGTTCATCAATAAGAGAGTTCTTTGGAAGTTCACAACTATCACAATTTATGGACCAAACAAACCCACTTTCAGAGTTAACTCATAAGAGAAGAATTTCAGCATTAGGACCTGGAGGTCTTTCAAGAGAAAGAGCAGGATTCGAGGTAAGAGATATTCATTATACACACTATGGTAGACTTTGCCCAATTGAATCTCCAGAAGGACCAAACGTAGGTCTTATATCAGCACTTTCTTCATTTGCTATTATTAATGAATATGGATTTATCGAAACACCATATAGAAAAATAGACCACGAAACAGGAAAAATAACAGACATTATAGACTATATGCCAGCTGATGAAGAAGATAAATACATCATAGCTCAAGCATCTGAACCAGTTGGAAAAGATGGAAAATTTGTTAATGAAAGAATAAGAGTAAGACATCAAGCAGATATAACAGTTGTTGACAGAGATAAAGTAGATTATATGGACGTATCTCCAAAACAATTAGTTTCAGTTGGTGCAGCGATGATACCTTTCTTAGAGCACGATGATGCAAAACGTTCTTTAATGGGTACAAACATGCAACGTCAAGCAGTACCTCTACTAAGACCAGAATCTCCAATTGTTGGAACAGGAATGGAATATAGAGCTGCAAAAGATTCAGGAATTACAGTTGTTTCTAAAGAAGATGGAACAGTAGAAAAAGTAACAGCTGACGAAATAAAGATTAAAAATAAAAAAGGCGATGTTACAACATATAAATTAAGAAAATTCAAGAGAACAAATGGTGGAACATGTATCAACCAAAAACCAGTAGTTGTTACAGGAGAAAAAGTTAAAGCAGGAGACTTAATTGCAGATGGACCTTCTACAGACAAAGGTGAAATGGCTCTTGGAAGAAACGTTTTAATAGCATTTACAACTTGGGAAGGTTACAACTACGAGGACGCTGTATTAATTAGTGAAAGATTAGTAAAAGAAGACGTATATACATCAATACATATAGAAGAATATGACTGCGAATGTCGTGATACAAAACTAGGACCAGAAGAAATTACAAGAGATATTCCAAATATTTCAGATGACGGATTAAAAGACTTAGACGAAAACGGAATTATACGTATAGGTGCAGAAGTAAGACCTGGAGATATTTTAGTTGGTAAGGTTACTCCAAAAGGAGAAACAGAACTTACTGCTGAAGAAAGATTACTTCGTGCAATATTTGGCGAAAAAGCTAGAGAAGTTAGAGATACTTCACTTCGTGTACCACATGGAGAATCAGGAACAATAGTTGATGTTAAAGTATTTACAAGAGAAAATTCAGATGAATTAGGACCTGGAGTAAATCAAGTAATTAGATGCTATATTGCTCAAAAGAGAAAAATCTCTGTTGGTGATAAGATGTCAGGACGTCATGGTAACAAGGGTGTTATTTCAAGAATATTACCAGAAGAAGATATGCCATTCTTACCAGATGGTACACCAGTAGATATAGTATTAAACCCATTAGGTGTTCCTTCTCGTATGAACTTAGGTCAAGTTTTAGAGGTACATTTAGGTATGGCTGCAAAAGCACTTGGATGGAAAGTTGCAACACCAGTATTCGATGGTGCAATAGATACAGAAATAGAAGATTTATTAGAAGAAGCAGGATTAAGAAGAGATGGAAAAACTGTTGTATATGATGGTAGAACAGGAGAACCATTTGATCATCCAATTACAGTTGGAGTAATGTACATGCTAAAATTACACCACTTAGTAGATGACAAGATACATGCTCGTTCAACAGGACCATACTCATTAGTTACACAACAACCTCTAGGAGGTAAAGCTCAATTTGGTGGACAACGTTTCGGAGAAATGGAAGTTTGGGCATTGGAAGCATATGGTGCAGCTTATACATTACAAGAAATGTTAACTGTAAAATCTGATGATGTTGTTGGAAGAGTAAAAACATATGAATCAATTGTAAAAGGTGAAAACGTTCCAGAACCAGGAGTTCCAGAAGGATTTAAAGTATTAATTAAAGAACTTCAATCACTAGGATTAGATGTACGTTTATATTCAGAAGATAACCAAGAGTTAGAATTAAAAGAAAATATTGAAGATGGAATAGACTTTAATATAGACGAACATAGAAACGACAGTGTAGTTGACGAAAGCGAATTATCAGATGGTTATACTGAAGATGATGCTATTATGCCAGACGAAGAAGATAGTGACGAACTATTTGAAGAATTAGCTGATGATTCAGATGATTTATTAATGGAAGATGATAGCGATTTAGCAGAAGATAATTTGTTGGATGAACAAGATTTATATGACGATGGTATGGACGAAGAATAATTAAAATATTATTAAAAACATAATGATAAGAAAACGTATAAGAATATAGTCTAAAATAGTTAAAAGATATTTATAAAATTAAATAGCCTTTATTATGATAGCTATATAATTTCAAAATAGAATTGTGCAGCAGTGTATATTATATAGCTAGTCATAGTAAAAAACTTAAAAGTAAAGAAAAGGGTAATCTTTACAAAAAATAAGAGAAATAGGGGGCTAAATAGTGGAAGAACTACAAAATTTTAATAAATTAAAAATTGGATTAGCATCAGATGAAAAAGTAAGAGAATGGTCACATGGTGAAGTAAAAAAACCAGAAACTATTAACTATAGAACATTAAAACCAGAAAAAGATGGTTTATTTTGTGAAAGAATATTTGGACCAACAAAAGACTGGGAATGTCATTGTGGTAAATATAAAAGAGTAAGATATAAAGGAATAGTTTGTGATAGATGTGGTGTTGAAGTTACTAAGGCAAAAGTAAGAAGAGAAAGAATGGGACATATAGAACTTGCAGCACCAGTTGCACATATTTGGTATTTCAAAGGAATACCTAGTAGAATTGGATTAATGCTAGATATTTCTCCAAGAAGCCTAGAAAAAGTTATATATTTTGCTTCATATCTAGTTATAGACAAAGGTTCAACAGGATTAACTAAAGGTCAAGTTTTATCAGAAAAAGAATATCATGAGGCAGAAGAAAAATACGGAAAAGGTTCTTTTAAAGCTCAAATGGGAGCAGAAGCAGTAGGAAAATTACTAGAAGAAATAGATTTAGAAAAATTATCTGCTAAATTAAAGAAAGAACTAGAAAAAGCTAGTGAACAGAAAAAAGCTAAATTAGTAAAGAGATTAGATACAGTAGAATCATTTAGATTATCTGGAAATAGACCAGAATGGATGGTTATGAATGTAGTTCCAGTAATTCCACCAGACTTAAGACCAATGGTTCAATTAGATGGTGGTAGATTTGCTACATCAGACTTAAATGACTTATATAGAAGAGTAATAAATAGAAATAATCGTTTAAAAAGATTATTAGAATTAGGTGCACCGGAAATAATTGTAAGAAACGAAAAGAGAATGTTACAAGAATCTGTCGACGCATTAATAGATAACGGAAGACGTGGAAGACCTGTAACAGGAGCTGGTAATAGAGCATTAAAATCTTTGTCAGACTTGTTAAAAGGAAAACAAGGTAGATTCCGTCAAAACTTACTAGGAAAGCGTGTTGACTACTCTGGACGTTCAGTTATAGTAGTAGGACCAGAACTTAAGCTTTATCAATGCGGTGTTCCAAAAGAGATGGCAGTAGAGTTATTTAAACCTTTCGTTATGAAAGAGTTAGTAGGACGTGGAATAGCTCACAACATAAAAAATGCAAAAAGAATGGTTGAAAGATTAAAACCAGAAGTATGGGATATATTAGAAGATGTTATTAAAGATCATCCAGTATTATTAAACCGTGCTCCAACATTACACAGACTAGGAATTCAAGCATTTGAACCAGTTTTAGTAGAAGGTAGAGCAATAAAACTTCACCCATTAGTTTGTACAGCATTCAACGCTGACTTCGACGGTGATCAAATGGCTATACACTTACCTTTATCACCAGAAGCACAAGCTGAAGCAAGATATTTAATGCTTTCAGTTAACAACCTTTTAAAACCTCAAGATGGTAAACCAGTTACAGTACCTACACAAGATATGATTTTAGGTGCATATTACTTAACTATGATAGTTGAGGGAGAAAAAGGAGAAGGAAACTATTATTCTTCTAAAGAAGAAGCAGTTATTGCTTATGAAAACAAAGAATTAGGAATGCATGCTAAAATTCATGTAAGAATGTATAGAGAAATAGACGGAGAAATGAAGCACAAAACTGTTGAAACAACAGTTGGAAGACTTATCTATAATGAAGGAATTCCACAAGATTTAGGATTTGTAGACAGAAGCAATCCAGAAACCGCATTTGAACCAGAATTAAACTTCACAGTATCTAAAAAGAATTTAGGAAAGATAATTGAAAAATGTATTAACAAACATGGATTAAGTGAAGCAGCAGTTCTATTAGACTATATAAAAGCAACAGGATTTAAATATTCAACAACAGGAGCTATTACAGTTTCAGTTGATGATGTTAAAGTTCCACCAGCTAAAAAAGATATATTAGCAGCTGCGAATGAAGAAGTAAACAACGTATTAAAACAATATAAACGTGGTTTAATTACAGAAGAAGAAAGATATCAATCTGTAATTAATATATGGGAAAAAGCTACAGATAAAGTTACAGAAGCCATGAAAAATAACTTTGAAGATTTAAACCCAGTTTACATGATGTCACAATCAGGAGCCAGAGGTAATATTAACCAGTTAAGACAAATTGCAGGTATGCGTGGACTTATGGCAAGTACAACTGGTAAAACAGTAGAAATTCCTATTACATCATCATTCAGAGAGGGACTAGATGCTCTAGAATACTTCATCTCTGCACATGGTGCTAGAAAGGGATTAGCAGATACAGCCTTAAGAACAGCAGACTCTGGATATTTAACAAGAAGGTTAGTAGATGTTTCTCAAGACATTATTGTTAGAGAAAAAGACTGTGGAACAACAGAAGGAATAGAAATATTCGACATTAAAGACGGAAACCAAATAATAGAAGGTTTACATGAGAGACTAGTAGGTAGATATCCACTAAAAGATATTAAAGACCCTACAACTAAAGAAGTTATAGTAGATAAAGACACTATGATTACAGATGCTATAGCAGAAAAAATTGTTACAGCAGGTATAGACAGAGTAAAAGTACGTTCTGTAATAGGATGTAGAACAAAACATGGTGTATGTAGTAAATGCTACGGAATGGGATTAGCTACAAGACAAGAAGTAAATATAGGGGAAGCAGTTGGTATAATTGCAGCACAATCAATTGGTGAGCCTGGTACACAGCTTACAATGAGAACAATCCACTCTGGTGGTGTTGCAGGTGTTGCAGATATTACACAAGGTCTTCCTAGAGTTGAAGAGTTATTTGAAGCTAGAAAACCAAAGGGATTAGCTATAATTTCTGAAATAGATGGTAAAGTTTCTATATCAGATGATAAAAAGAAGAAAGAAGTTACAGTAAAATCTAAAGACAATGCAAAAACATATACAATACCATTTGGAGCTAAATTAAAGGTAAAAGACGGAGATAAAATCTCAGCAGGTCAACCTATTACAGAAGGATCTATAAATCCAAATGAAATATTAGCAATAAATGGAACAGAAGGTGTATATGAATACTTAGTACAAGAAGTTCAAAAAGTATATAGAAACCAAGGTGTTGACATTAACGATAAACACATTGAAGTTATTGCAAGACAAATGCTTAAGAAAGTAAGAGTTGAAGATAACGGAGATACAAGTATGTTTGCAGGATCTTTAGTGGATGTACATGACTTTGAAGACGAAAACGAAAAAGTTATAGCAGAAGGCGGAAGACCAGCAACATGCAAGAGAGTATTACTTGGTATTACAAAAGCATCGCTTGCTACAGAAAGCTTCTTATCAGCAGCTTCATTCCAAGAAACAACAAGAGTACTTACAGAAGCAGCCGTAAAAGGTAAAACAGACGAATTAATAGGTCTAAAAGAAAATGTTATTATAGGAAAACTAATTCCAGCAGGAACAGGAATGAAACAATATAGAAATGTACATATAAGTACAGAACAAACTGAAGAAGCAGAATAATTTGGAAATTAGGGACAGGTCATTTTTCCCGATTTGGGAAATTGGGGACAGGTCCAAATTTTCAAAAAACGAGAAAAATAGAGTAAATCCAAGAATAAAAAAGTTATTATATGATTAAATTCATATAATAACTTTTTTTGACAATTTCATTATATTAAATTACTACTTAAATAATCTATAGCAAATTAATTATATTAATATAAGGTTATATTCTATTATAGTACAATTATTTAGAATAAATTATATATTTAAGATGCTTGTTCATTTCCCTCAACCATTGAAAAATATTTGAATTTATGTTATACTATTAAGGAATTTATAAAAAGGAGAAAAGTATGTCCAGTAGCAGTAAAAAGATATTTGATAGATTTGTTTCAAGGACAAAAATATATTTAGCAATAATTCTAATTTTATTAGTATTAATATGCATAGGTGATATAAGATTTATTATACCATCAATTATTATTTATGCTTTAATTATTGCATACACTTTATGGAGTGACAAAAAAAGAAAATCAGAATTATCAAACCATATAAAAGACTTAACACTAAGTGGAGACAAAGCAGTAAAAACAACTTTAATAAATTCTCCATTTCCATTAATTATTGCAGAGACCAATGGAAATGTAATATGGAGAAGTAGTACATTTGTTAATGAATTTATAAATGTAGACATTAATACAAGACTTACTGATTTATTAAGAGAAATAAAACTTGAAATTGAAAATAACGAAGAAGATAAGAATCATAGTATAAATAAAACAATCGATGTAGGAAACAAAACATATAAAGTATATGGTAAGTATACAAATTCTAAAAATGAATATATGGTAACATTATATTTTATTGACAATACAGAGTTAGTAAAATTGAGAAAGAGATGTGAAGATTCGAACATTTATATTGGAATTCTCATGATAGACAATTACGAAGAAATTATACAAAGAATAGACAATCAGGATAAGCCACAAATAATAGCAGAAATAGAAAAACGTATATATACATGGGTAAGCGATTTTAATGGCTTGGCAATAAAATCTGATAGAGATACATTTGTATGCATTTTGGAGAAAAAATATGTAAAACTTATGAAAGAATGTAAGTTTAACATATTAGATGAAATAAAAGAATTAGATCAAAATAATACTTATCAATTCACATTAAGTATAGCAGTTTCAAATGAAGGATTTAGCAACTACGAAAAATATAAGTCAGCTCAAGCTACACTTGATATAGCTTTAGGACGTGGAGGAGATCAAGCAGTTTTAAGAGAAGACGAAAAATATACCTTCTTTGGAGGTAGAACTCAAGAGTTAGAAAAACGTACAAAAGTAAAAGCAAGAATTGTATCACATGCCTTAAGAGAACTTATATTAGAATCAAAAGATGTAATGATAATGGGACATACAAATGGAGACATTGACTCAATAGGATCAAGTATAGGTATATATCGATTAGCTACAGACTTGGGAAAATCTGCATATATAGTAAATACATCTTATGGATTAAGTTTAGCAAACTTTATAGAAGCTTTGGGAGAAGAAGAAGGTTATAAAAATGTTATTATTAACAAAAATGAAGCATTAGCCAAAATTTCTCCAGAAACATTATTAGTTATAGTAGACACTGATAAAAGAACATATGTTGATGTACCAGAATTATTAAAGGAAACAAGCAAGATTGTAATTATAGATCACCATAGAAGAAGTACAGATTTTATAGATGATTCGATGTTAACATTCCATGAAGTATATGCGTCTTCTGCTGCAGAGCTTGTAACAGAAATTATTGAATATTCAGAAGTTGATGTTAAACTTACAGAATTTGAAGCAGAAGCATTATATGCGGGAATAATGATGGATACTAAAAACTTTACATTTAAAACAGGTGTTAGAACATTTGAAGCAGCTGCATATTTAAGAAAATGTGGAGTTGACATTATAACAGTAAAAAAATGGTTTCAAAGTGATTTAGAAACATATAACAAAATTTCAAAAATTGTTGCTAAAGCAGAAATAATAAATGACACAATTGCAATTGCTGTTTGTGATGAGCAGGATAAAGATATTAACATCATCTGTGCAAAAGCGGCAGATGAACTATTAACAATAAGCAATGTTACAGCATCTTTTGTTATAGGAAATAGTGGAGACAAAATATATATAAGTGGTAGGTCAATTGGAGATATAAATGTTCAACTAATATTAGAAAAACTAGGTGGTGGAGGTCACATAACTTTAGCAGGAGCACAAGTTGAAGGAATGACCATAGAAGAAGTAAAACAAGAGCTTATAAACAGGATTAATGAGTATTTTAGTGAAATTTTAAGTTAAAATTCATAAAAATGTAACAAAATAGGCAAACAAAAATGTTATTTTTATACCAATATTTATTTCTAAGGAAAATATATATAATTCACTTGTGACGGACAGACTCCTTTGCAAATACAAATTGTATTTTTCGTCGAAAAGCGCCCTCAATACACAGATTGAGATTCCCTTTTCTCCTGCAAAAACAATTTGTAATTTTCAATCCGCTAGTCAACGTCACGTGCGTTTATTATATATATTTTCCTTAGAAATAAATATTGGTATATAGAAAAGCATAAATAAAAGATAAACTATTTTATATGAATTAGGGAGGCGTAAAAATGAAAGTTATTTTATTAGAAAACATTAAAGGCGTTGGAAAAAAAGACGAAATAATAAATGCAAGTGATGGATATGCAAGAAATTTTTTATTTCCAAAAAAATTAGCATTAGAAGCAAATAATGAAAATTTAGCGAAACTAAAAGCAAAGCAAGCATCTAATGATTATAGAAAAGATGTAGAAAAACAAGAAGCTATAAAAATGGCAGAAAAACTAAAAGGTATATTATTAAAAATAAAAGTAAAAGCTGGAGAAAATGGAAAAATATTTGGTGGAGTTACAGCAAAAGA
>ERZ1643251.713-NODE-713-length-44075-cov-101.998024_pt1 | contig 44075 bp, 48 predicted proteins | sample MGYA00579261_ERZ1643251 | MGnify/ENA primary metagenome ERZ1643251 (study PRJEB29033, sample SAMEA4952267) | chicken gut metagenome | biome: Broiler Chicken; feature: Gastrointestinal Tract; material: Caecum | place: Ireland | collected 2018 | study: Broiler... | reverse complement strand
GGCTGAACGCTTCCTGGCGGGGCACCAGCACCACCGTGCTGGAGCTGGACGGCCGCGAGGTGGCCCGGGCGGTGACGCCGTATGTAGATGAAGATTTGGCTTTCTAAACCCACCCACCACCCTTTAGATGTGTCCCCCCCTGTCGCTGCGCGACATCCCCCCCTTCGGGGGGAATTTGTGAGAAAGAGGACTTGTTATGGATGATTTCTTTGTAGACGGCCGCGGGTCGAGCGAGTTCGGCGCGCGGCTGCTGGCCAAGTACAGCGTGGGCGGGGTGAGCATCGAGCGCCAGCGGGTGCAGCCTGCCCAGGGCCTGCACTTTATCCCCTGCGCCACCCGCCTGGGCCTGAAGGAGATCACCCTGCCGGTCCACGTCTACGGGGCCACGCCCCGCCAGGCCCAGGAGCGGAAAAGCGCCCTGGACGCGGCCCTTCTGGCCGACCCGGTGGAACTGGCCCTGCCCGACGGTTTTTTGTATCGGGCGTCCCTCGACGAGATCGGCGCGGTGAGCGAGGTCTCGCAGGAGGGGTGTATTTTGTCCGGCAGCTACACCCTGTCGGGCTGCCGCCACGACCTGCCCGAGACCGTCACCCTGCCGGCCGGCGGCGGCACCCTCTACGCCAAGGGCACCGCCCCCGACATGGAGTGCCGCCTGACCTGCACCGTGGGCGCAGCGGCGGACAGCTACCTCATGGCCGGTATTTTGTGGGTGGACGTCCAGGCCGGGGACGTGCTTTGCCTGGACGGCATCCGCCGGGCCGTCACCTGCAACGGGGCCAACGCCCTGCACCAGTGCGACCTGACCCGCTGGCCCCTGCTGGCCCCCGGTCTGAACGCCCTGACCGCCCCGGATGCGCTGACCGTCGAGTATTACCCTACTTGGTTGTGAAGGAGGGCCTGCCATGCTCCAATTTGAAGAGGACGGCCTGCTCCAGACCCTGGACTGCGACAACTACTACATTCAAAGCGAGTGGGACGGGGCGGACAACGTCCTCCACCTGACCCTGCCCGCCCGGCACCCGCAAATGCTCTCCATCACCGAGCGGATGCAGCTGCGGGAGAGCGGGGACGGCCTCATTTACCGCGTGAGCAAGTACGACCGGGGCAAATCGACCCTTGACATCGAGGCCGAGATCGACCTGGACGAGCTGTGCGCCGGCGTCCTGATCGGCTGGACCAACCGTGTGGACGAAAACACGGTGCTGGGCCTGGCGGCCACGGTGGAAAACATCCTCACCGGCACCGGCTGGACGGTGGACGACCAGTCGAACCGCACCGACCTGCAGGAGATCGCCGACTTCAGCGGCACCCTGGTGGAGGCCATCACCGAGGTGGTGAGCGTCTGGGCCAATGACCTGGGCGTCCAGTACGACAACGCCGCCCGGGTGGTGCACCTCTACTCGGCAGGGCAGCGAAACCCCACCGGGGGATACCTCACCGAGGACCTCAACCTGCTGGAAGCCCCCCAGGTGCGCGGCAAGGCGGCCCGGGGCGAGTATTACAACCGCCTGTACCTGATCGGGGCGGACGGCCTGATGCTCCCCGGCGATCACTACGTGGAGAGCCGGGCCGCGGATGACCCCATCGTCTCCCACGTGGAGCCCAACGAGGACATCGCAGACGCCGCCGCCCTGCTGGCCACCGCACAGCAGATGGTGGCCGAGGCGTCCACCGTGGCCCGCAGCTACACCTGCAAGGTGGCCGACCTGGAACGCCTGCGGCCGGAAGAATATGCCCACCTGAAACTCGACCTCTACGACACCGTCATCCTGATCGACCGGGAGAACTACAGCCGCAGCTACCGGCAGATCTCCCGCTTCAAGCGGTACCCCGCCTACCCCGAGAAAAACGAAGTCACCCTGGACACGGTGCCCGGCACCCTCTCGGCCACGGCGGGCACCACCTACTCGGTGGCCAGGGACGCGGCCCGCCGGGCCTACAACGCCCGCAAGGCCGCCCAGGACGCCAGCAAGGTGGCCACCGACTACATCCAGGACAGCGGCGGCCGCGTCACCGTCACCCGCCCCGGCGGCGGCGCAGCGGTGAACATGGGCGCGGGGGGCCTCGGCTTCGAGGGCATCCGCAACCAGTCGCCCCTGTGGACCAACTCGGACATCCTGAACGGCAGTTCCAGCCCGTCGGACTTCGCGGCCCAGACCATCAGCCTGGACCTGTCCAGCTATTCGGCGGTGATGATCCTGTACACCACCTCCATCGCCGCCCACTGGTGGAGCGGCTCGGAGGACGGCGAGATGACCGCCATCACCCTGCCGGTGAACGGCATGACCACCACCATGCTCTACCCCTACAACACCCTGACCCGGCGCAACGTCCGTGTATCCACCACCGGCGTCCGCTTTTACGGCGGGTATGAGCGCTGGCAGGACTACAATCTGGGCATCATCAACACCTTCGAGCTGGACGTGCCCTGGAAAGCCGGCTGGCACGCAGACAACGGCTGCTGCATCCCCTGTTACATTTACGGATTTATGTAACGCTGCGCGTTCCAGGGGGAACCCATTTCTGCGCGCAGCCGCGCGACAGAAATTCCTTCCCCCTGGTATCCCCCTGGGGACAAAATTTTGCCCGGAACCGCGCACTCGCTGCGCTCGCACACTCCCCGGACAAAATTTCCCTGTATGTGTCCCGGCCGTCTGCACATGTCAGCCGGCCGGGACGGATCAGAAATGAGGTGCCGTATGAATCTTTTGGTTTATGACCCCGAGACGGGGGGCGTCCTGTCGATGGGGGTGGTAGCGCCGGAGTGCGCCCTGCCTGCCGAAAAACTGCCCGCGGGGTCGGTGTATGTGGACAGCTTCCCGACGGGCAAGTGGTCCGACTGGCGGTACATCGACGGCGCATTTGTGCCCGCAGAAGGGAGTGACAACGCATGACCCAGACCGTCCAGATCGAGCTGAGCCGCCCCGGGCCTCTGCCCACCCTCTACGCTACAGCTGGCGACCAGTACAGCCGGTTTGTCAAGATGGAGCTGTACGAAAACGGCGCGCCCTACACCCCGCCGGAGGGCACCACCTGCCTGGTGGGCTGGCGGCGGGAGGGCGGCGCCTGCGGCAACTACGACACCATCACCGAGAGCGACGAAACCACCACCCACAGCGCCTATCAGCTGCAAGGCAGTGCCCTGACGGTGGAGCTTTCCGCCGACGTCTGCCGACTGGCGGGCCGCGTCTTTGTCAACGTGGCCCTGATCGGCGCGGACGGCGCCCGCCTGCACACCTGGGAGCTTGTCTGCCAGGTGGAGCGGGGGGCCGTGGCCGACAGCGAGGACGGCAGCCAGCCCAGCGAGAGCGCCAGCCAGGCCGCCAACCGGGCCGAGAAAGCCGCCCAAGACGCCGAGGCCGCCCTCGGCCAGGTGGACGGCAAGATCGACGCCGCCGTCCAGGGCGTCACCGACGAGGCCAAGCAGGCCGCCAAAAACGCCGCCCAGAGCGCCGGGCAGGCCGCTGCCAGCGCCGAAAAGGTGGACAAAGCCCTCGAAGAACTGGACGGGATGCTGGCCGACGGCCCGGTGATGTCGGTCAACGGCAAGACCGGCCGCGTCACCCTCACCGCCGCCGACGTCAAGGCTCTGGGCCTGCCAGCCGCGCCCAAAGCGGGCCAGCTGCTGGTGGTGCAGTCTGTGGGCGAAGATGGGTCCATCACGGTGGGCACCGCCGACAGCGCCCCCGGCGGCGGGCTGGTGGTGTCGGACGTGTACATCCCGGTGGAAAACCGCACCGAGGGGATGCTCTATTTCTTCACAGACAGCGGCAGCGGGGGTGACGGCGCATGAGCACCCGGTACGTGTGGAACCGCTACGATGACGAATACGACCTGGTCCGTTCGTCGATTGCCAACAACACGGTCCTGCAAATCGTCGCCAGCGCGAACCGGGAGATTCACTATACGATCGAGGACGTATCCCGGCCTCGTTACGACAGCGTATCCGGTGCGTTTGCGCTGCGCAATGTTTCCACCAAAAACCTGAACGACGGCGACAGCCAAAGCTGTACTTACTTCTATCTGACCGACGACGAGGACAACGTATACGGCGACAGCGGCGACCGTGTCAATGTGGAATACAACAACAGTTCCAGCATCCGCGTCAGCTGCTCGACCGCAACCCTGTACCGGTACCGCACCCAGCGCGCCGCCAACCACGACGCCACCCGCGGTTCGGTCAGCTCGGCCAATTCGGGCGCGTACCCCTCCAACGGCTGGCGCAGCCCGTACTGGTACGAGCTGCAAGGCTCCGACAGCATCGACCCGGCCGCGGTGAGCCTGCCGGCGTCCATCTTCGGCGGGGACACGGTGACAGTCACCGTCACCCCCTCGGCGGGCAAAAAGTACGGCGGCACCGTGACCTACCAGTACGTCCACTGCTTTGACGGCGGCGATTGGGTGATCGACGCCAACACCACCGACACCGCCTTCCAGCTGACCGTGCCGGAGGGCACGAACACGGTACAGGTGCGCGTCTTTGCCAAGGACGACCTGGGCTTCGCCTCCAGCACGTGGGTGTACAGCGATACCGTGACCGTCACCAACAACCTGGCCCCCACGGCCCCCGGCAGCATCGGCGTGAGCGCGCCGGTGGCGGGCCAGCCGGTGACGGTCACCCTCACCGCCGCCACCGACCCCGACGGCACCGTGGCCGCCTACGTCATCGAGCGGCGGGCGGACGGCGGCGGGTGGCAGCAGGTGTACAGCGGCCCGGCCCTCACCTTTACCGAGACGGTGGGCGCGGACTGGCAGAGCGTCCAGTACCGCGCCGCCGCGGTGGACGACGAGGGCGCACAGGGCCCTTACATCGAGAGCGAGGTGCTCCCCGTCCGCACCGGCGCCGTGACCCTCACGGGGCCCGCCTCCGGCCAGGGCGAGCACGCCCAGCCCTTTGACCTCGGCCCGATCACCCTCGGCCTGACCCCGGCGGCGTCCGACGCCGGCATCGCCTTTGCCGTCCTGCTGGACGGCGCAGAGACCGTTACCGCCAGCCAGGCCGCCGGGGACGAGATCACCCTCCGCATCGACCCCCGGGTCATGGCCCGCGGGGCCCACACCCTCACCGTCACAGCCAGCAAGGAGGCGTATACCACAGCCATGGCACAGTACACCTACACCGTCCCCGCTTGGGACGGCTCCGACATTGCAGGCGGCAAATCCGGCCGCCTGGAGGACTGGCTGGGCAACAAGATGCTGCCCAAGACCCTGGCCCAGGACTGCCTCGGCCCCGGCGGCCAGGACATGGCCACCCTCATCACCCAGGCCCAGCAGGCGGCCGCCGCCGCGCCCCTCGAGCCGGTGGTCAAGGCCGCGCCGCCCTCCGGCAGCTTTGCCCTTTCCCCCGGCGTCCTCTACGACTTCACCCAGGCCGACGCCAGCGCCCTGACGTTCACCTTCACCGAGCCCGAAGCCGGCAAGGCCGCGGCCTACCATGTCATGTTCAAGTGCGGCTCCACCGCGGCCGCCGTCACCCTGCCCGAGGGCGTCAAGACCCCCGACGGCTACGTCATCGAGGCCGGCCGGGTGTACGAGCTGTCGGTATTGGAAGGGCTGCTGACCTACCAGAGCTGGGAGGCAGACGCATGAGGCGGCGGGGGCTTCTGGGCGGCGGGATGGACAAGACCGTCCTTCTCCGCAACTTTGACGCCGCCAGCGGACAGCCCTTCACCAAGTCCACCGGCTTTATAACCCAGGCGGACAGCGTGCTGACGCTGTTTCTGGACTTTACCTTCAACGGCAACCACGGCGACGGCAGCACATCGGCCATCAACAACGTGTTGTGCGCCGGCATCAGCCCCCAGGAATGGAACGACACCTGCTGCCGCCTTTACACCGGCAACGGGGATGTGTCGCAGCTGCTTGTGGTCGGCTTCGACGACGGCGGCCAGCAGTACCTCAGCGCCGGGGGCAGCCTGATCCGCCGGAACAAGGCGGTCATGCGGCTGAACTACGCCGCCGGCACCATGGACGTGTGGCTCAACGGCCAGCAGATTGCCCAGAGCTTCGGAGCCTTCGGGACAGGCGGTCAGGCCGCCTGCCTGGGCGCGGTCAGCATCTCCAACGCCGAGGGCAACAACCGCTTTTACGGCACCTACCACAAGGTCAGCATCCTGCCCGCCGCATTGCGGGACGAACAGCTCCGGGCGCTGACAGAATGAGGAGGCACAATGAACAACAAAGAATTCGTTATGCAATTTTTGCGGAACCTTGGCCGAGAAAAAGCCCTGGCCCTGCAGGCCGCCTCTTCCGGCATGACCGGGACGGAACTGTATGACCAGGAACAGTATATCCCGGACTTCCAGGCGGCCCGCGCCGCCCAAAATATGATGACCCGCACGGCGAGCCGGGAAAACGGCTTTGTCTGCCGGTCTACGGCGGGCCGTGTGGTGCGCCTGATCCAGAACTACGACAGCGACGAACGCCCCGGCGAACCCGAGACCCTGCCCGCCCAGTGGGGCTTTGTGTGGTCCACTGACCCGCGCAAAGCCCTGCCCTTTGTGGCCCTGGCGGACAGCCCTTATAACACCAATAACTGCTGTACCTATCCCGCCGAGGACGGCGTGGATCACGTCTATCAGTCGGGGCAGGACGGCAACGTCTGGCCGCCCCGGACCGTCAATGTCAAATGGACCGACCTGGGCACCGTTGAGGAGGTAATGGGCAATGTATGACGTCAAAGTGTACGACATGGCCACCGAGGCAAACCGGCAGCTTTCTACACACTTTCAGCTGCACGAGTTCGCCTGCACCGACGGCAGCAAGCCGGTCTTTTTGAGCCAGGCGCTGGTGGATATCCTGGAAGCCATCCGGGTGCATTTCGGCCGGCCGGTGAAGATCACCAGCGGCTACCGCACGGTCAGCTACAACGCCAGCCTCAAGAACAGCTCGAAAAAGAGCCAGCACTGCAACGGCCTGGCGGCCGACATCCAGGTGGAGGGCCACACGCCTCTGGAGGTCTACAACTACGCCTGCCAGCTGCTGGGGGACCACGGCGGCGTAGGCATCTACAATACCTTTGTCCATGTCGATGTGCGGGCCACCAAGTCCCGCTTCGACTACCGGACCTGACAGGAGGGCACACCCATGGACAGCACCACCGCGGCGATCCTTGCCGCCATCATCACCGGGGGCCTGTCGCTGATCGGCGTCATCCTCTCCAACCGCGCCGCGTCCAGCCGGATGCAGGCCCAGCTGGAAAAGCAGCAGGCCATCACCGACACCAAGCTGGAAGAGCTGACAAAAGAGGTCCAGCGGCACAACAACTTCGCCGAGCGCATCCCCACCCTGGAGACCAAGCTCAAGGCCGACGAGCACCGCATCTCCGACCTGGAAAAGCAGGCCGAACGCCTGGAAGCCCTGCACACCCACCCGGCAGAGTAACTTTCTAAGTGCTTGTTGCAAGTTTTGCAACTTTTTAACGGCTTTTTAGCAAGTGTTGCATCTCTTTTTGCAACTTTGTTTGTTTTTTGGCCCTGTTTTGCAATCAATAAGGAGGGCACTATGAACATTCACAAAATCGAGCTGTCGGGCTACACCGCCCGGGTGGCGGGGTGTGAGCCCCTCTGCCTGGGCACCGCCGGCAGCCGCGGGAATGAGACGCTGCAGATTGTTCTCGGGGACGGCTGGCAGGGACTGAGCGTCCAGGCAGTATTTCATCCGGCCGGGGTGGCCTGCCTGGTGCCCGAGGACGGCCTGTTGGCTGTTCCCTGGGAGGCCACCGAAAAAGCCCTGAGCTCCATGCAGGGGCGGATCGTTTTCCAGGGGCTGGATGGCAGCGGGCGGGTGGTCAACTCCACCGACGCCGCCTACCAGGTGGCCGCCCACAGCCCCACCGAGGGGGCGGCTGGGGAGGAACCCACTCCCAGCCTGTATGAGCAGTTCGTAAAGCAGGTGCTGGACGCAGCCGGCACCGCCAGCGACGCTGCCAAGCAGGCGGGCCAGTCGGCCACCGACGCGTCCCGCAGCGAGACTGCTGCGGCAGACGCTGCGACTTCGGCCACGACCGCCGCCAAACAGGCGGACACCTCCGCCCAGGCGGCAGCGTCCAGCGCAAAAGCGGCCGCCGACACCCTCGAGCAGCTCAACACCAAGGCAAACGCGGCCCTGACCGACATCGACGACGCCAAAACCAAGGCCCTGACGGCCCTGACCGACGAGGGCACGGCCCAGAAAAAGGCCGTCACCGACGCCGGGAAAAAGGCCCTGGACGACCTCGAGACGGCTCGCAAGGCCGCCGAGGACGGCTTGACCAAGACCGGAAACGCCCAAAAGCAGGCGGTCCAGGATGCGGGCACCTCGGCCCTTGACCAGATCAAAACCGCCGGCCAGAACCAGACCGACAGGGTCAACAAGGCGGGCGAGGACAAGCTGGCCCAGATCGACGCTGTCAACGCTCACCCGCCCATCGTGCAGGACGGCACCTTGTGGACCTGGGACACCGCTTCCGGGGCCTACACCGATACCGGCCTGACCGTGGAGGGCGAGGACGGCGGCTATTATACCCCCAGCGTGGACGGGTCCGGCAACCTCAGCTGGACGGCCAGCAAGTCCGGGATGCCCCCGGTGGAGGGGGCGAACATCCGCGGCCCCCAGGGGCCTGCCGGTACGTCCGCCGACCCGGCCCAGATCGACGCCCTGTATAACGTCCTCGCCAACAAGTGCGCCACCAAGGCCGAGCTGGACCAGCTCTTTGTGGACTGGTGGCACGGCCAGTGGGTGGAGGGGGAGAGCACCTACAACAGTATGCTGGCCCGCTGGTTTGGCAACGTCCTGCATGACGACCGGGTCCACGGGGTCAAGATGCCCCTGTTTGCTACGTCCAGCAGCCCCACCGGCGAAAAGACCGACGACAGCGTGGGCCTTGTCTGCGAGCCCTCCACCGAGGCCGAGGCCAAGCGGGACGACTTTGCCCACCTGGCGCAGTTCTGGTGTGTGGAGGTGGCCGTCGAGAAGAACGCCGACGGCACCCACACCATCTACGCCTGCGAGTTTATCGACCCCCTGGACGTGGTGCGCGCCGGCGGCCCGGACGACGGGCGGCACCTTGTGTGGGTGCTGCAGAAAAACACCTACACCCGGGAGTGGGACGAGGACGGCTACCGCTACTTTAAGATGCGCTGCGACCCCGCCGAGGGCTGGGAGACCTGGCCCCAGGGCACCGACCGGCAGAAGTACGTCTACCCTTACATGGCAAACCCCAAGTACGGCGCGGGCCTGGAGGACGACGGCACCATCGGGTGCCGCACCGGCCTGCCTCCGGTCAACTACTCCAGCCACAACAACAATGTGACCCTCTGGCGGAAGCGCGGCAGCCAGTACGCGGGCGCAAGCGGCAACCTGCTCAAGTTCCAGCTTGCCATGATTTGGCTGAAATACGGCGTCAAGGGCAACAGCGGCACCATCGAAGGCCACAGCTCGCAGAACCTCCAGTATGCGGCGGCCGTCAGCGAGAGCGGCGTCCAGCGCATTCTGCTGACCACCGCCCAGGCGTCCAACTTTAAGGTCGGGTATAACGTCATCGTGGGTGTGCCGGGCAGCGGCGATAACAAGGACCGCGGGCAGGCGTCCATGTACTCCATCCGCCGCAACAAGCGGGTGACCAAAATCGAGACGGTGCAGATCGAGAGTGAGAACTACGGCGCGGTCTACGTCGAGGACGGGGACAACACCTTCGACACCACGGCGGGCACCACCTATATCTCCAATATGCCGTATTGGAGCGGCTGGAACGACACGGTGCAGGGCAACGACGGCAGCCGCTACAACAACACCAACGGCCACGACACCGGCCTGATCCAGAAAACGGAATTCCAGAACGGCGCTTACCTTATCCTGGCGGACGAGCTGTGGCAGTGGGGCACGGACGAGGACGGCAACTTTACCTTTGACTGCTACACCTGCCACGACCAGACCAAAGTGACCACCAACGGGAGCATCTCGGGGGACTATACCAAGCAGGAGGACCTGACCCTGACCTTCCCGGCGGGTACGCCGGATGCCTGGTGGTACATCGAGGATACGGCCATCGCCGCCGATCGGGGCGTCCTCTGGCCGGCTAAAGTCTCCACCGCGGCAGGCAGCGGCACCGGGGTCAAGGACGGCTTTTATCTGGCACCGCGCACCTCCGGCGTGCGCGCGGGGTGGTGCTGCTGCTCCCTTGGTCACTTTGGTTCTGCTGGGCTGGCCGCGCGCCTTTCTAACGGTGGAACTACGGCTGCTTTTTGGGGCGGCTGTGCTGGTGCGCCCGGTTTGTCTGGGTGACGGGGTGAATGGCCTGCTCCTTGGGCAGGCCAGAGGGGGCGCAAGCCCCCTGACACCCAGACAAGCCGCGAGAGGGCCCCCTTTTCATCCGCCGGCCCTGGGGGCCGGCGGCCGCGCAGATTTTTGCAAAAAGCCCTTTCGGATGGGTCGTGGGCGGTGGTATACTTTCGGTGGGATGCTCGATGCCGAGCGTCAGTTTCAGTCTGTTTCTGAGCGTCGCCTGTTGGCGTGCGCGCGGGGTGGTGCTGCTGCAACCTTAATAACTATGGTAATGCTGGGCTGGCCGCGCGCAATTCTAACAATGGAACAACGAATGCTAATTGGAACGGCTGTGCTGGTGCGCCTGGTTTGTGTCATTCTGAGCGTTATTGCATCGGGTATCCCGCGCTTATGAGCGAAAATTGTATCCGAAACCAGCGGAGGCTAGTACCGCGAGGGAAAGCCACCGCCGATACAAACCGAAAGGAAACCTGCTGTGAAAACCTATTGCAAACCCGCCGTCTGCAACATCGAAAGCGTGGACTACATCCGGCCCGCGGTCCACCTGGCCTTTGCAGGCAAACTGCGCAAGAAACGGCCATTCCGCCGCCTGCTGCTGGACACCGGGACCATCTCCCGGGCCGAGCTGCAGACAGAGCTTGCCTCGGGCGACTGCCACAAGATCACCGCCGCCATCGATGCGGTGGCCCTACACGCCGCCCAGCGCATCCAGGCGCGGGACGTGACCTTTGCGCCAGTCCGCCAGTTCGAGCTGCGGGACCGTGGCAAAGTTCGCCAAATCTGCGAGGAGAGCGCCGACCAGCAGGTATTTGAATACATCGCCCAGTATGCCCTGACGCCCCTGTTTCGGGCCAAGATCCTGCCCTGCCAGTATGGCAGCATCCCCGGCAAGGGGCAGGTGTGCGGCAAGCGCAAGCTGGAGCGCATCCTCCGCCACCAGCTTCACGGCAAGACCGACGCCGTCAAGTGCGACATCAAAAAGGCCTACCCCTCCACCAGCGTGGAGGTGGTGATGGGCCTGCTCCGCCGGGACATCGGCAAAAACAAGCCCCTGCTTTGACTGATCGAGGCCATCATGGCCAACTACCCCGGCGGCCACCTGCTGATCGGCGGGTACCTGCCCTGCTGGCTCTACAACTACGTCATGAGCTACGTCCTGCGCTACCTGCTGAGCCACGCCAAGGTACGCCGGGGCAAGCGTACGCCCCTGGCGGCGGCCTGCGTCTGCTATGCCGACGACTTCGTGATTTTTGGCCGCATCTCCAACCTGCGCAAGGCGGTCAAGGACACCGTCCGCTGGACCAAGGAGGCCCTGGGGCTGGACATCAAGGACGCCTGGCAGGTTATCCACTTCGCCAGCTTTGAGGGCGAGCGCCAGCAGTGGGAGGCCCGCCGGGCGGGCAGCCACAAACGCACCCCCGGCGTGGACATGATGGGCTATGTGGTCCGACGGACTTACACCATCGTCCGCGGCAGTAACTTTGTCCGCATCCGCCGTCAGTTCTTGCGGGCAGCCCGTGAGCTGGACGCCCTGGGCTATGTGCCCTGGTGGCGGGCCCGGACCCTCTGCGCCTACTGGGGGCAGCTCAAATACACCGACAGCATCTACTTCTGCCAGACCTACGACGCCTATCGCATCTTCAAGGCGGCCCGGCGCTCGGTGGCCTGGAAAGCCCGAAAGGAGGCACAACGTGGAGCAGTATGTCAAGCAGCCGGCTGAGGTCGAGGTGTTCGACCTCGGCGGCCAGACCGATATCATCCTCCGCCGCAACATCCAGCAGGCCGAGCAGCCGCTGGAGGACGGCGGCACACAGACCATCTGGACCTGCGAGGAGCGTCAGCTACGCGTCCCCGGCAGCTACACCGCCGAGGATGTGCAGGCCGACTTCGACACCTGGTGGGACTATGATCCCACCGTGCCGGAGGACCCCGACGACCCCGAGACCCGTATCATGGCCGCCTTTGCGGACGCGATCCGCGGCGGCGTGAACGGCATTTGAAGAAAGGAATCCTACATGAACACCAACATTACCGCCGGCACCATCGCCCGCACCATCTGCCTGGCCCTGGCCCTCACCAATCAGATCCTGAGCGCCACCGGCCATGCCGTCCTGCCCATCGAGGACGCCCAGGTGGAGACCCTTGTCACCACCGGTCTGACCGTGGCCGCCAGCGTCGCGGCCTGGTGGAAGAACAACAGCTTTACCCTCCCCGCCCGCATCGGCGACGAACACATGAACGCCGCACGCAAGAAGTAAACCACCGGCAGCCCCCGCACATGGGGGCTGCCTCTTTTCTGTTTCAAGGAGGCATTATGACCCGAGAAGAAAAATTCAACGATTACGAAGGCTTCGTGGAAAAGTTCAAGCCCAAAAAGACCACCGACGACTGCTACACCCCGCCCATGGTCTATGAGGCGGTTAAAGACTGGGCCTGCCGGCGCTACGGCATCGACCCGGCCTGCACGGTCCGGCCCTTCTGGCCCGGCGGCGATTACGAGCGCTTCGACTACCCCGCGGGGGCGGTGGTGCTGGACAACCCGCCGTTTTCCTGCCTGGCAAAGATCGTGCGCTTTTATGCCGAGCACCAGATCCCCTATTTCCTGTTCGCGCCCGGCCTCACCGCCCTCGGCCTGACCCGGCACGGCGCGGGCATCGTCTACGCCGACAGCCGCATCACCTACCACAACGGCGCCGTCGTCAACACTGCTTTTGCGACTTCCTACGGCCCCAACGTGGTGGAGATCTCCCCTGATCTCGGCGAAGCCATCAAGACCGCCCAGCGCAAGGGCCGCACCATCCAGCGGACGATCTACCAGTACCCGCCCAACCTGCTCACCACCCAGGGGGCGCTGGCCCTGGCCCGCAACGGTGTGCACTACGCGCTGCCTCGCCGGGAGGCGGTATTCATCCGCGCCCTGGACGCCATGCGGGCCGAAAAGAAGGAAGCCTTCGGCGGCGCGCTGCTGATCTCCGATGCGGCCGCCGCCCGCAAAGCGACCGCCGAGCAGACCATCCCGCACCCCGACACCCCCACCAGGGTGTGGACCCTCTCCGACCGGGAGCGGCAAATCATCGCCGAACTGAACCACAAAGACAACGAAAGCCCCTGTGCTGCACCTTGACGGTGTGACACAGGGGCTTTTCGTTTTGCCTGCCGACTTTTTGCAGACTTTTTCAATGGATTTTTCTGCGTTTTCACGGTCGTTCATGGTGATTCGAGAGAGCCGCAAAAACGAAAGAAACCGCATGAACACTTGATTTTTCAAGCATCCATGCGGATTTTGTATAAGTTGCGCCAGCAGGAGTCGAACCTTTTGAATGTATCTAAATTCCGTTATTTATTTCTGTTCGACGACTTTTTGCAGACTGTAGAACGCATTGAGCTGGTCCGTAGCGTTCTGGAGCTGCTGTTCCCGAATGTGGGTATAGATTTTGCGTGTGGTGGATATGTCCGCATGGCCAAGCAGCTTTTGAGCCTCCAGCTCTCCCACATTTGCCTCGTACATGGCGGAAGCCATCTCATGGCGGAACTGGTGAGCCGTCACCGCTGGGCGTACTACAGGCGGTAAGTCTTTCAGGGGGCGTATCCCCTTGGCGTCTCGCTGCCGGCGTTTGGCGCGGTAGCGCTCCCCACTCTCGCTGGGCTGCACCATACCCAGGGCCTTGCAGTATTCCAGCCAAAGGTGATGGTACTGGCCATCGGTCAGGGGCTCGGGGCCGCCGGATAGTATGTAGTCGCTGGGACGACCTCGGCGGGGCTCCAGGACAGCCCGCAGCGGGTCCAGCAACGGGACCTTGCGGACGCTGTTCCTGGTCTTGGGGGTACTGATCCGCACCCCGCCGCCTTTCCAGCTGGCCGACTTGGTGACGCTGATCCATCCAGATGCAAAGTCCACGTCCCGCCATTGCAGGGCCACCACCTCTCCCAAGCGGCAGCCGGTGTACATGAACAGCCAGGCACACAGCCCAAAGCCCTCTGGGTGAGCCCGGACCAGCGCGATCTGCGCGGGGGTGGGCGGCAGCCGCTCTTTCTTGGGCGCGCCCTTGGGCGCCCGCACCACGCTGACCGGGTTATACACCTCGTTGTCCCGCAGGCACCAGAACCGGAAAATCAAGCTCAACACGCTGCGGGCGTTTTTGATGGTGCTTTCTGCCCTGCCCTCGGCCTTGAGCTTCTGGCCGAAGTTGTCCACCATGCCGGGGGTGATCTCCTTCATCTGCCGGCCTGAAAAAGCCGCCAGGCAGCGCTGGTAGTGGGCCTCGTAAGTTTTGCCTGTGCCCGGCTTGATCCGCTTCTGGTAGTCGGCCCACCAGTCGGCGGCGACGTTCTCAAAGAGAGCTGAGGCCTCCTGCCTGGCGTTGAAGTCCACCAGGGCCTGCCGGTATTTGTCCTCGCACTCTTTGGCCGTCTGGCCCAGAAAGTGCCGCACCTTGCCGTCCGGCATCTTGCGCTTGATCTCCATGCGGCCGTCTGCGCGGCGTTTCTTTTTTGCCATGGATAAAACCTCCTTTAGGGTACAGTTTGACAAACCCACCCGAAAAGAGGTATAATCGCAAGTGTCTAGGCTGTGCGACGACCCTCTTTTGAGGCGAGCCGGTCTTGCCCGTTTGGCTGTTCCAGCAGCCGGACGGGCTTTTTATTTTGTCTTAAATGTGGTACAATGAAGTCACAAGCCCTGTGCCCCTGGCGGATGCTTTGGGGGCAGGCAGAGGGACCCTTTTTCATATCCCCCGGCGCGGTGCGACGCGCTGGGGGATTTTTGCGTAATTTCAGCGTATTTTCGCTGCAGCAAGCCGCCGTCAAAGAAAGATTTATTTTTCTATCGTTGATTTCTCCATATAATTTTTATATAGAAAAGGCGTTTACCCTTTCAATCGTTTTACTGATCCTTGTTTTCATAGTAGGCGCAAGCCTTTTGAATGTATTCTTCTGTCGTTCCCATGATCTCCGCGATTTCCCAGAGTTCGTACCCTCCGGCAAGCAGCTTTTGCAGCTCGGCCCGCGGGATCGCGTTCTCTATATACCATTTGTCGGCTCTTACTTCATGCCGCATGATAGAATCTCTGGCCGTTTTCTCACTGTAAAACCCGCCATATAAGCAATGCCCGAGCTCATGGCCCAGATGGGCAGCTTCCTCTCCGGCAGGGTAGCGATGGGAGTTATCCATCCCGATGTACTGCCGGCCGTCCAGCTCGAGCGCCAAACTGCCACTTTCCGGCAAGGGGAAAGCCGACACATCAATGCCTTTATCTTCTGCCAATCGATATAGTTCATTTAAAGTCATTTTGCATCACGCTCTTTAATGAACTGGGCAAAGCGCCGAACTTCGTCCAGCTGCTTGTCAGTTGCTTCACCGCCAAACAATGCAAATTTCAAATCATCTTCCGAGACCTCGCCACCTTTGGCGGGGTCTTTTTCTGTTTCAGTGCCCAAGAGATAGTCCGCAGTCACACCAAAGTAGTCTGCCAAACGGTTGAGAGTTTCACCATTGGGCACAGCGCCACCTTGCCATTTGTTCCAGGCTGTCCGGCTTAAACCACAGTCTGTGCAGGCTTTCGTTCTGGATACGCCTTTTTTGCCACAAAGCAATAGAAAGTTGTCATAAAACACAAAAAGTCACCTCGTCTTTTGTGCAGACGCACGAATATAACCAAAGTTGCTTTTTGCGTATTGACAGGCAACCAAAGTAGCCGTATAATAGGCGCACAAGGCAACCAAAGTTATCTAGTTACTATCCTACTTGCAACATCATAGTAACACCAGAGTAAACCAAAGTCAACTATTTTGTCTACAAAAGATAACTTTCGTATGCTTGCACAAGAAAATCCCGCCCATTTGAGCGGGATTACGAAAGAAGGTGACAAATACAATGCCCGAGAAATGGACTGGCGACTTGCTGGGGCGAATGCATCTGGCAGGCGTCACCGCAAAGGAACTAGCCGCAGAAGCAGGTTTAAACGCCAAATATCTGAGCACTGTGCTCAACGGCCATAAGAAGCCAAAAGGCGCTGAGGCCAAACTGAACGCTGCGTTGGACCGACTGATTGAGAAGAAGGAGGACAAATAAACTTTGAGACTACTTTTTGAAGTCGCACTTTTTACCGTAGCCGTAGTTTTTGGGACCAAGTGGCACCTTGTAAGCAAGAACTTCAAGGGCCTTCTGATTTACACCGAATACAAAGGCTGTAAACCTACCAATAAGGACCTGGAAGAGTGCCTGCAAGCTATCCGTGACGGAAAATTTCCAAACTCCTAATTATTTTAAGAGGCTAACAATCCATTCAATCGTATTTTTTATTTGTCTTTTCCATCGGTTTTCCATATAAGCAATTCCATTTGTATTCAAATCAAATGTATACAGACTAAATGGATTGATTAGTCCGGCTTTGCCCAGTTCGTTTTCAACAGTAAACGCATCTTCGTTTTTCCATCCAAGCTGTTTTGCAATCGCCTGGAGTTCCCCTATTTTGAATTGGCAAGCCCTTTCAATCGTATCCCCGTCTTTTATTCTCTTTTTATAGGTTTTATAAATTGCATTCAGCAACTTTTTAGCATTTTTTGTGAGTTCAGCATCTGTCATTAAGTCCACATCCTTTTCTTTTTTCCCATTCTACCACAAAAGGAGGCAAAAGGACAACCAATGGACGAAAAAGCAAAAGCAGCCCGCCGGGCCTACAAGCGCGCGTGGGCCAAAAAGAACCCTGAGAAGATCAGGGCCCAGCAGGAACGCTACTGGACCAAGAAGGCCACCCAGGCCGAACAGGAACCTGAACACAAGGAGGACACCACCAAATGAAACGCGACGACACCGCCGCTATTTACCACGAGCTGAGCGGCCGGTACGGCCAGACCATGACCATGCAGGACGCCTGCAAAGAGCTGAACTTCAAAAAGCCCGAGACAGTGAAAAAGGTCATGCCGGCCGGCTGGATCGGCGCCAAAGGCGGCCTGCGGATCAAGACCATCAGCTTTGCCCGCCAGCTGGCGGAAATGAGCGACTAAAGGAGGACACCATGAGACATTTTTACATCCGTAAGGCCGTTATCCTGGCGGTCCGGACGGCGGGCCTCGGCATGCTGGTCCCGGCACTGCTGACCCTGGGCGGCCTCATCGAGGGGCCGGCGGCCCTGTGGTGGCTGTACGCCCTGGGCTGCCTCGGTTCGGTCTGCGCCAGTATCCTGCTGATCGGCCTGGGCGAAGTACTGGACGGCGAGCTCGCTGCCGACCTCAAAGACTGGCAGCAGGTGCCCGTCCGCAAGATCGATCGGAGGCACAGCGCATGAAAGCACGTTGCAAGTTTGGCGCGGCCCTGCTGGCCGCCGTGCTGCTGGCGCTGGCCGCCTGGCACGTCCGACAGATGCACGCGGTGGTCCGAGCCGTGGACCGCATCTGCCTGTAAACAAAGCGGCCCCACCCGATGGACTAGATCGGGCAGGGCCAAAAGGTGAGCACTCGCAACGGCTCACCTCGATTATACATGGAGGTTTGATTTTATGCAAGATAAAAAAATTCGTGCGTCCATCAACGCCAAGTTTGATTTTGATTCCGGCACACTGGAAGCCAAGATCACAGGCAGCCATCTTGCCGTCTGCTTCCTTCTCGGTCAGCTGATTCAGAATTCGGCTAAGTCCAAATCAAAAGTAAAGGGCATCCCTGAAGATCAGGCGTTAGAAGAAGTTTTCCGAATTGTCAATGATGCAGCTCACTTTTCGGCCGTTTCTGAGTACAGGATTGATTTATCACACGAATCCAAGGAGGCCGGCCATGACTGAGAACGAACGCATGACCCACCAGCGGGCAAACGGCATCAAGGACGGTTACTGGAGCGCCGCCACTAAAGCAGAGCTTGTCCAGCGGCTGGCCGAATACGAGGACACCGGCCTCGAGCCGGGGGAGATCAGGCAGCTGCTGTACGAAGTGTACAGGCTGATAAAGGAGGTGAGCAGCCATGACCAAAGTTGAGATTATCGCCCTGGCTGAACATTGGCAGGCCAAGGCCGACCGCGCCATGGCCCGCTACCAGGAGGACGGCCTGGCCCGCCACAACCGCGAGCGGGAGCAGGCCCAGGACCTGGCCGACGCACTGCGGGTCGCCGCCAATGCGGCCGATGACCACAGCGAGCTGATAAGCCTGCGGGGCGCGGTCTACTGTCTGGCCGTCAAGGCCCACGCGGCCGTCGATGCGCTGGACGTTCCCTACCGGGCCGCCGACCGGGACATCCTCACCGACCTGGCCCGCAACATCATATCCACCGCGCGGCTGTACAGGGTGGACAGTGAGATGAACCCGGCCCGCAAACCCACAGGAAAGAAGGATCAGAATCATGACTGAGAAAGGCTACAACATCCATGAGATCGTGGCCCAGGTGCGCAGCGCAGGCAACCCTCAAATGGCCGCGATGGAAGCCATTGCCGACAACAAGTACCTGGTGGAGTCCGAGCTGCTGGAGGCGCTGGGCGTCATGTCCTTCGGAGACCTGCCCACCACGCCTTACCCGGACGCACCGGGCAGAGAAAAGGCAGACAAACCGGCGGCAAAGCCCCGCAAAAAGCCGGGGCCTCGGCCCGGCGGCCGGCGCAAGCCTGGCCCAAAGGCACAAGCCCCCACCAAGACGCCGTCTGAATCCGGCACCCTGCGGAACGCCCTGGGCAAGGCCCTGGGCGGCCTGGAGGAATTCGCATCCATCTGGGGCAGCGTTCTTTCCGACCCTCACGGCCCGTTCAGCGCAGCCCAAGTGGAAGCCCTGGCACAAATCGATGAGGCGGCCAGCATTTGGCTGAGCGGCTGGGATGCCGCAACGATGATGCTGATAGGGGGTGATAACCATGACAACTGACCTTATCCCCATCCGGGTGCAGGCCCCGGCCATCCCGGAGCCCACCAGCAACCTGGACGAAGTCCAGGCCAACATCGACACGCTGCTGGCAGCTTATACCGGCCGGGTGTACACCGCCGACGACATCAAAGGGGCCAAGGCCGACCGGGCCCAGGTCAACCGCTGGGACAAGCAGCTGTCCGAGGCCACCCAGACCCTCAAAAAGCACTATCTGGCCGCGCTGGATGCGCCCCTGAAGCGGATCACCGCCATGCAGGCCCAGCTGAAAGAATGCTCCGCCGCCATCGACCGGCAGGTCAAGGCGGTGGAGGAAGGTGAGCGGGAGGAAAAGCGCCGCGCCCTGGAGATGATCTACCACGACGCCGCCGGGGAGGACCTGGAGCCGCTCATCCCCTTCGACCGGGTGCTGGAAAAGCGCTGGCTCAACAAGACAGTCAGCCTGTCCGCCGCCGGCCGTGAGCTGCGCAAGGCCCTGGAGACCCACCGGGAGGCCCTGCGGATCATCCGCACCACCTGCGGCGAGGACGCTAAGGCTTGCACCACCGAGTACCTGCGGGACCTATCCCTCAATGCGGCCATGACCGAGCGCCAGCGCCGGCAGGACGCCCGGGCCGCCCAGGCACAGGCCGAGGCGGCTCGCAAAGCCGCCGAACAGGCCCAGCGGACCGCGCCGGTCATTATCCCTCCCACCGAGGAGGAGCGGGCCATCCGGGCAGAGGCTGCCCAGGCTGCCCAGGCCAGCGCCTTCATGACCCCCGAGGGCCGTCTGGACATGAGCCTGCTGCAGACCTTCGCCCAGCCCCAGGAGGAACCCCAGCGCCGCCGCTACCGGTTCTGGGTGGATTTCACCCCCGAGGACATCGCCTGGTTCAAGGCGTCCGCCGCCGAGCGGGGCTTCAAGTTCGGGTCCATCAAGTAAGCAACAAAAGTACATAGATACAGGAGGTACATACCATGGCATTCACACGCAACGGCCAGACCGCCGGTTCCGCCCGCACCACCACCCGCGCCGCTCAGGCAGCGCCCCAGTTTGAGACCGCCGGCAGCGCCGCCATGACCTCGGCCACTCCCACCAAGCCGGTGGAGATCGAAGCCGCTGATGGCCAGCACTTCGCCGTCAGCTTTGAGGATGTTCGGCACTTCATCAGCCCCAAGGCCACCGACGCCGAGTGCAAAATTTTCCTGGAGACCTGCCGGGCCTATCATCTCAACCCCTTCACAAAAGAGGCCTACCTCATCCACTACGACAACAAGTCGGATGAGACGCCTGCCACCATCGTCCTGGGCAAGAGCTGCTATATGCAGATGGCCGAGCGTCACCCCAGCTATGACGGCTTCGAGGCCGGGGTCATCGTCCTGACCGACGGCCAGATCGAGGCCCGAGAGGGCTCCATCGTCTACGACGGGGAGGAGCTGCTGGGCGGCTGGGCCCGGGTCTACCGCAAGGATCGCACCCGCCCCAGCTACGAGGAGGTCAAGCTGAGCGAGTACGACACCGGAAAGAGTCAGTGGGCTGTCCGGCCCGCCACCATGATCCGCAAGGTGGCCCTGGTCCACGCCCTGCGGGAGGCTTTCCCCTCCACCTACGGCGGCCTGTACGACGAGAGCGAGGTGGCCGTGGACGCCGAATCTACCGCCAGGGAGCTGGACGACGACGAAGTGCCGCGCAGCCTGCCCCGCAGCCGGAAGGCACCAGCGCAGCCGGCGGTGGAGATCGTCACCTCCGACAGCCCCGCCGAGGGGCCCCAGGACAGCGAGGATGACCCGTTCGGGGGTGAGGACGCATGATCATCAAAACGCGGCTGGGGGCCCTGGTAGCGGGCACCCTGGCCCGCGACCCCGAGATCAAGACCCTGGGCACCAAGGATGTGCTGATCCTCAACGTCAAGGCCCAGAGCGAAAAGGACGACGCCGGCCGCTGGAAAAGTCTCTTTGTGGATGTTCAGTGCTGGGGCGGCCTGACCGAGCGGGACGGGATGTACCAGAAGGGCGACTTTGTGGCCGCCTTTGGCCGGGAGATCAAGACCCGGGAGTATCCCGAGGGCAGCGGCAAGATTTACCACAGCCTGCCGGCGGATGGGGTTCTGCCCGGGGACCTGGTCACCCTGCGCTGGATGCAGCAGGTGGTGGACATGATCCCTGACGGCCCGCCGCAGGTCCCTCCCGTGATGACCGAGACCGACGAAGATACTCCCTTCGACCCGCCCGCGCCCCGTCCGGAACAGACCAGAATGGCCAGTTTTGCCGTTGCTGAAAAGCGCCCGCCCGACGTTCCTCCCCCGGACATCCCGCCGGCGCAGCAGATGTACCCCGGCGAGGTTTTGGACGACTATGCGCCGCGCAGCCGTCAGCCGGTTCCCGAGGATGATCTGACGCGCCAGCTCGACGCCACCGACGCCGAAGATTTACCGTTTTAACTGGAAGGGAGGGCTGCTCGGATGGGCATAGATACCAGTATGGGCTTCGTGGCTTTTCCGCGCGGCCTGACTGCCTGGGAGTGGTACGACGATCCCAACACCTGCCGGCTGTTCGTCCATTTGCTGTTGACCACAAACTGGAAGGATAAACCATGGCATGGCATGACCATCCGGGCGGGCAGCCGGGTGACGAGCCGCCGGGTTCTGGCCGAGGAGACAGGGCTTTCCGAGATGCAAGTGCGAACCGCTTTACAGCATCTGGAATCAACCGGCTATTTAACCATCTCAAGGACGGCAAAATTTAGCGTTATAACAATCAATAATTACCACGAAATCACCCATAGTAACCAACAGGATAACCAACTGATAACCAGCAAACAACCAGCAGATAACCAACTGATAACCACAACCATACAAAGAAACAAAGAAACAAATATAACAAGCAGCTTCCCCATACCCCCTTCACAGCAGGGGGAAGCGCCGCAGGAACAGACCGCCCCGCAGCCGCAGCCGCCCTCGCTGGAGGGACTGGAAACATCCTGGCGGGAGCTCGGCCTGGGCAGACGGATGGGGCCGGTGGTCCAGCAGGCCATGCGATCCTACCTCGCGGCCGGGCTGGAGGACGCCTTGATCGTCCAGGCCATGCGAGAGGCTGCCGAGCACGACGTCAAAGCCACCCTGCCATATATCCGCAGTATCCTGGACCGCTGCCAGGCCCAGGGCATCCGCACCCTGGATGCCTGGCAGACGGCCCACCGCGGCGGAGGCAGCAAACGGGTGGACCGGGAGACCCCCAGCGGCAACGATTTCCTGGCCGATGCCCTCACCCGGCCCCGGCGGCACAAACGAAAGGAGTGAGAGTATGGATAAAGCCAAAGAAAGAGAAAAGATGATCGGCTTGATTATCAACGCGAAGCGGACAGACCCTGAGACCGGGAGCTTTACCGAGTGGCTGGCAGACTACTTGCTGGACCATGGTGTCACTGTTCCGGCTGATGATGTTCCCGAGGCTTTGCCGGAGAACCGCCGCCCTGCGCCGGCCTTTCGCGTTGGAGATCGCGCCTGGCAGACCAACGGCACCGACGTTTTCGAGCTCAAAGTAAAACGACTTCTGTATGATTGTGGTCACGTCGCGTTTGATGAGTCCGCAGTTGGCCAGACAATATTCACAACATCAACCGAAGCCGAGGAAGCGATGGTGAAGATGAAGGAGGTCTCGGATCATGGGTGACCCGATGCTTACATACACCCTGCTGGGTGCCCCCCGCACCAAGAAAAACAGCCAGCGGATTTTCAAGGGCCGGGGCGGCCAGCCCTTCCTGGTGCCCAGCGCAGCCTACGCCCAGTATGAGAAGGACTGCCTGCAGCAGATCCACCCGCCCCGGCAGCCGGTGGCCGCGGCGGTGAACCTGAAGTGTGTCTACTACATGCCCAACCGCCGCCGGGTGGATCTGGTGAACCTGATGGAGGCCACCTGCGATATTCTGGTGAAAGCCGGCGTCCTTGCCGACGACTGCGCCGCCATTGTGGCGGGCCACGACGGCAGCCGGGTGCTGCTGGACCGCCAGCACCCCCGGGTAGAGATCGAAGTACAGGGACTGGAAACACCATGAGGAGGCAAGCATAATGACCTATCAGGAAAAACTCGCCTTCCTGCGCCGCTACCGGGAGGCGGTGCAGCAGGAGGACACCATCCTCCAGGAGATCGAGGCCCTGCGCACCCAGGCAGCCCGGGTGACCCAGGCCCTCACTGGGATGCCCGGCAGCGGGGACGGCCAGGCCCTGCCCCGGGCGGTGGAGCAGATCCTGGAGGCCCAGGAAAAGCTCCAGGCCCAGGCGGCCCGGACGGCAGAGTGCCGCACCCAGGTGGCGGCCGCCATCTATGGGGTGCCCGACCCCCTGCGCCGGGACATCCTCACGCGTCGGTACATCCTCGGCCAGCGGTGGGAGCGCATCGCGGCAGACAACGACCTTGTGATGCGCCAGGTGTTCCGCCTGCACCACCGCGCGGTGGAATCGCTGGACCTGTAAAGTTGTCATTGAATGTCACATTGCAGGTGTGGTAAACTGTATCCGTGGAGCATCGGCAGAAGGGCCGGTGCTCTTTCTATTTGCGGCCGGCCGTTTGGGTCCGGGGTTCTTTTGCTTCATGGTGAGTTTCGGGTTTGCAGGCATCGTTTTTTACCTCCTTTTCTCCCCGGCCCGGTTCAAGTCCGGGCGGCTGCACCAATTTTTGACGGAAAGGTGGTGCGGCATGGCTCGCCCATTGAAATACAAGACCGTTGCCGAGCTGGAAAGCGCCATCGACGCCTACTTCGAGGACTGCAAGGGCAAGCCTCTGCTGGACGAAAACGGCCAGCCTGTCCTGACCAAGTTCGGTGACCCGGTGATCCTGGACGCGCACCCGCCCACCGTCACCGGGCTGGCTCTGGCGCTGGGGTTTACCAGCAGGCAGGCGCTGCTGAATTATCAGGCGAAAAAGCAGTTCGTTGACACGATTACGCGCGCGAAAGCCCGCTGCGAAGCCTACGCCGAGAGCCGCCTGTTCGACCGGGACGGCGCACGGGGCGCGCAGTTCAGCCTGGAGCACAATTTCCGGTGGAGGACGGACAACGACCCCGCCGCAGATCAGCTCGACAAGGCCGCGCAGCTGCTGGGAGGCATCGACAGTGTTATCAAGTAAGCAGCAGGAGTACCTGACGGCCTGCAATCGCCGGTGGAACTTCAAGATCGGCGCCACCGGCAGCGGGAAGTCCTGGCTTGACTACGCCGTGGTCATCCCGAAACGCCTGCTGGCCCTCAAGGGCGAGGGGGCGGCGGTGCTGCTGGGCAACACCCAGGGCACCCTGTCCCGCAACATCCTGGACCCCATGCGGGACATCTGGGGCGAGGCGCTGGTGGGCACCATTTCCAGCGACAACACAACCCGGCTGTTTGGCCGGAAGGTCTACGTTCTGGGCGCCGACAAGAAAAACCAGGTGGCCCGCATCCAGGGCATGACCATCGAGTACGCCTACGGCGACGAGGTGACCACCTGGAACGAGGACGTGTTCCAGATGCTCAAGACCCGCCTGCGCTGCCCCCACAGCCACTTTGACGGCACCGCCAACCCCGCCGACCCTCACCACTGGCTGAAAGCCTTCATCGACTCGGACGCGGATCTGCTGTGCCAGACTTCCACCATCGACGACAACCCCGCCCTGGACCCGGCCTTTGTGGCCGAGCTGAAAAAAGAGCTGGCCGGGACGGTCTATTACAACCGGTTCATTCTGGGCCAGTGGTGCGCGGCAGAGGGCATCATTTACCGCCTCTTTGCCGACAGCCAGGCAGCCCGGGACGGACGCTTCGCCTGGCCCGCGGGCAAGCCCCTGCCGGCCGGCACCCGGGTGCACATCGGGGTGGACTTCGGCGGCAACGGCTCGCAGCACGCCTTTGTGGCCACCGGCCTTCTGCCGGACGCCGCGGGCGTCGTGGCCCTGTGCTCGGTCCGGGTGGACCCCAAAGACACCGACACCGCCTTTCTGGCCGGGCGCTTCGTGGACTTCGTGCAGGCCGTCTTTGCCTCCTGGGGCGAGATCGTCGCCGTCTACTGCGACAACGCCGAGCAGGTGCTGATCGCCAGCCTGCGCTCGGCCCTGCTGGATACGAAATTCAGCTGGCTGGCCGCGCGGGTCTACAACGCCAAGAAAATCGAGATCAACGACCGCATCCGCCTGACGTCCATTCTCATGGGCGGCGGGCGGTTCTGGATCATGCCCGGCGCGGCCAGCCTCGCAGACGCCCTTTCCACCGCCCTGTGGAGCGGCCAGACCCCCGGCCAGGACCAGCGCCTGGACGACGGCACAACGGACATCGACACCCTGGACGCTTTCGAGTACACCATTGAGCGGGAACGCGCCCGCCTTTTGAGGTTAGCTGCATGAACATTCAGAAATTTGTCGCCTACCTGAACAAGCAAAAAGGTTGGCACATCGAAGCCGCCTACTACTCCGAGATCATCCAGTGGCGGGACTGGTGGCGGGGCGACTATGCTCCCTTTCACACCGTCAAGGAAATGACCCTCAAGGGGAACACCGTCAAGCGGCCCATGTACCGCCTGCGGATGCCGAAACGCGCCTGCGAGGACTGGGCCTCCCTGCTGCTCAACGACAAAACCACCCTCACGGTGGCCGACACAGCCACGGCCCGCTGGCTCTGCGGGGAGGACACCGACCAGACCGGCGGGGTCCTCGGGGCCCTGGACTTCTGGCCCCACGCAAACGAGCTGGTGGAGCTGGCCTTCCGGTCCGGCACCGGGGCCTTTGTCATGAGCTGCGAGGGCCTGCAGCTGGCAGGCGGCCAGGTGGCCCCCAGCCCCGCGGCCCGCCTGGCTCTCGACTACCTGCCCGCCGAGTGCATCCTGCCCATCACGATCCACCACGGCCGGATCATCGACGCAGCCTTCGCCAGCGAAGTGACGGTGGACGGCAAGAGCTGCGTCTACCTGCAGACCCACACCCTGACCGAAACCGGCTACCGGATCACCAACGAATATTTTACCAGCGAGAACGAGGACAGCGAGGAGGAAGGCTACTCCCCCGCTTCCCTGCCCAAGGGCATGGCGGCCAGTTTCAGCACCGGCAGCAGCGTGCCCTGGTTCTCCATCCTGCGGCCGGCTGTCGTGAAGAACCGCACCGGCGGGCCCGGCCTCGGGCAGGCCGTCTTTGCCGAGGCCCTCGACCAGGCCAAACAGTGCGACCTGGCCTTTGACAACTACTGCCGGGACCTCTACCTCGGCGGCAAGAAGGTTTTCTACAGCGCCACCATGCTGGAGCCCCACATCAGCCCGGACGGCACCGCCCACTGGGCCACCCCCGACGATGTGCGCCAGCAGCTTTTCGTCCAGACCCACAAGAGCGATCCCGACGCCCCCGACGACTGGCACGAGTACAACCCCGACCTGCGCACCGACCAAAACGGCAAGGCCGTGCAGGATGCGCTGGACTATTTTTCTTTCAAGTGCGGCCTCGGCACGCGGCGCTACCGCTTCGAGGCCAGCGGCGTGAAAACCGCCACCGAGTACACCGGCGACCGCCAGGACATGGTCCAGCACGCCAACCGCCACCAGATCGGCATCGAGGCGGCCCTGCTAGGCATCGTCCGTGCGCTGCTGTGGGCCGGGCGGAACCTGCTGGGGGCCGACATCGACCCCGGCACCGCCGTCACCGTCAATTTCGACGACAGCTACATCACCGACAGCGAGACCCGCCGGGCCCAGATGAAAGACGACTGCCTGGCCGGCTTTCTGCCGAAATACCAGTACCTGATGGAGTGGTACGGCATGAGCGAGGACGAGGCCAAAGCCGCCGTCCGGGAGGCGTCCCAGGAGGCCAGCAGCGGGCCGTCTCTGAGCTTTGCGGGTGACGCCTGATGCTGACCCCGGACTACCTCGAAAACGTACCCGCGGCCATGATGCGCCTCTGGCAGCAGGTGGAAGAGGACATTTTGCAGGACGTGGCCCGCCGGATCGGCAAGATGGGCGACGTGACCGCCACCGCCGACTGGCAGCTGTGGCGGCGGGAGCAGACCCGGCTTGTGAACCGGCAAGTGCTCAAGATCCTGGCAAAATACAGCGGCAAGAGCGAAGCCGAGCTGCGGCGCATCTTCCAGACGGCCGCCGCCAAAGCCCTGGAGGACGACGACCGGTTGTACACCTCCGCCGGGCTCGACCCGCCCGACCCCAACGAGGACCCGGCTCTGCTGAACCTGCTGAACGCCGGCTACGAGCAGACCGCCGGCACCTGGCAGAACCTCACCGCCACCACGGCGGCCACCGTGTCCCAGCAATTTACAGCCGCTGCAGACCGCGCCTGGTTACAGGTGGCCTCGGGTGCGTTCGATTACAAAACGGCGGTCCGCCGGGCCGTGAACGGCCTTGCACAGCACATGGCGGGCGTCACCTACCCCACCGGCCACCAGGACACGCTGGAAGTAGCCGTCCGGCGGGCGGTGCTGACCGGCGTCAACCAGACCGCCGGCAAGCTGCAGATCGCCCGGATGGAGGAAATGGGCTGGCAGTTCGTGGAGGTCTCGGCCCACGCGGGGGCGCGGCCCGAGCACGCCAAGTGGCAGGGCCGCCAGTACCACCGGGGCGGGGCCGTCACCTACAACGGCAAGTATTACCCCGACTTCGAGAAGGCCACCGGCTACGGCACCGGGGCGGGCCTGTGCGGCTGGAACTGCCGGCACAGCTTCTTTGCGATAGACCCAGACCTGGACCCCCTGCCCGCCTGGAGCGAGGAGGACCTGGCCGCCCTGGACGCCAAAAACATCGAGTACAAGGGCAAGCTGTACAGCCGATATGAAATCAGCCAAAAGCAGCGGGCCCTGGAGCGGAAAGTCCGGGCGGCGAAAAAGTCCTACCTTGCCGAGGACGCCGCGGGCCTCGACACCACCCAGAGCGCCGTCAAGCTCAAGACCGCCCGGCAGAACCTTTCAGCCTTCGTCCGCGAGACGGGCGGCCGCAACGACAGCGCCCGGACGTTCGTTTCCGGGTTTGGCTGCAGTGAAGCGCGAACGGCGACTGCTGCCAGTGGCAGAAACAAAGAACCGTAAGCGGCTGCGCAGCTGAGGCGCCCCTGCGGCAGAAACAGCCGAATTTGTTTTGCCCATTTTCCACCATCCCCTGTTGAAAAGCCGCTGAAACAAGCGGCTTTTTGTATTTCTTGCCCTTAGCATGGCGTTAAACTGCCGTAAAGCCGGACCCTAGCACGTCGTAAAACTGCCGTATCAGAGAAAGGACACATCATGAAGCGTGAAGACGTAAAGGCACACATCCCCAACATCACCGACGAGGCGATGACCTGGATTCTGGACACCGCCGGCGCGGAACTGACCCGCGAAAAAACCAAGGCCGCCGACCTGCAGAAGCAGCTGGACGCCGCCAACTCCCAGCTGTCCGGCGTACAGGAGAAGCTGAAAGCCTTTGACGGCGTGGACGTCGCCCAGCTCAAAAGCGAAAGCGACAAACTGCGCCAGGAGATCGCCGACCTGAAAGACGGCTGGGCCTTTGACAGCCTGCTGGACGGCGCGATCCGGGACGCCAAGGGCCGCAGCGTGAAGGCTATCCGCGGGATGCTGGACCTGGACGCCCTGAAAACCTCCAAGGACCGCTCGGCCGATATCAAGGCCGCCATCGACGGCCTTGTAAAGGAAAGCCCCTGGGCCTTCGAGACCGCCCCCAGCGGCAGCGAGGGCGGCGCCGACGGCAAGCCCAGCGCCACCTTCTCCACCGGCGGCGAGCACGGCACCGGCGGCAGCGCCGGCGAGGAGGACGGTGTGGCCGCCGCCTTCGCTGCACTCAACCCAGACCTGAAATTGTAACCACGAAAGGAGCCAACTATGGCACATGCAAACCAGGAGCGCTGGTCCCGTCTGGTAGACGAGAAGCTGCGCAACACCCTTGTCACCCGTGACAACCTCGTTTTCAACAACCGCTACGAGGGCAACCCCAAGGCCGGCAAGGTGAAGATCCCCGTCCGCGACACCGAGGTGGAGGTCAAGAACTACAACAAGGCCAGCGGCATCGACCCCGCCGCCGGCACCACCACCTACCTGGACCTGGCCATCGACCATGACGAGGCGGTCAACGAGCTGATCGACGGCTTCGACGCTGCCTCCGTCCCCGACGGCATTGTGGCCGAGCGGCTGGATTCCGCCGGCTATTCCCTGGCCCTGAGCCTGGACAAGGCGTCCATCGGCACCCTGGAGGCTTGCGGCGAGGCGTCCGGCGGTGCCACCGTCTCCGCCACCAAGACCGCCTGCACCGAGACCACCGCTTACAAGGAAGTTCTGGCCGCCAAGCGGACCCTCTCCCGCAAGGGCGTGCCCGCAAACGGCCGCTTCCTGCTGGTGTCCCCTGAGTTCCTGGAGGTCCTGATGCTGGACGACCACTACATCAAGCAGGGCGACCTGTCCCAGCAGCTGGTGCAGTCCGGCGTAGTGGGCCGGATCGCCGGCTTCAACGTCCTCGAGACCAACAACATGGACTTTGAGAGCACCACCCGTGTGGACAGCAAAAAGACCACCACCGAGTTCATCGCCGGGCACCCCAACTGGTGCCACCGCGTCCAGGAGTGGCAGGTGGCCGTCCATCTGCAGGACCTGGCCGGGTCCGGCAAGTACATCGGCGCGTCCGCCGTCCAGGGCCGCAAGGTCTACGGCCTGAAGGTGTCCAAGCCCCAGACCATCTACATCAAGCGGGTCGAGACCGCCGCTGGCGGCTGAAGCGAGGCGCGTCCTGCGGACGAAACAGCCGAGCTGAAGCCGGCGCAGCGCTCCGGTTTTCGCAAGCGGGCGGCGACCCGCGCAGCGAAAACCGGCTAAGCGCAAGAGGGGGCCGCTCTATGCAGCCCCGCCCATCACAGAAAGCGAGGTACGCCCCATGCTCTACCTGACCTATGAGGATTACCACAACACCTTCGGCGGCCTGCTGACCGAACAGCAGTACGCCGTGTTTGGGGCCCGGGCGTCGGCGGTCATCGACCGGCTGACCCTGGGCCGGGCCGAGCCGGCGCTGGAAGATCACCCCGACCTGGCCGGGCCGCTGGAGGCCGCCTGCTTCCAGATCGCCGACGCGCTGTACGGCAAGCACATGGCCTTCCAGCGGGCGGTCAAGGGCATCGCCGGGGCGTCTACCACCGACGGTTACAGCGAGCAGTACACCGACGCCCAGACCGCCCGCCGCGCTGCTGAAAACGGCTGCTACAGCATCCTCCAGGACGCCCTGGGGGCGGACGTGTACGGGCTTTTGTATCAGGGGGTAGGCTGCGAAGCAGGAGGTGTCTATGGGCCTTTTTAACGCCGACAAGGTGGTGACCGTCGTCAACCGCGCCACCGACGGTGTCACCGACGCCACCACCTACACCTGCCACAGCTTTGCGGGGTGCAGCTGGTACTCCACCCATGGCAAACGCCGGGAACAGAGCGGCGTCAAACCCGACGCCACTGTGAAAATCCGCATCCCTGCCGACGCCGCCCAGGGCTTCGGCACCGACTGGACCTTTGACGCCCAGACGGTGCTGTTCCTGGGGGCGGTGACGGTGGAGGATGACGCGGCGTTTTCCGCCGCCTGCAAGGCCCACGAATCCGCCCGGGTGCTGGCCTGGCACGACCACCGGGAGACCATTTTTCCCCACATCTACGTGGAAGGGGGCTAGATCATGCCCAGCTACCGCAACGACCGCATCTACTTCGAGACGCCCCGCGGAAAAGTTGTAGGCCGCACCTACACCAAGGGAGCCAACAAGGGCCGGTTTTACTGGCGCATTGAGTGGAACCCGGGTTTTGGCCCAGGCTTCACACAGGCATTTACCCATGCGCAGGCCATCTTTGCCCAAGAGGTGGCAAAGCAGATGGATCAATATATCCCCCTTGCTTCCGGCACGTTGAAAAACAGCGTCAACCTCGGCAGCGACTACGAGCGCGGCATCCTGATCTACGCCACCCCCTACGCCAGGCGGCAGTATTACCTGCATCCCATGGGCGAGGGCATCAAGGACAAGCACCGCGGCTCTTACTGGGGCCAGCGGTGCGACGCCGACTTCCACCCGTATTTCGTGAGATTTGCCCGCAGAGCGGTTCAGAAGGAGTTGAAGAACCGATGAAACCCGCCGTTAAAGCCGTGCAAGAGTGGTTAAAGACCTGCCCCTATGTGGCCAGCCAACTGGGCGGGAACGTCGCCTTTCACATCGACTACTTGCCCGAGGACACCACCCAGTTTTCCATTGAGGATTCCCCCGGGGACCCTGTATTGCAGGAGTTTTTCAGCGGCCGGCGCAAGGCGAAAAACTACGTCCTCGCCAGCCGGATGGAGTACAGCGAATCCATCGCGCAACAAGCCGCAAATTCGGGCTTCTGGGACGCCTTCGCCGACTGGATCGAAGCCCAGTCCGACGCCCACAACCTGCCCGACCTGGGCGAGGGCCGCACCGCCGAGCGTGTGGCCGTCACAAGCAGCGGCTACATCGTCACCAGCGAGGACGGCACCTGCCGCTTTCAGATTCAGATCAGGCTGGAATACTACCAGCAGAAAGGACAAGCACAATGACCGTCAAGGAAGCATTGACCGCCGCCGGCATCACCCCTGACGAGGAGTACACCGGCGTCGAAACCACCGACAACTTTATCCTGGGCATTCAGACCGAGGCCACCGGTCAGGAGACCCCCGACCTCTACACCGTGGTGCAGGAGCACATCACCGAGCACAGCGCGGCCATCAACAACAGCAGCACCGACACCGCCTACATCCGCACCGGCACCGTCACCACCAAGACCGGCGCCCAGCGTCAGTTTACGATCAACGGCGAGCGGTTTGCCGGCGATCCTTTCCAGGACTTTGCCCTCTCCAACAAGATGCTGTTCGCCACCGGGCAGGACGCCGTGGTCAAGTACGTGTGGTTCAGCCTGCGCACCGGCAAGGGCGAACAGGGCCAGGCGGTGCTGATCGTCTCGAACGACGCATCCAACGCCGCGAACAACCCCGCCGGCTTCAGCTGCCAGCTGAACGCCGTGGGCAAACCCAAAGAGTACACCTATTCCGCTTCTTAACAGGAGGGCCAGCCGATGAAGATCCGCAACGTTGATTTTGATTTTGACATCCTGCGCGCCGCCGACGCCGAACGCTTCGAGCAGGCCGCCCACGCCATGCAGGACACCGCCGCCCGCCTGCCCAAGGACAGCCTGGCGGGCATCATCAAGGGCACCTGCGCCATGCTGGACGCCTTCCTGGCCGACGTGCTGGGGGAGGATTACGACCAGATCCTGGGTCTCGATACCGAAAACCTGCGCGAGATGCAGGCGGTCTACCAGGAGGTGCTGAACGCCGTCACCGCCGCCCAGAAGGAGCTGCAGAGCTTCGGCGTGGCCCAGACCGTGGCGGGCGTGGACGTCAAGGCCCGCGCGGCCGCAGCAGCCAAAACGGCCGCGGCCAGCCTGCCCGCGCCGGTCTATGCCGCTGAGGCAAAGCCCGTGGGCGCGATCGGGGAGGCTGCGGCGGGGCCGGTGGCCTTCCCTCTCGCTGCGGCGCAGCCCACTCCGCAGCCGCCCGTGGATTTTGCCCACATGAACCGGGCCCAGCGCCGGGCCTACATCAAGAGCCTGACCGGCCGCAAATGATGGACTTTTGCCTCATTGCGGACAGCCCGCCCCGCCGGGTGCCGGGCACAGTTTACGCGCTGACGGACCCGGACTACCGCCACATGGTCCGCTTCGAGGCGGCCATGCTGCGGGCCAAATCGGACCAGGATGCCCGCCTGCCCATCCAGACCGCGCTGGCGGCGCTGTTTGGCTCGATCGTCCAGCGTCCGCCGGACGTAAAGGAAGCCTTTGACGCCCTGCTCTGGTTCTACCGCGGCGGGCGTCCCGAGCAGTCCAAAGACGCCCCGACGGACCGCGCACCGCTGGCCTACGACTATATCCTGGACGGGCCGCTGATCGCCGCAGCCTTCCAGCAGGTGTACCGCATCGACCTGACCGACCCCGCCACCCGCCTCCACTGGTGGCGGTTCCAGGCGCTGCTGCAGGGCCTGCCGGACGGCTGTCAGTTCACCCAGGTGGTGGGCTGGCGCACCGCGGATTTGTCCGGCATGAAGGGCAAGCAGCTCACCTTTTACCAGGGGATGAAGCGGCGCTTTGCCCTGCCCGAGGACCTGGGAAAGGGGGAGAAGCGTGTCTATGCCTCCAAGGCCGACTGGGACGCCGCCTTCATCGAGCGGCTGCGCAGGCAATCCGGGAAGAAGTGAGCGACGCCCCGTCCCCTGCCCCTTCTGCGGCCGGCCCTCGGTGGTCTGGGCAGAGCCGGGAGCCGCCGCCCGCGGCCTGTGGGTCAAGTGCAAAAACCCGGCCTGCAAACACGAATTTGAACTGAAGATAAACTAAATCAAGCCTGTGCCTTTGTGCCTGTATTCTCCCTCTTGCGCTTAGCCCATTTTTGCGGCGCATCGAGGATGATGCTTGCAAAAATGGGAGCGCGGCGCCAGCCACGCCTTCGCTGCTTCGTCCACTGGACGCGCGCGGCGTGGCTGCCACTGTGCCTGTGCTCCCACTTGGGAGGTGGACACATGCCAGGCAACTACGACGCCAACATTACCGTCGGCGCACAGATCGACACCAGCGAAGCGGAAAAGGGCGTCCAGGGCCTGACCGGCAAACTGGGCGACGCCCTGAACAAGAGCGCGGGGCAGGTCAGCGGCGCATCCAGCGCCATGCAGCTGGCCCTGAACGCCGTATCGGTGGCGGCGGGCAATATGCTCACCCGCGTGGCCGACGCGGCGGCCGGCACCGTCAAAGAGATGCTCTCCACCGGCCTGCAGTTCAACCGCCAGATGGAAAATTACCAGCTGGCCTTTGAAAACCTGCTAGGCAGTGCAGAAGCCGCCAACGATGCGCTGGAAGCCATCAAGGCCGACGCGGCCGCCACCCCCTTCGATGTGGCGGGCCTTGTCAGCGCCAACCGGCTGCTGATCTCCACCGGCCAGAGCGCCGAGGAGGCCCGCCAGGTCATCAACGCACTGGGCAACGCGGTGTCGGCCTCCGGCGGCGGCAACGCCGAGCTGGAGCGCATGGCCGCGAACCTCCAGCAGATCGCCAACGTGGGCAAAGCGTCGGCGGTGGACATCCGTCAGTTTGCGTATGCCGGCATCGACATCTACGGCATCCTGGCCGACTACACCGGCCTTGCGAAAGACGAAGTCCAGGGCCTGACCATCAGCTATGACCTGCTGACCGACGCCCTCAAAGCGGCCAGCGAGGAGGGCGGACGGTATGCCGGCGCCATGGAAGCCTACAGCCAGACCCTGCAGGGCCAGATGGACACCTTGGCGGACAACGCCACCCAGGCCCTGGGCCTTGTCACCGAGGGCATCCACAACGCCCTGATCCCCATTGTGGGCGACCTGGCCTCCACCCTGGACGAGTTCACGTCCAGCGTGGACTGGGACGCCTGGTCGCTGGAAGTCCAGCAGGCCGTTACCGGGGCCTACAGCGTCCTCAAGACCCTGATCGACTTCTTGCTGCAGAACGGCAAAGAGGTCATCTCCCTGATCACGGGCGTGGCCTCTGCCTTTGCCACCTGGAAAGTGGTCTCCACCGTCACGGCGGCCGTCACCGCCCTGACCTCCGCCATTTCCTCGGCGGGCGGGCTGGTGGCTGCCCTTGGTGCCGTGGTGTCCGCCATCAACCCGGTGACGGCGGTGCTTTCGGTGCTGGCCGGGGCGTTTACGGTGGCTTATACCGAAAGTGAGACATTCCGGGATGTAGTCAACGCCGCCGTCCGGGATATGTACAACTACTGTTCGGGGCTGCTGGCCGACCTGGCCGACACCGCCGCGAACCTGTGGAGCAGCATCACCACCGGCACCAACAAGAAAGACGTCCGCAACGATCCCGAGTGGCTGGCCGCCCAGGCCAAAAACGGCAACACCCAGGCCGCCGAACAGCTGAAAAAGGTCCAGCGCCGCAATCAGGCCGCCGCCCTGCAGGCCCAGGCCGACGCCGACCGGGACGTGGATTGGGACGCGGTGGCGGACTACAACGCCCGCAAATCCGCCCCCAAAGCCGCAGCAGCTACCACCGACTACGCCGCCGCGCTGAACAAGGCCGCGTCCTCTGCCTCCAAAGCCGCCAAGCAGACCGAGACCCTCGCCGACAAGCTGGAAAAGGCCGACAAGGCCCTGAGCGAATCCCAGAGCGCCTATAAGACCCTCTCGGCCGCAGTGGAGGAGTACAACACCACCGGCTCCATCACCCTGGCCACCTGGCAGGATTTGATGGACCTGGCCCCTGCGTACCAGGCCCTGCTGACCCAGGAAAACGGCAAGCTCAAGCTGAACCAGGCCGCCTACAACGAACTGACCGCCGCCCAGCGGCTGGAGATCGAGACCCTGGCCCAGCAAAACGGCGTCTTGCCCGAGACCATTCAGCTCATTGATTCCCTCGGCATCACCGCCGACAAGGCCGGCACCGCCTTTTCCGACCTGAAACAGAAGCTGGACGAGCTGACGGCGGACGGTCCCCTGGCGGTCCTGGCAGACCTGGCCGGCGCGCTCAAAGACGGCGACTGGTCCGGCGCAGCCCAGGCCATCGCCGAAGGGCTGTGGCTGACCATCACCCCCGACCAGCAGGACGCCATTTCGGCTTGGGCGGTGCAGGCCGTGCAGGCCATGACCGACGGCTTCACCACCGACGGCTGGGCCGGCCTCATCAACGCCGGGGCCGCCGTGGTGCAGGGGCTGGCCGAGGGCATCACCAGCGGGCAGAGCGTCTTTGTCCAGGCCGCCCAGGGGCTGATCGGCAGCCTGTCCGGCATCGGAGAAAGCGTCATGCCCGCCGTGGCTCAAGCGGCCATGAGCCTGCTGAATGCCTTCAATTTGCTGGTGCCTGGCATCGACCTTGCCAGCGCGGCCACCGCTGTTTTCAACGCCATTCTGGACGCAAACCCCATCATTCTGGCCATCAGCCTCATCGGGATGCTGGCGTCGGCCCTCTATGGCTTTGCCCAGACCAACACCAAAGTTGGCGAGACGGTCCGGGGCATTTGGGACGGCATCGTGAACGCGGTGCGCAGCGCCCTGCAGTTCATCCTGGGCATGATCGAGGCGGTGTTCGAGGCCGCCTTTGCCGCCTGGAACCTGTTTGTTAAAGTGGCCGGGCACTTTTTGGGCCTGAAAGAGATCCACTTTGATTTCACCAGCTGGCTGGACCCCAAAGAGGACAACGACGAAGCCCTGGAAGAAAACACCGACGCCCTAAAGGAAAACACCGAGCTGCTGCGCAACCCGCCCAGCTACCGGGACAGCGGCGTCGGGCCAACCGGCGGCGTGACCGATTACAGTGCCCTGCTGGCGGCGGCCCGGGCCGAAGTGCTGGGCCAGCAGACCCGGGTGGCCACCAACTACGACGCCGGCAGCGGGCAGACCGCCGCCCGGCTGAACGCTTCCTGGCGGGGCACCAGCACCACCGTGCTGGAGCTGGACGGCCGCGAGGTGGCCCGGGCGGTGACGCCGTATGTAGATGAAGATTTGGCTTTCTAAACCCACCCACCACCCTTTAGATGTGTCCCCCCCTGTCGCTGCGCGACATCCCCCCCTTCGGGGGGAATTTGTGAGAAAGAGGACTTGTTATGGATGATTTCTTTGTAGACGGCCGCGGGTCGAGCGAGTTCGGCGCGCGGCTGCTGGCCAAGTACAGCGTGGGCGGGGTGAGCATCGAGCGCCAGCGGGTGCAGCCTGCCCAGGGCCTGCACTTTATCCCCTGCGCCACCCGCCTGGGCCTGAAGGAGATCACCCTGCCGGTCCACGTCTACGGGGCCACGCCCCGCCAGGCCCAGGAGCGGAAAAGCGCCCTGGACGCGGCCCTTCTGGCCGACCCGGTGGAACTGGCCCTGCCCGACGGTTTTTTGTATCGGGCGTCCCTCGACGAGATCGGCGCGGTGAGCGAGGTCTCGCAGGAGGGGTGTATTTTGTCCGGCAGCTACACCCTGTCGGGCTGCCGCCACGACCTGCCCGAGACCGTCACCCTGCCGGCCGGCGGCGGCACCCTCTACGCCAAGGGCACCGCCCCCGACATGGAGTGCCGCCTGACCTGCACCGTGGGCGCAGCGGCGGACAGCTACCTCATGGCCGGTATTTTGTGGGTGGACGTCCAGGCCGGGGACGTGCTTTGCCTGGACGGCATCCGCCGGGCCGTCACCTGCAACGGGGCCAACGCCCTGCACCAGTGCGACCTGACCCGCTGGCCCCTGCTGGCCCCCGGTCTGAACGCCCTGACCGCCCCGGATGCGCTGACCGTCGAGTATTACCCTACTTGGTTGTGAAGGAGGGCCTGCCATGCTCCAATTTGAAGAGGACGGCCTGCTCCAGACCCTGGACTGCGACAACTACTACATTCAAAGCGAGTGGGACGGGGCGGACAACGTCCTCCACCTGACCCTGCCCGCCCGGCACCCGCAAATGCTCTCCATCACCGAGCGGATGCAGCTGCGGGAGAGCGGGGACGGCCTCATTTACCGCGTGAGCAAGTACGACCGGGGCAAATCGACCCTTGACATCGAGGCCGAGATCGACCTGGACGAGCTGTGCGCCGGCGTCCTGATCGGCTGGACCAACCGTGTGGACGAAAACACGGTGCTGGGCCTGGCGGCCACGGTGGAAAACATCCTCACCGGCACCGGCTGGACGGTGGACGACCAGTCGAACCGCACCGACCTGCAGGAGATCGCCGACTTCAGCGGCACCCTGGTGGAGGCCATCACCGAGGTGGTGAGCGTCTGGGCCAATGACCTGGGCGTCCAGTACGACAACGCCGCCCGGGTGGTGCACCTCTACTCGGCAGGGCAGCGAAACCCCACCGGGGGATACCTCACCGAGGACCTCAACCTGCTGGAAGCCCCCCAGGTGCGCGGCAAGGCGGCCCGGGGCGAGTATTACAACCGCCTGTACCTGATCGGGGCGGACGGCCTGATGCTCCCCGGCGATCACTACGTGGAGAGCCGGGCCGCGGATGACCCCATCGTCTCCCACGTGGAGCCCAACGAGGACATCGCAGACGCCGCCGCCCTGCTGGCCACCGCACAGCAGATGGTGGCCGAGGCGTCCACCGTGGCCCGCAGCTACACCTGCAAGGTGGCCGACCTGGAACGCCTGCGGCCGGAAGAATATGCCCACCTGAAACTCGACCTCTACGACACCGTCATCCTGATCGACCGGGAGAACTACAGCCGCAGCTACCGGCAGATCTCCCGCTTCAAGCGGTACCCCGCCTACCCCGAGAAAAACGAAGTCACCCTGGACACGGTGCCCGGCACCCTCTCGGCCACGGCGGGCACCACCTACTCGGTGGCCAGGGACGCGGCCCGCCGGGCCTACAACGCCCGCAAGGCCGCCCAGGACGCCAGCAAGGTGGCCACCGACTACATCCAGGACAGCGGCGGCCGCGTCACCGTCACCCGCCCCGGCGGCGGCGCAGCGGTGAACATGGGCGCGGGGGGCCTCGGCTTCGAGGGCATCCGCAACCAGTCGCCCCTGTGGACCAACTCGGACATCCTGAACGGCAGTTCCAGCCCGTCGGACTTCGCGGCCCAGACCATCAGCCTGGACCTGTCCAGCTATTCGGCGGTGATGATCCTGTACACCACCTCCATCGCCGCCCACTGGTGGAGCGGCTCGGAGGACGGCGAGATGACCGCCATCACCCTGCCGGTGAACGGCATGACCACCACCATGCTCTACCCCTACAACACCCTGACCCGGCGCAACGTCCGTGTATCCACCACCGGCGTCCGCTTTTACGGCGGGTATGAGCGCTGGCAGGACTACAATCTGGGCATCATCAACACCTTCGAGCTGGACGTGCCCTGGAAAGCCGGCTGGCACGCAGACAACGGCTGCTGCATCCCCTGTTACATTTACGGATTTATGTAACGCTGCGCGTTCCAGGGGGAACCCATTTCTGCGCGCAGCCGCGCGACAGAAATTCCTTCCCCCTGGTATCCCCCTGGGGACAAAATTTTGCCCGGAACCGCGCACTCGCTGCGCTCGCACACTCCCCGGACAAAATTTCCCTGTATGTGTCCCGGCCGTCTGCACATGTCAGCCGGCCGGGACGGATCAGAAATGAGGTGCCGTATGAATCTTTTGGTTTATGACCCCGAGACGGGGGGCGTCCTGTCGATGGGGGTGGTAGCGCCGGAGTGCGCCCTGCCTGCCGAAAAACTGCCCGCGGGGTCGGTGTATGTGGACAGCTTCCCGACGGGCAAGTGGTCCGACTGGCGGTACATCGACGGCGCATTTGTGCCCGCAGAAGGGAGTGACAACGCATGACCCAGACCGTCCAGATCGAGCTGAGCCGCCCCGGGCCTCTGCCCACCCTCTACGCTACAGCTGGCGACCAGTACAGCCGGTTTGTCAAGATGGAGCTGTACGAAAACGGCGCGCCCTACACCCCGCCGGAGGGCACCACCTGCCTGGTGGGCTGGCGGCGGGAGGGCGGCGCCTGCGGCAACTACGACACCATCACCGAGAGCGACGAAACCACCACCCACAGCGCCTATCAGCTGCAAGGCAGTGCCCTGACGGTGGAGCTTTCCGCCGACGTCTGCCGACTGGCGGGCCGCGTCTTTGTCAACGTGGCCCTGATCGGCGCGGACGGCGCCCGCCTGCACACCTGGGAGCTTGTCTGCCAGGTGGAGCGGGGGGCCGTGGCCGACAGCGAGGACGGCAGCCAGCCCAGCGAGAGCGCCAGCCAGGCCGCCAACCGGGCCGAGAAAGCCGCCCAAGACGCCGAGGCCGCCCTCGGCCAGGTGGACGGCAAGATCGACGCCGCCGTCCAGGGCGTCACCGACGAGGCCAAGCAGGCCGCCAAAAACGCCGCCCAGAGCGCCGGGCAGGCCGCTGCCAGCGCCGAAAAGGTGGACAAAGCCCTCGAAGAACTGGACGGGATGCTGGCCGACGGCCCGGTGATGTCGGTCAACGGCAAGACCGGCCGCGTCACCCTCACCGCCGCCGACGTCAAGGCTCTGGGCCTGCCAGCCGCGCCCAAAGCGGGCCAGCTGCTGGTGGTGCAGTCTGTGGGCGAAGATGGGTCCATCACGGTGGGCACCGCCGACAGCGCCCCCGGCGGCGGGCTGGTGGTGTCGGACGTGTACATCCCGGTGGAAAACCGCACCGAGGGGATGCTCTATTTCTTCACAGACAGCGGCAGCGGGGGTGACGGCGCATGAGCACCCGGTACGTGTGGAACCGCTACGATGACGAATACGACCTGGTCCGTTCGTCGATTGCCAACAACACGGTCCTGCAAATCGTCGCCAGCGCGAACCGGGAGATTCACTATACGATCGAGGACGTATCCCGGCCTCGTTACGACAGCGTATCCGGTGCGTTTGCGCTGCGCAATGTTTCCACCAAAAACCTGAACGACGGCGACAGCCAAAGCTGTACTTACTTCTATCTGACCGACGACGAGGACAACGTATACGGCGACAGCGGCGACCGTGTCAATGTGGAATACAACAACAGTTCCAGCATCCGCGTCAGCTGCTCGACCGCAACCCTGTACCGGTACCGCACCCAGCGCGCCGCCAACCACGACGCCACCCGCGGTTCGGTCAGCTCGGCCAATTCGGGCGCGTACCCCTCCAACGGCTGGCGCAGCCCGTACTGGTACGAGCTGCAAGGCTCCGACAGCATCGACCCGGCCGCGGTGAGCCTGCCGGCGTCCATCTTCGGCGGGGACACGGTGACAGTCACCGTCACCCCCTCGGCGGGCAAAAAGTACGGCGGCACCGTGACCTACCAGTACGTCCACTGCTTTGACGGCGGCGATTGGGTGATCGACGCCAACACCACCGACACCGCCTTCCAGCTGACCGTGCCGGAGGGCACGAACACGGTACAGGTGCGCGTCTTTGCCAAGGACGACCTGGGCTTCGCCTCCAGCACGTGGGTGTACAGCGATACCGTGACCGTCACCAACAACCTGGCCCCCACGGCCCCCGGCAGCATCGGCGTGAGCGCGCCGGTGGCGGGCCAGCCGGTGACGGTCACCCTCACCGCCGCCACCGACCCCGACGGCACCGTGGCCGCCTACGTCATCGAGCGGCGGGCGGACGGCGGCGGGTGGCAGCAGGTGTACAGCGGCCCGGCCCTCACCTTTACCGAGACGGTGGGCGCGGACTGGCAGAGCGTCCAGTACCGCGCCGCCGCGGTGGACGACGAGGGCGCACAGGGCCCTTACATCGAGAGCGAGGTGCTCCCCGTCCGCACCGGCGCCGTGACCCTCACGGGGCCCGCCTCCGGCCAGGGCGAGCACGCCCAGCCCTTTGACCTCGGCCCGATCACCCTCGGCCTGACCCCGGCGGCGTCCGACGCCGGCATCGCCTTTGCCGTCCTGCTGGACGGCGCAGAGACCGTTACCGCCAGCCAGGCCGCCGGGGACGAGATCACCCTCCGCATCGACCCCCGGGTCATGGCCCGCGGGGCCCACACCCTCACCGTCACAGCCAGCAAGGAGGCGTATACCACAGCCATGGCACAGTACACCTACACCGTCCCCGCTTGGGACGGCTCCGACATTGCAGGCGGCAAATCCGGCCGCCTGGAGGACTGGCTGGGCAACAAGATGCTGCCCAAGACCCTGGCCCAGGACTGCCTCGGCCCCGGCGGCCAGGACATGGCCACCCTCATCACCCAGGCCCAGCAGGCGGCCGCCGCCGCGCCCCTCGAGCCGGTGGTCAAGGCCGCGCCGCCCTCCGGCAGCTTTGCCCTTTCCCCCGGCGTCCTCTACGACTTCACCCAGGCCGACGCCAGCGCCCTGACGTTCACCTTCACCGAGCCCGAAGCCGGCAAGGCCGCGGCCTACCATGTCATGTTCAAGTGCGGCTCCACCGCGGCCGCCGTCACCCTGCCCGAGGGCGTCAAGACCCCCGACGGCTACGTCATCGAGGCCGGCCGGGTGTACGAGCTGTCGGTATTGGAAGGGCTGCTGACCTACCAGAGCTGGGAGGCAGACGCATGAGGCGGCGGGGGCTTCTGGGCGGCGGGATGGACAAGACCGTCCTTCTCCGCAACTTTGACGCCGCCAGCGGACAGCCCTTCACCAAGTCCACCGGCTTTATAACCCAGGCGGACAGCGTGCTGACGCTGTTTCTGGACTTTACCTTCAACGGCAACCACGGCGACGGCAGCACATCGGCCATCAACAACGTGTTGTGCGCCGGCATCAGCCCCCAGGAATGGAACGACACCTGCTGCCGCCTTTACACCGGCAACGGGGATGTGTCGCAGCTGCTTGTGGTCGGCTTCGACGACGGCGGCCAGCAGTACCTCAGCGCCGGGGGCAGCCTGATCCGCCGGAACAAGGCGGTCATGCGGCTGAACTACGCCGCCGGCACCATGGACGTGTGGCTCAACGGCCAGCAGATTGCCCAGAGCTTCGGAGCCTTCGGGACAGGCGGTCAGGCCGCCTGCCTGGGCGCGGTCAGCATCTCCAACGCCGAGGGCAACAACCGCTTTTACGGCACCTACCACAAGGTCAGCATCCTGCCCGCCGCATTGCGGGACGAACAGCTCCGGGCGCTGACAGAATGAGGAGGCACAATGAACAACAAAGAATTCGTTATGCAATTTTTGCGGAACCTTGGCCGAGAAAAAGCCCTGGCCCTGCAGGCCGCCTCTTCCGGCATGACCGGGACGGAACTGTATGACCAGGAACAGTATATCCCGGACTTCCAGGCGGCCCGCGCCGCCCAAAATATGATGACCCGCACGGCGAGCCGGGAAAACGGCTTTGTCTGCCGGTCTACGGCGGGCCGTGTGGTGCGCCTGATCCAGAACTACGACAGCGACGAACGCCCCGGCGAACCCGAGACCCTGCCCGCCCAGTGGGGCTTTGTGTGGTCCACTGACCCGCGCAAAGCCCTGCCCTTTGTGGCCCTGGCGGACAGCCCTTATAACACCAATAACTGCTGTACCTATCCCGCCGAGGACGGCGTGGATCACGTCTATCAGTCGGGGCAGGACGGCAACGTCTGGCCGCCCCGGACCGTCAATGTCAAATGGACCGACCTGGGCACCGTTGAGGAGGTAATGGGCAATGTATGACGTCAAAGTGTACGACATGGCCACCGAGGCAAACCGGCAGCTTTCTACACACTTTCAGCTGCACGAGTTCGCCTGCACCGACGGCAGCAAGCCGGTCTTTTTGAGCCAGGCGCTGGTGGATATCCTGGAAGCCATCCGGGTGCATTTCGGCCGGCCGGTGAAGATCACCAGCGGCTACCGCACGGTCAGCTACAACGCCAGCCTCAAGAACAGCTCGAAAAAGAGCCAGCACTGCAACGGCCTGGCGGCCGACATCCAGGTGGAGGGCCACACGCCTCTGGAGGTCTACAACTACGCCTGCCAGCTGCTGGGGGACCACGGCGGCGTAGGCATCTACAATACCTTTGTCCATGTCGATGTGCGGGCCACCAAGTCCCGCTTCGACTACCGGACCTGACAGGAGGGCACACCCATGGACAGCACCACCGCGGCGATCCTTGCCGCCATCATCACCGGGGGCCTGTCGCTGATCGGCGTCATCCTCTCCAACCGCGCCGCGTCCAGCCGGATGCAGGCCCAGCTGGAAAAGCAGCAGGCCATCACCGACACCAAGCTGGAAGAGCTGACAAAAGAGGTCCAGCGGCACAACAACTTCGCCGAGCGCATCCCCACCCTGGAGACCAAGCTCAAGGCCGACGAGCACCGCATCTCCGACCTGGAAAAGCAGGCCGAACGCCTGGAAGCCCTGCACACCCACCCGGCAGAGTAACTTTCTAAGTGCTTGTTGCAAGTTTTGCAACTTTTTAACGGCTTTTTAGCAAGTGTTGCATCTCTTTTTGCAACTTTGTTTGTTTTTTGGCCCTGTTTTGCAATCAATAAGGAGGGCACTATGAACATTCACAAAATCGAGCTGTCGGGCTACACCGCCCGGGTGGCGGGGTGTGAGCCCCTCTGCCTGGGCACCGCCGGCAGCCGCGGGA
>ERZ1643251.712-NODE-712-length-44105-cov-12.898365_pt1 | contig 44105 bp, 43 predicted proteins | sample MGYA00579261_ERZ1643251 | MGnify/ENA primary metagenome ERZ1643251 (study PRJEB29033, sample SAMEA4952267) | chicken gut metagenome | biome: Broiler Chicken; feature: Gastrointestinal Tract; material: Caecum | place: Ireland | collected 2018 | study: Broiler... | reverse complement strand
TGTATGTGTCAAGTAATTGTTTGCGACATCCTTTAATGTTGATTTTTCTTTCATTTATAATTTCTCCTCTGTTAAAAACATTTGACATTATTATATATGTTTTTCTTACTTTTTGTCAATGTTTTCCTATACTTTTTTCTACTTTTTTTTACATTATTTTTTTAAAATATGTAATCCAATTCACTTATTGGTGTTAAGCTTATTTCTTGAAAAATAGGACTTTTTTTGTCTATATTTAAACTGTTACAAGTAGTTCTATTTTTATCAACTAAATCAGCCTTTTTAACTATCAATGATTTCCTAACTTTTTTAATACCTTCCCTTATTTTTTTCATATATTCTTCTACACTATTATCTATTGGAACTTCTTTTTTTAGTTGCTCTATATCTATAGCATTCTCTTGCACTTTAATAGCACAAATTTTTGCTAAACATGTTGCTCCGATTTTACTAAAACTTAATCTTCCACTCTTAAATCTTTTGCTTAAAACTGTGAAAATTTGACTTTCCATTATGCCAGGATCTTTGTATTCAATTCCATTCGGTGCTGTAGGTATTTCTTTTCCCTGTTGTTCTAATACATCTTGGTATCTAGGCAAACCATCTGATAGATAACTTTTTAATCTTTCTATTTTTTCTATTGCTTTTTCTTCACCTCCGTACTTCATATTTTAGATATTCGAGATATATTGGAATTTCATCATATCTTCTTTCAGCAATTAGTTTTTCAATCTGTCTTCTGTATTCATCTTCTTGTATATCTCTTATTATTTCTTGATGTATATGAAAATTATCCTTTTGTCTAATTGTATCATCTGTCGCTAAATTATTTATCCAAGTTGCTCCATCTCCGATTTAAAACTCTTAATTTTATTTTACTCACATCATAAGTCTGAAATATCTTTGCATCCCTTCTCTTTTTCATTTCTTTAGAACTCATAAAACCAACTATATACATTTTATTAACTAAAGAATGTCTTTCGTCATCTTTTTTCCAACCTTCATAAGATACATGGAGTTTTAATTCAGATTTTACACTTGTTGGTTCTTTATATTCCTTATTCTCTTTTTTGCAACTTAATTTATATTTTTCAATTTGCTCTTGTCTATCTTTTCCTTGTAAATTTATCCACAAGCCATCTGCTTCTTCAAATAGTGCAGGTATTATTTTAGTTCCTGCAATTAATTTATTTTTCTTATTTAATTTAATTTCTTCTAATTCTTTTTCATTAACTTTAAGACCTGATTTAATTACAATATCTCTTACTGTTTCATGACTTATGCTAATATTTAAATTTTGCATTAATTCCTCTGCTGCATCTCTATACGAGTTTGTTTCTACAACAAGATTTAAAACTTTCTCAACAAGATTAGATGATATTTTTCCAAACTCTGTTAAGTTTAGAGCCTCATCTAGCAAAAATACAAATCTTTTCTGTTCATTTTCCTTAACTTCATAAATTGTTCTTTTGTAATCAACTACTCCCATTACAGTTTTTATTGAATCTTGTTTTAGTCCTCTATGTCTAAATATTTTTTTGTCCCTAGCATTTTGTAATTCTCTATCATAATTTTCTATTATTTCTTTTAGAAGGTTACAGCCTAACTCACAAACAAATTTGTATATATTTTTTTCTAAAAGATTGAAATTTATATTATTATTTGTTAAAATATTATCAAACATAAATATCTCCTTCGTAAAAAATGTTAAACGCAATCAACATTTTACAGGAGTATTTATGTTTTTCTTTTTTATATTGAAAAACACAAATATTTGCAAACTAAAATTTTACACTAACTTTTCTCGTATGTTATTTAAATCATGTTGCATTTCTGTATTTTGTTTTTTCCTTTCTACTATTTCCATGTTTCTTGCCATTTCCTTTTCCCTTTCTTTCTTTTTATCATTTTTTTATTATTTTATTGTTAAATTAATAACTTTTTTTAATACAAAAAGACAGCAATACAAACCTATTTTCATAGGTCTATATCACTATCTTTTTCTTTATTCATATTATTAATTTCTTTATTATCTTGTTCGTTAAATATATTGTGTGTGTGTGTGTGTGTGTGTGTACAGCCTCAAGGCTTACAGCTATTATCCCCATTTTTCTACTCCTCTTTTGTTTTCTTTTATTTATATATATCACTTTCAGTGATACTTTGTCAATAGTTATGCTTAGCCAAATAAACTTAATTGATTGCTTTGGCTCATGCCATCTAAACATCCAAATTTCTTTAATAGTTCTGCTACAGAATCTCCTACTTTAGATCGAATTTTCATATCATCAATAGACATGAATTTCCCATCTTTTCTAGCGTTTTCAATTCCTTGTGCTGCCACAGTTCCAAGCCCTGCAATACTATTTAGTGGCGGACGTATTCCATCTTCTTCTACAATAAATTTTGTGCTACTGGATTTATATAAGTCAATTGGCAAGAATTTGATTCCTCTTTCATACATTTCTAAGACAAGTTCTAATACAGGATACATAGCTTTATCTTTTTGAGTTGCATTATTTCCTTGTAAATCGATTTCTTTCATTTTATTTTTTACTTTTTCTTCTCCAAATATCATAATTTCACTATCAAATTCATCTGATGCTCTGATTGAGAAAAAGGCCGCATAATAGGCTTTTGGTTCATGGACTTTAAACCAGGCAATACGAAAAGCATTGGTTACATAGGCTGCTGCGTGTGCTTTTGGGAACATGTATTTTATCTTTTCACAAGATTTGATATACCATTCTGGTACATTATGCTCTCTCATTAAATCTGTATATTCCTTCCATTTTACTGGGTCTTTTAAAGCTTTTCCTTTACGTACTGTTTCCATAATTTTAAAAGCTGGATTTGGTGGTAAGCCCTGTTTGATTAGATATATCATAATATCATCACGACAACAAATTGCCTCTGTTAAGGTTACAGTTCCATCTTCGATTAAACTTTGGGCATTTCCAAGCCACACATCAGTTCCGTGTGATAATCCAGATATACGGATTAATTCGTCAAATGTGGTTGGTCTTGTATCAACTAACATACCTCTTACGAATTTGGTTCCAAATTCTGGTATCCCATAGCTTCCTACCTCTGAACCAATTTGTTTTGGTGTTACACCTAAAGCTTCTGTTGAACTAAAAATAGACATAGTTTCTTTATCATCTAGTGGTACTTTTGTTGGGTCAATTCCTGTGATATCTTGTAACATTCTAATAACCGTCGGATCGTCGTGTCCTAGTATATCTAGCTTTAATAGGTTTTGATCAATTGAGTGATAATCAAAATGGGTTGTGATAATATCAGAATTTGGATCATCTGCTGGGTGTTGTACGGGACAAAATTCATAAATTTCTCTTCCCTTTGGTACGACAATAATTCCTCCTGGGTGTTGTCCTGTTGTCCTTTTAATTCCTGTACATCCATGGGATATTCTTTTAATTTCTGCTTGATTAATCGGAATATGTCTTTCTTCATAATAGTTTCTTACATATCCATAGGCTGTTTTATCTGCTACTGTACCAATGGTTCCTGCTTTAAAAGTGGTTCCTTTTCCAAAGATAACCTCTGTATATTTATGGGCTTTTGCTTGATACTCTCCTGAGAAATTCAAGTCAATATCTGGCTCTTTATCTCCATTAAATCCTAAAAAGGTTTCAAATGGGATATCCATTCCATCTTTATCTAGTTTATGCCCACATTTTGGACATGCTTTATCTGGTAAGTCAAATCCGTTTTTTACACCATAATCTGTAAAATCTGAATATTTACAATTTGGGCATCTGTAATGGGCAGGTAATGAATTTACCTCTGTAATTCCTGTCATATTTGCCACAAATGATGAACCAACAGAACCTCTAGAACCTACGATATATCCATCTTCATTAGATTTCCATACCAATTTTTGCGCAATGATGTACATAACAGAGAAACCATTTTTGATAATCGAATCTAATTCTTTATCTAATCTTGATTGTACAATTTCTGGTAATGGATCTCCATATAGCTCATGTGCTTTGCTATAGGCAATATCTTTTATGGTTTGCTCACAACCTGGAATATGTGGTGGACATTTTTCTGGTGATATTGGACTAATTTGGTCACACATGTCAGATATTTTATTGGTATTGGTAACTACCACTTCATAGGCTTTTTCTTTTCCTAAATAACTAAATTCTTCTAGCATTTCTTCTGTTGTTCGTAAATATAGTGGTGCTTGGTTATCAGCATCGTCATATTTTTGTCCTGCTTCTAAGATACGTCTATAAATCTCATCTTGTGGATCCATAAAATGGACATCACAAGTTGCCACAACTGGTTTATTTAATTTTTCTCCTAATTCTACGATTCTTCTGTTTATATCTCTTAAAGCTTCTTCATCAGCAACCGTTCCATTTCGAATTAAGAATTGATTATTTCCTGTTGGCTGGATTTCTAGGTAATCATAGTCATTGGCAATTTCTTCAATTTCTTCATCTGTTTTCCCAAGTTCAATTGCTTGGTATAGCTCTCCCGCTTCGCAGGCACTTCCTAAAATTAAGCCTTCTGAATATTTTTTATACAAACTTTTTAGGATACGTGGTTTCCTATAAAAATAATGCAAATGAGATAATGATACCAATTTGTACAAGTTTTTCAATCCCACATAGTTTTTGGCTAAGATAATCGCATGATAGGTTTTTAGTTTTTTGTATTCTTCTTTTTTTGCTTCTTTGCTTGCTGCCACTCTATCAATATCTTCTACAAGGCTCGCTCCTTTTTTCTTTAACATATCCACCATGACCTTAAATACTTTCACAGTGGTATCTACATCGTCTAAAGCACGGTGTGCCACTTCTACTTTAATGCCTAAGTTTTCTGCAATTTTTCCTAATTTATATTTCTTATAGTCTGGGAATAAATCTTTTGCTAAACTTAAGGTGTCTAAATAGGTATAGTTAAAATCATAGCCTAACACTTTTGCATTTTGTTTTAAAAATCCAACATCAAAATTGGCATTATGTGCTACAATAACAGTTTCTTTGTCATCTCCTAAAAATGCTAATAATTTTGGAAATACTTGATCAATGGTTTCTGCATCTTTTACCATTTCATCTGTAATGTTGGTAACTTCTGTTACTCTTTCTGGAATATGTTTTTCAGGATTTACAAAACAGCTAAATTCATCAATAACTTCTCCATCTTTTACTTTCATAACACCGATTTCTGTGATTTTTTCAGTCGTTGCTGAAAATCCAGTTGTTTCTAGGTCTAATACGCAATATGTAGTATCTATACTTTGCTTTTTTCCATTATATACGGTTTTGGTATTATCTGGTGCTAAATAGGCTTCTACGCCATAAATCACTTTCATATCTGGATTATCATATCCAAGCATTTTATGTGCTTCTGGGAAAGCTTGTACAACACCATGATCTGTAATGGCAATCGATTTCATTCCCCATTTCATAGCTCTCTTAATTAAATCTGTTGCTGAGGTCATCGCATCCATTTGACTCATTTTTGTATGCATATGAAGTTCTACTCTTTTCACTTCTGCATGGTCTTCTCTTATTTTCTTTTTAATCCCTTCTCCTTCTACAATGGTGTTTGCCATAATGGTTAATTCATTTGAAAACGAATCCATTTGTGCTGTTCCTGCAACAATAACGCCTTTTGCATTTTTGATTCTTTTTATCACTCGTTTGCTATTATCTTTATTCAAAAAAGCTTTACAAGTCATACTACTGGTTCCATCATAGACATCAAAACTAAGTAAGGTTTTTCCTGATTTTAATTCTCTATCTTCCATATCAATGACTTCTCCATTGATAGAAACCTTTCCATCGTCTACATTCAATTCTGCAATTTTTACCAATGGTTCTTTAATATTTGGATTCATTCCTAATATTAGAGGCGTACTTTCATCTTCTTCTGGTAATTCTGGTACTTCCATGTTACTTGCAATAATGGTATTTGCCATGATGGTGACATCTCCAGCATACGCATCTAATCCAGCCTTCCCAATGGCTTTGATGGCTTTTGCATTTTGAATTTTATCAATAATGTCTTTTCCTTCATCTGCGTCTTTCGCAAAAGATTTACAAGTAATGGTTCCTGTTCCATCATAAATGTCAAAGATTAACATACCTTTTCCTGTTCTCGTTTCACGACATTCACTTGTTAAAACTCTTCCCTCTATAGTAATTCTAGAATTACTTGCTGTGATATCTTTTATCGCTACTTTATTTTCTTTTGCTTTTGATGGTTTTCCCATAATATATTCTTGCTCCTGGAAATCATCCATTTCTTCTATTGGTGGTATGCCATCTATGGCTTCTTCTGGTATATATGTATCCATATCTGTAGGTGGTACATAATCTGGATCATTGTATTCTGGTGCATCTCCATATTCACTATGGTTTTCCTTGTTTGCATTTTCTTTTTGTTTTTCCGCATTTAATTCTTCAATATGTGCAATAGCTTTTTCTTCTACTTGCTTGATTTCTTCTCGTATTTCTTCCATTTCTTCTTTTGACAATTGCTCTGTAAGATTTACTTTATATTCTTTTCCAAATAGATTTTTCAAAACTTTTTCTAATTCTTTATCTGTCTTTTTAGCTTTTAAGAAATCTGCTCCTCGAATATGCATTTTAATGTTAACTTCATTTCCATCAACCTCTACATCACTTTTTAATAAAAGCATTGGTTTCATTAATGGATATTTGTGGGACATATAGGCAATGATGTTTCTCCATTCTGTTTGAATATCTTTTAATACAACCCCTTCATGATATTTTATAATCATATCAATATGTTCAAAATGAAATCTATCCATTAAAAATTTTTCAAAAAGCCATAATTCTTTAATTTCTATATATTCATCGAAATACAACATGACTTCTAGCGTATTTGTCTTTTTGATGACATTTAATCCTTGGATATTGGCATATTGTATATTGGATTTTGTTTGATAGTCACGAAATATTTCTCCTACTTTTTTTGTTTTTACTGTTTCTTGCATGTATCTTTGCTCCTTTGTTTTGAAATTTTATGCATTTTCCAAAATTATCTAGGTTCATTGACTTTTATTATTTTTATGATATAATATTTGTATATGAAGGAGAAACCACTATGTGGTTTGCCTCGTAAAATGTATAAAACACACATCTCATTCGGTCAAAATACAGATGTGTGTTTTTTGTATTTTATTTTTGTTTACTCATAATTACAACTATTGCCATAATTAAGGTAAATGTAATGATAGTTACTGATACTAGACCAGCAAATAGTAATTTTATAATCAATAATAAAGTTTCTATTTCTATCATATGCATCACCTCCTATTATGTAGGAGGCACACCACATCTGTTTTTCTCTTTCCTATGTTTTCTATTATATACTATTTTTTTTACATTTCAAGCGAACAAAATAAAATATTTTTTTATTTTTATCTTTTTCATCCGCAATTTTATGTAACCTAGATTTTTCAAGCATTTTATGGTATAATTAGATTAGATGAATGATAAAAGGCTTAATATGTTATATATGAAAAAAATATTTTTATAAATAAATTCAAATCAAAACTTAAAGGTGGTGAAATTATGGTTGAACTACTTTCCCCTGTTGGCAATTTTGAATGTTTAAAAGCTGCTGTACAAAATGGTGCAAATAGTGTTTATTTTGGTAGCGATAGTTTTAGTGCAAGGGCTTTTGCATCTAATTTTAGTCTAGACGAATTAGAAAGAGCCATTCAATATGCAAAAATTCGTGGTGTCAAGACACATTTAACATTAAATACATTGGTTACTAATACAGAATTTGAACAGGCTATGGATATTGCAAAGAAGGCTTATGCATTTGGAGTTGATGCCATTATTGTTCAAGATTTAGGATTAGCTATGAAGCTTATTAAAACATTTCCAGATCTACCTATCCATGCTAGTACGCAAATGACTGTCCATAATTTGAATGGTGCTTTAAAATTACAAGAACTTGGATTTAAAAGAGTCGTTCTTGCAAGAGAGCTTTCTGTTAATGAAATTGACTATATTTGTAAAAATACAGATATTGAAATAGAAACCTTTATTCATGGAGCACTTTGTATCTCCTATTCTGGTCAATGCTTATTTTCTAGTATGCTTGGTGGCCGTTCTGGTAATAGAGGAAAATGTGCAGGCCCTTGTAGACTTCCTTTTGAATTATTAGAAAATAATAAAACCATAAATTCAGGTTATTTATTAAGTACTAGAGATTTATGCGGTTTAGAATTTATTCCTGATTTAATCCAAGCTGGTGTTAAAAGTTTCAAAATTGAAGGCCGTATGAAATCACCAGAATATGTAGCAACTGTAACAAGAATTTATCGAAAATATATCGATTTAGCTTTATCTGATAATGCATATGTGATTGACGAAGATGATAAAAAAGAATTGCTACAAGTATTTAATAGAGGTATGTCTTCTTCTGGACATTTAAGTAACCAAGCTAACCGAAATTTAGTATTTAAAGAAAAACCAAATAATATGGGGTTATTTCTTGGAAAAGTTCAAAAATACAATCATAAAAAAGGCTATATTACTGTCAAATTAAATGAACCTATTTCTATTGGTGATACCATTTCTTTAGAAAAAATAGATGGTACTTATACCATTTCAGAATTGATGGATACCAATATGAAAAATATTAAATTTACCGAAATTGGTCAGACAGTTGTCATTGGTAGAATGAAGGGAAATATCAAATTAGGTAATCAAATTTATAAAATGAGTTCTAAGCGCCTAAATATGATAGCACATGAAAGTTGTGAAAAAGAAATTAGAAAAGTCTTATTAAATGCTCATATTTCTATTCATAAAGAAAAACCTATTCAAATTTCTGTTACTTCTGCTAGTAATATAAAATTATATAAGGATTTAAAACTAAATTATACAAGTGATGTCATTCCAATAGATGCTAAAACAAAACCAATCGATAAAAATACGGTTATTACTCAATTTTCTAAAACCGCATCTACCCCTTATGCTTTTAAAAATCTAGAAATTGAGTTAGACGATAAATTATTTATCCCAAAGTTAAGTACACTAAATGACTTAAGAAGAACAATTTTACATATGGTAGAACAATATGCAATTACTGCCATGGCAAGAAATGATAAAACTACAATTCCTTGCATGGCTACTACTGACACAAAACCATCCATTCATCTGGTTGATCCACATAACGATAGAAACAATCATATGAATCATGATGCATATAATCCGATTAAGAAAACAAAATTATCACTTTTATTAAATATCTTACATAAAGATTTTGATTACACAAAATTACATGAAGTTGAAAATGTGTATATTCCTTTAAAATATTTTTCTATGAAGGATTATAAAGATATCTTACATATTCTAGATGAAAAATATAATCTATACATATATATGCCAACCATTATCAAATCCAATTACAAAAATCTGTTAACTAGCAATATAGAAAACACTTTAAATAATTATCATATTAAAGGATTTATCATTTCAAACATTTGCAATATCAAATTATTGAAAGATTTATTTGTTAATTTGCATACATCTTTAGAATTAATCACAAATTATACCTTTAATGTGTATAATACAAATACCATAAAAGAATTAAAAGAAATGGGAATTTATCGATATACCATCTCTCCTGAATTAAATAGAAACATGATTACAGCTTTATGTGATTGTCATACCTTGCCAAATGAATTAATTGTATACGGTAAAACACCACTTTTAAATATGAATTATTGTCTTTTAGGAGAAACAGACAAATGCTACCCAACTTGTAAGCAAAGATGTATTACTGATAATATATATGAATTACAAGACCGTTTACATATGCATTTTAGAATTTTACCAGACAACATTCAAACAGTTACAACCATCTTTAATAGTAAAATAACATCTATTTATCCAAGAGAATTTAATGTAGATTATGCAAGAATAGATATTTTAGATGAAACAATTGAAGATATTAATGAAATTATCCATCGTGTAAACAATAACCAGCGATTTGATGGTAACCATTATACAAATGGAAATTTAAATAAAGAAATTTGATACATTAGGGACGTGCCAAAATGGACATTTTTTGTCCAAAAGGGACAGACTATAGAACTAAAAAATAGTTTCTATCAATCTGTCCTTTTCTTTTTAAATCTGTTTACTGCTTAAATCTATGATTAAATCCATATTATCATCTTTTGCTGCTTTATTTTTTCTAATCGCCCCACATGTTTTACATCTATATATAATCACATATCCTTTTTTGCTATCTATCTCTAAAGAAACAGGCTCTAAGTCTCCATGGCAAGTTTCTTGTCTATCTCCTGGGTTTTTATCAACATGCTTGGAATGCAAACAATACGGACAATGATCTCGACAAGAATAGCCTAGTTTTGGAACTTTTTTTCCACAATTTTCACATATAAATTCTTCATCTATTTCTGTAAATTTTCTAGCTTCCATTTTTTCTCCTTTTTTATGTCCAATTGGGGACGTTTCTGTTTGGGACATTTTTATGTATACTTAAATTTAAAAAATAAACTATAAGTCTATATACTTATTTTATATTTTAGAAATAAAAATTTTATATTATTCCCCATGCAATAAAAATTTACATAAAAATGTCCCAAACAGAAACGTCCCCAATTGGACAAAATTAATATTTAAAATCTCCTCCACCCAAAAATTCTTTTAATAACGAATTATTTGGTACATATTCTTTTGGTATTTCTTCAAAATATTTTAACATATTTAGTAGTCTTCTAGCTTCGGCATATTCTAAATCTTCTCTATTTATTTCTTGTAATAATGGCATTACGATTGGTTTTAATGCACCAATTTCATATACTAAAGATGTATTGAAGATAAAGTTTGCTTCTTCTTGAAATGGGAATATATTTTTCTTTTCTCCTTCATTTACTTTGTTCCAAGTTCCAATTGTATGTTTTGCTGAGTATCCTCTAAATTGATGGTCTCTTACAATTCTTCTAATTAATCTTGTATCTGTTGTTGATATTCTATTAAACCTATCTAAATTTAATACAGTTAGTGCACTAATATATACTTTATATTTTTGCTCTGCAGGTATTCTACTTGTTAATTCATCATTTAAACAGTGAATACCTTCTACAACTAGAACTTCATCTTTTTCTAATTTTAACTTTTTACCATTATATCTTTTGGTTCCTTCATAGAAATCAAATTCTGGTATTTCTATCTCTTCTCCATTTAATAATCTAGTTAAATGATTATTAAATAAGTCTAAATCAATGGCTTCTATACATTCAAAATCATATTCACCATTTTCATCTCGTGGCGTATCTTTTCTTTCCACAAAATAATTGTCTACAGAAATAGTTACTGGTTTTATTCTATTTAATTTTAATTGAATTCCTAATCTTTGTGCAAAAGTGGTTTTTCCTGATGATGATGGCCCTGCTATTAATACTATTTTTATATTTTGGTTTTTGGCTATATTGTCTGCAATTTTGGCTATTTTCTTTTCATGTAAAGCTTCTGCTAAAAGAATAATATCTTTAACATTTCTCTCTTTCATAGCTTGATTTATTCGATAAACTCTGTCTATGTTTAAAATTTTATTAATATCATCATATTCTTCCATTGCCCAAGCTAGTTTTTTATTTTTTACAAATTTAGGCATTCTTTCTGGGTCATTTTGACTTGGATATCTTATTAAAAATCCATCATTATATTTTACAATTTCAAATATTTTTGTCACACCTGTTCGATTAGCTAATGTTCCATAACAATAATTGTAATAATCTTTACAGTAATACATATAGATTTCATTATTGCCTTCTAAATCTAATTGTAATCTTCCTTTTGAACTTTGGGTTTCATTAAAGAATTTTGTTGCTTCTTCTCGATTCATAACCACTTGTTTGATAGGATGATCTTCTTTTACGATTCTTCTTACTTCTTGTGTTAATTTTTCTAAAAATTCATCTGTTACTTCTGCATCAATCAAATCACAAAACATTGCATTTGATAATTGATAATTTACTTCCATTTTTTTGTTAGGACATATTGTTTCAAATGCTTTACCTACTATATACACTAAAGTTCTCCTATATACTTTCATTCCTTCTTTTGATGAAATATCAATTAATTCTATTTTTCCATCTTCTTCTATTTTATACTCCAAGTTTTCATATTCATTATTAAAAACAGCTGCTACTACTGTATACTCACTATTTTCAATTTCTTCTCTTAATAATTCACTAATTGTCATTGGTTTATCTATTTCCATTATTTTATCTTTGTATTGTATCTTCATAAATTTCCTCCTTTTTTATCCCCAATTCATTGTATATGAAATCAAGTTTTAAGTCAAGCACTACTAAAAGTCACTAAAATGCCATTTTTTATGAATATAAAGTAATTTTTTGGATATATTTTTATTAAGATGATTTTGTAGGAGGGATTTTAATGGATATTTCTAGAATTAATTCTATATTAGCTAATAAAGAAAAGTGTGATGTTTTTTATGATGATAGACCTGTATGGATTCAGGGTGTGAATGATAATATTGCTAAAGTTGGTTTTATTGACAATTTTGAAGAAAAAGATGTGTTTATTCAAGATTTATATGAGAGAAATTTGTATAATTAGATAAAATAATAAAATTCTTACATTATTGTTAGAAAAAATACACTTTAAGGAGCTGAAATGTATCTATTGTTAGACTTTGTTTAACTATTGTTTTCGTTCAGTCTCCTTAAAGTTTTTTATTCAAATCTTCCCATTCTTGCATTTTTTCTTCTATTTCTTGATTAATTTTTTGTATTTTTTGCTGTAATTCATTTAGTTTTATATAATCTGAAGCAATTTCTTCTTTTGTCATTTCTTTTTCAAGATCTTGTATTTCCTGTTCTTTTTGTTCTATATCTTTTTCTATTTTACAAATTTTATTTTGAATTCGATTTCTTTCCTTTTCAATAAAATATGGATTGGTTTCTTTCTTCTTATTTCTTTCATTTGAATTTATTTTTCCTTCTGCTTTATCAGAATTTTGTATTTCTTCAACTGCATCTTCATGCTTTTCTTTATATTCTAAAAATTCTTGATAACTTTTTTGATAAAATGTTACTTTTCCACTTTCAAATTCTAATATACAATCTGCAAGTTTATTTACAAAATATCGATCATGAGAAACAAAAATCAATGTTCCTGTATATTCTTTTAGTATGTTTTCTAAACTTTCTTTTCCCACAATATCCATATGATTGGTTGGCTCATCTAATAATAAGACATTTGGTTCCTTTTTTAATATCTTACATAATTGCAAACGCCCTCTTTCTCCTCCTGATAATACCTTTATTTTTTTAAAGACATCTTCTCCTGTAAAAAGAAATGTCCCTAACAAGGTTCTTGCTTGTGTTGTTGTTAATTCTGGAAAACTTTGCGTTATTTCTTCAAATATTGTATTTTCCGGATTTGAAAATTCCATCTGTTGATCAAAATATCCCTTTTGTACATGATATCCATATTCAAAATCACCATTAATTTTAGAAATATTTCCATTTAATGTTTTTAGTAAGGTTGATTTTCCTGTCCCATTTTCTCCAATGATTGCTAATTTTTGTCCTTTGTATAATTCAAAAGATATTTCTGCGATTGGCTTATCATATCCGATTTCTAATTTATCTACTTTTAATACTAGTTTTCCACTTTGTGTTTTGATATCAAAATTTGCATAAAATGTTTTTAAATCATATTTTTCTGGTTTTTCTATGATTGTCATTTGCTCAATCTTTTTTAATTTGGATAATGCCATTTTCGCTTTGGTTGGTTTATATCGAAACCTATCTGCAATGGTTTGTAATCTTTTAATTTCTGCTTGTTGATATTCATAATCTTTTAATTGTTTTTCATATCGTTCTTTTTTTATTCTTTCGAAATCTGTATAATTTCCTGTATATTCAACCATACTGGCATATTCAATCTCATATACTTTATTAACAATCTTATCTAAAAACATTCTATCATGTGATACAATCATAATTGCTTTTTGATAATTTTTTAAATAATCTTCCAACCATTCAATCGCTGTAATATCTAAATGGTTTGTTGGTTCATCTAGTAATAAAATGTCTGGTTTACTTAATAATAATTTTAAGAAAGCAATTTTAGTTCGTTGTCCTCCAGAAAATTCGCTTACTTTTTTGTTTTTATCCTCTTCTTTAAAACCAAATTTTTTAATGGCTGTTTCATATTCTTTTTTATACATGTATCCGCCTTGTATTTCATATTGTTCTAAGGCATTTGTATATTCTTTGATTGTTTTTTCGTCTGTTTGGTTTTGTAAAGCTTTTTCTTTTTCTTGTATCCTGTTTTCTAAGGTTATAATGGGTTCATAAACTTCTAATATTTCCTCTAACATGGTTTTATTAGAATTTTCAAAATTCATTTGTTGCAAATATCCATTCACAGGGCTTCCTTGTTTATATACATGAAATTTTTCTTCTCCAATCCCCTCTTCTAAAATGTCATTATTCACAAGGGCATTTAAAAAAGTGGTTTTTCCTGCTCCGTTTCTTCCGATAATCGCTATTTTATCTTTCTCTTTTATTTCAAAATTGATTTCTTCTAATATGGTTTCGGCTCCATAAGATATAGAGCCATTGACAATTCTGTAGTTCATTTTCTCTCTTCCTTTTTTTATTCTATATATGCTCCATCGATATTTGGAACCTTTTTTATAATCGCATCAAATCATATACTTTTTTATTCATAATTTCACCTCATATATGCAAGTATATCTAATATATCACAAAATATAGAAAAATAATAGTGTTTTTCATCCTATCTGCTCTAAATATATTTTACACAGCAAAATAAGCTTTAGGTATATCCCTAAAGCTTAGATAATTTATCAAAATGTCCCAAACAGAAACGTCCCCAATTGGACATTTAGAATTCTAATTTTTCTTCTAACCAACTTTCTACTTCATCTATATTGATTCTAATTTGTTCCATGGTATCTCTATCTCTGATAGTTACGGTATTATCTTCAAGTGTATCAAAGTCTACTGTTAAACAATATGGTGTACCAATTTCATCTTCTCTTCTATACCTCTTTCCTATACTTCCTGTTTCATCATAATCGCACATAAATTTCTTTGATAGTTTTTCGTGTACTTCTTGTGCTTTTTCTGATAATTTTTTAGATAATGGAAGTACAGCTATTTTGTATGGTGCTAATACTGGATGTAAATGTAATACTACTCTTGTATCTCCTTCACCAATTTCTTCTTCATCATAGGCGTTACATAAGAATGCTAATGCAACTCTGTCTGCTCCTAAAGATGGTTCGATACAATATGGTACATATTTTTCATTTGTTTCTGGGTCTGTATATGTGAAATCTTCTTTTGAAACATTCATATGACTCTTTAAGTCAAAGTCTGTTCTATCTGCAATTCCCCATAATTCTCCCCACCCAAATGGGAATGTGAATTCAATATCTGTTGTTGCATTACTATAGTGTGATAATTCTTCTTTTGAATGGTCTCTTAGTCTAATATTTTCTTCTTTAATTCCTAAATTTAATAACCAATTTTTACAGAATTCTTTCCAATATGCATGCCACTCTAAATCTGTTCCTGGTTTACAGAAAAATTCTAATTCCATTTGTTCAAATTCTCTTGTTCTAAATGTGAAGTTTCCAGGTGTAATTTCATTTCTAAAGGCTTTTCCGATTTGTGCAATTCCCATCGGTAATTTTCTTCTCGTTGTTCTCATTACATTTTTAAAGTTTACAAATATACCTTGTGCTGTTTCTGGTCTTAAATATATCTCTGCTGTTTTATCTTCTGTTACGCCTTGGAAAGTTTTAAACATTAAATTGAATTTTCTAATATCTGTAAAGTTTGTTTTTCCACAATTTGGACATGGTATTTTATTTTCATTAATAAAGTCTATTAACTCTTGGTCAGACATACCATCTGCAATCATATCTTTTCCATTATCATGTGCCCATTCTTCTATTAATTTATCTGCTCTATGTCTGGTTTTACATTCTTTACAATCAATTAATGGGTCTGAGAAACCTCCTACATGTCCTGAAGCTACCCATGTTGTTGGATTCATTAATATGGCCGCATCTAATCCCACATTATATTTGCTTTCTTGAATAAATTTCTTTCTCCATGCCATTTTGACATTGTTTTTTAATTCATTTCCTAGAGGTCCATAATCCCAAGTATTTGCTAATCCTCCATAGATTTCTGAACCTGGGTAAATATATCCCCTATTTTTACAAAGTGCTACTAAAGTGTCCATTGATTTTAACATAACAATTCCTCCTCTTTTTATTTATTTGCCAAGCAGATGAAAGTTTTTTTGTTAGATGATGAATGCACCTCTATTTTTCTAAATTGATTACATTTAGTATATTGTGCATTTTTATGAATTCATCAAGCTGAAGGCGTATGTTTATACGTCGAAGTTTGATGAATGAAATAAAAATGTGCAAGATGCTGAATGTAATCAATTTAAACAAAAAAACTTTCATACCTAGCATACATAGCTAGGGACGAAAGTTATCATTCCGCGTTTCCACCCTATTTCCTAAAACTTTCTAAAATAAAAAGTTTTAAGCACCTTCATTTAAAAACTACTCCAAAGCTCCCCATGTGTATTTATTATTGGTATCTCACCTTTACCAACTCTCTTTAAATAAATATTATCACATTTTTTCTTCTTCACCGTAGATATTTAATTTTATATATTTTATTATCTTTATTTAAAAAAGTCAATAATTTTCTAAAAAAATATTGATAAAATCCTTTTTTTATGCTAATATATTAATTGTTGTAATCAAATAATTTATAGGGGTATAGTGTTAATGGTAGCACATCGGTCTCCAAAACCGCCTGTGTGGGTTCGAATCCTACTACCCCTGCCACAATGGAAACCATACTGTGCAATAGTTTTATGGTTTCTATTTTTATACCCAATATACCAGAATCACTAAATTTTTATCAAAAGGGACAAATCGGGGACAAAAGATTCAGGAATGAAATTAGCAAATAATATCTCCTTACCTAATAAATATAAAGATCACTATTTGCTTGGTAACTCGAACTGGTTCTCATTCTGATTTATTTGATAAATAAATTTAAAATCGTTTTATTCAGTAATTTAATTTTAAATGAGGTGATTTTAATTTTTCATAGTATAAAATCTTATCTATATGTTATTATTTTTTTCGTTTTATTCATTAGTATATTCTTTACCCCAGTTATTAGCTCTAATGATTTTATCTATCAAAATTCTTTAGATTCTCAAATTATTTCTGTTAATCCAGATGGTCTTGTTTGGCCTCTTCCTGGCTATACAAGAATTAGTTGTTATTTTGGTAAAAGAGTTTCTCCTACTTCTCGGTGCTTCTTCTTCTCATTCTGGTATTGATATTCCTGCTCCAGAGGGAACTAGATTTATTGCTGTAGCAGATGGCGAGATTACTTTTACACAATTTTTAGGTGCTGGTGGTTATACGATTACACTTTCTTTTGACAATTATAAAGTTACATATTGTCATTGTTCTCCAAATTATATTGTAAAAGTAGGAGATACTGTAAAACAAGGACAAGTAATTGGTTATGTTGGTCCAAAATATGTTTATGGTGTAAAAGGAAATCCCTATACAGATTCTAGTGGTAAACCTACAAATGGTGCTACGACTGGTACACATCTTCACTTAGGTATTCGAATTGATGATAAATATCAAAATCCATTAAGCATTTTTTAAGCTTACTTGCATAAACTCTTGCTATTTCCTATTATTTACTTTTTCTAGATTTTATGATATTATGTTAATACAGTGTAAATTCACTGAATACTTTGAAAGGAGGTTTTATTATGAAAAACCAACCTTTATCTCGGAGATTTTCGAGACTGACTCATTTTGCGGATTTTTTCTTCCGCTATGGGGAAAAAGGAATAACCATAACAGCTTTTGCTGTTTTTGGATTAGTGGTTTTCGTATTTTTTGGGCTCACAACTTACAGTCTGTTAGCTAAATTTACAGCCACATTGGTCGTTTATAGTTTTATACTGTTTTTCTTGCTGATACCATTTTATGCTATATTAGCATTCATATTAGCTATTACAAAAGCAGATGACTAAGACCATAAAAAGTGCCACAATGGGAAACCATCTGTGGCACTTTTTACTTTTATTTACATATCATCATCATTATTTTCTTCTTTATTTTCTTTCTCTTCTTCTTTTTGTTCTTCCAGTTCTTCAGGTTCTTCTTCACATCCATGACAACCAGAACAACTTCCATTACATTGCATATCTTCTTCTAAATCTCCTGACCAATCTAATTCTATTATATTATTACAAACTGGACATTCTATTTCTGTCTTATTCTCATCTACATCTATTACAAATTGATTATCACAGTATGGACAAATAATTTCAAAATCAAATCCTTCTTCTGAATAGATGTCTTTTTCAATATTATCAATGATTTGTTGCATTTGATTTATTTTACCATCAATTTCTTTTTGCTTTTCTTCTAACTCCATCATTCTTTGTTCTTTATAGTCAATAAGCATATCCATTTCATCAATTACTTTTTCGACAAACATAGAAAATCTAGCTCTAACATAATTTAAATCTTCTTTATTTTTTAAGTTTTTTTCCATATCCTCTAAAAATTTTTGATATTCTTCTCTTAGTTTTAGTTTAGCCATTAAGATTCACCTTTCTTATACTCTTTCCATATATTCGCCTGTTCTTGTATCTATTCTTAGAACATCACCAATATTAACGAATAATGGTACTTGGATTTCTAAGCCTGTTTCTAGTTTTGCTGGTTTTCCTGATGTTGTTGTTGTGTTTCCACTAAATCCAGGTTCTGTATATGTAACTTCTAATTCCACAAATATTGGTGGTTCTACTGCAAATACATTTCCTTTATATGAAAGAATTGTTACTTCCATATTTTCTTTTAAATATTTTAAGCAATCACCTATTTGTTCTTCGTTTAATGGAATTTGATCATATGTTTCATTATCCATGAAATAATATAATCCTCCATCATTATATAAATATTGCATAGTTTTCTTTTCTATTTGTGCTGCTGGGAATTTATCTCCTGGGTTAAATGTTTTTTCTAATGTTGCACCTGTTATTACATTTTTTAATTTTGTTCTTACAAATGCTGACCCCTTTCCCGGTTTAACATGTTGAAATTCTACGATTCTATATACATTTCCCTCCATTTCAAATGTTGTTCCATTTCTAAAATCTCCTGCTGAATATACTGATGCCATAATGATTTCTCCTTTCATTTTTCAAATAATATTACAAACTCTAAATATTTTACTACATTTCTTAATAAAAATCAAGGGATTTATTGATTTTAAGCCATTTTGCTTTTTTATTGCATACTTTGATTTCGTTATGCATGCTTTCCTTATATTACAATATAATTTTTCTCAGAATTGGTTAAATTTATACAACCAAATTTTGTAATTTGTACTGTATCTTCTATTCTAACACCAAATTTTCCTGGAATATATATCCCTGGTTCATTGGTTACAATCATATTTTCTTTTAATGATGTGTCTGTTCTATAACTAATATATGGTGCTTCATGTATTTCCATTCCTACTCCATGACCTAAGCTATGAATTAAATCATATCCATTTAATTTGAAATCATTTTCTACCATTTTTGTTAATAATCTCGTACTCGCTCCATCTTTAAACTCATCTGCTGTTTGTGTTTGATTTTTCAAAACCAATTCATAAACGGGCTTTACATATTCTGGGACCTTTCCAACAAAAAAGGTTCTTGTCATATCTGAGCAATATCCATTTACTTTACATCCCATATCAATGGTTATGATATCTACATCTTGTATCTTTCTATCTGTTGGAATTGCATGTGGTTTTGATGTATTTTCTCCTGATGCTACAATTGTATCAAATGATATGCCATCTGTTCTTTGTTTATAATATTCTTCAATTTCATTAGCAATCTGTTTTTCCGTCATACCTGGTTTAATATAGTCTAGTATATATGAAAAACAATTATCTGTAATTTCACATGCTTTTCTTATATTGCTTATTTCTTCTTGATCTTTTATCATTCTTTGCTTTTCTATAATATGTTCTGTTTCTACTAAACTATTGATTTTATATTTTCTCATATATTCTTTATATTGCGCATATGTGACATAATATTCTTCAAATCCTACATTTTCACAAAACATAAAGAAATTTTCATAATCCTCTTTTGATACATCATTTATATCATAGACAATAATTTCATCATATAATGTTAATGTGCTATGAACATGTTCTATATATCTTGCATCTGTTATATAAATATTTTCTTTTCTAGTTAATAACAAAATTCCTTCCGCATCTATATTGGTTAGGTATTTGATATTAATTGGATTTGATATAATTAGCCCCTGTAAATCTAAGCTAGACATTTTATTTCTTAACCATTGCAATTTAGGATTCATATTATCATCCCCCATATATTATTATTTATACATTCCTAAAGTAAATATTTTCATTAGTATTAATTTAATTGTTTCAAATGGTATATACATACTGATAAAAGTAGCAATTACAATAAATGGTCCAAACGGTATGTATTCATCTGTTTTCTTTACTTTTGTTATTAATAGTCCTATACTAAGGATTGCACCTATTAAAAATGATACTAATGTAATAACAACGATATTTGATAATCCAAAATACAATCCCAATGCACCCATTAATTTTACATCGCCAAAGCCCATAGCTTCTTTTCCATAAAATAGACCACCTACTAATGTGATCAATAAGAATATACCTGCCCCTGCTAGCATACCTAATAACATATTTAAGGTAATTGCTACATCTGATAAACCATAGATAAATGCAAATATTAATCCAATTTCAAATATGGTCAGATTTAATCTATTGGGTATGATTTGTAATTTAAAATCTATTACAAATGCAGATAATAGCATTGGTGTTAATATCATAAATTTTATTAAATCTAAATTAGCAATAACTGTATCTTTAATCCCCAAAGTATATACTAAAGTTATATATATAGCTGAAGTTAGAATCATTAATATATAGTTTGGTTTAAAATTTCTTCTATATTCTTTGAATATGTCTAATGATAAAAATTTTTTATATTCTGGTAATCGTTTATTTGACCAGTCTACTAATTGCCCCACAATTAATCCTAAAACTGCAACAGCCAAATAGTATCCTATATGTACATCATTATAATACATTATCTTCTCCTTTTACTTTTGTTTTTACTTATTTTTTCTCATTTTATGTTTAATTTACTTTTTATTTTCTTTTCTATTGGTCTTTTCCATAAAGTGTACCAAAAATCTTTTTCATTTATTGGTTCAACTAATATTGTATACATATTGCATCTGTTTCCGCCAATAATGTCTGTAAAGATTTGGTCTCCCACAATTGCTATATTCTCACTTTTTTCGCCTAAGTCTTTTTGACATTTTTTGAATCCTCTTTTTAGTGGTTTCATAGCAAAATTATGATATTTTATATCTAATTCTTTTGAGATATTTTCAACTTTTGCTTTATCATTTGTATTTGACAATATGTATAATTTCACACCTTGACCTTTTAAATTTTTTGCCCATTTCTTGACACTTTCTGTCATCTTTTTTGTATAATCTACTAACGTATTATCAACATCCAATAATAATGCTTTTATTTTATTTTTATTTAAAAATTCTATATCAATATCTTCTACTCTTTTAAAATATGCATCTGGATATAATTTCATACTTTCCTCCATTACATTTATATCTTATCAATTCCTTATTTTTTTGTCAATAAATATTGAGGCAATCATATTATTTCTAGACATTGCCTATAACATTCATGTCTTCTGTTACTTTTACTAAATCAAAATTAATACCATCAGCACTCACTAATTTAAAATGGATACCAAAATGTTCTCCTTCTACTGCTTCTTTTATTGCCGTACTATGTAAATGACCATAATAGCATTTTTTTACATGGTATTGTTTTAATATTTTTATAAATGCATTCATTTCATTATTTTGCACATTTTGTTTTACAATTGGTGGATAATGCATGAAAGCAATAATTTCTTTGTCATCTCCATATGTTTCTAATCCATTTTTTATAGATAGTTCTAATCTTGAAACTTCTCTATTTATCATTTTTTTGCTTTCATCATCTTCTCCTAATGTCCATCCTCTTGTTCCTACTATAATGTTATTCTCAAATTCGTATGCATTATTATAAATAAAATCAATATTATGGAAATGATTTTCTTTTATATAATTTCTCATACTATTTACTGTAGACCACCAATAATCGTGATTTCCTTTTAGTAATAATTTTTTTCCTGGTAATTGGTTTAAATACGCAAAATCTTTATATGTATCTTTTAAATACATAGACCAAGAAAAATCTCCTGGTAAAATCACTAAATCTTCTTCTTTTACCAATCTTATCCAATTTTCTTTTACTTTTTCTTCGTAACCTTCCCAGTTCTCTCCAAAAACACTCATTGGTTTATTTTCATTAAAGGATAAATGAAGGTCTCCTATTGTATATATTGCCATATATTTTCTCCCTATTTTTCTTACAATTTTAAATTTGGTATAGCATTCAAATCTAAACTATCTATTTTTCCATTTATATAGTTATAATATCCTGCTGATGCAATCATGGCTGCATTATCTGTGCATAATTTTAAATCAGGCATATATATGTTTATTTTATTTTCTATATCTTCTTGTTCTAACTCTAAAAATGATTTTCTTATGTAAGAATTTGCCGAAACACCACCTGCCAATACAATTGTTTTGATTCCTGTTAATTTCATTGCTTTTTTTACATTTTCTATCAATATTTCTGTAACAGTTTTTTCAAAACTTGCACACAAGTCTGCTTTATTGATTTCTGGATTTTTATGATGCAAATTAATTACAGCTGTTTTAATTCCACTAAAACTAAAATCCATATTTTCAAAATGTGTTTTTGGTAATTCAATCGTTGGCTTTCCTTCTTGTGCCAATTTATCCACTTTAGGACCTCCTGGATACCCCAGTCCTACTACTCTTGCCACTTTATCAAATGCTTCACCTATAGCATCATCTCTGGTTTTACCTAAAACTTCAAATTCTGTATAGCCTTTTACATGTATGATTTGTGTATTTCCTCCTGACATCATGACACAGATAAATGGAGGTTGTAGTCCCTGATAAGTAATATAGTTTGCTGCAATATGTCCTTGTATATGATTTACTCCCACCAATGGTTTATTGATTGCAAAGCTTAATGCTTTCCCATATGATAAACCAACTAATAAAGCGCCTACTAAACCTGGTCCATAAGTTGGGGTAATAGCATCTATTTGTTCTAATGTGATTTTCGCTTCCTCTAATGCTTTTTTGGTTACTCTTGAAATCGCTTCTATATGATTTCTAGATGCAATTTCTGGTACAACCCCTCCATATTTCTCATGAATTGGTATTTGCGTATCTATCACATTTGATAATATTTCTCTGCCATTTTTTACAACTGCTACTGATGTTTCGTCACAACTTGATTCAATTCCTAATGTGTAAATGTCGTTCATCTTTCCTCCATAAAATTCCATTTTTCTATTACATAAATGATAATTATTGCTTTTCTTTTCTTTGCAAATTATATCATTTATCCCTAAATAAGTAAAGGTTGTTAGCATATAAAACTTGACAATGTTATGTAAATATACTATCATATATGTAAGACTAAATAGTATATTTGGATGAATCATATGCGCAAAGAAATTAAAAAACGCAAAGCTATTGCATGCGCAACTATCCGCATTTCGCGGCGAAGAGAAGAAATAGCCCATCTATATCTTCAAGAAGAATGGTCAATTGAAGAAATTGCAGAATGGTCTACTTACTCTGCAATTACAATTAATAACGATGTGGCTTATATAAAAGCACATACTGAAGAATTTTCTATCTATTAAGAAAAAAGGAAGATTGCTAGAATTTAACTCTGAGCAATCTTCCTTTTTTCTACACATTATAATCCCCAAATGGCTGCTGCTAAGTTTGATATCCATCCTCCTACAGCTTGAATTCCTGGTGTAATAATATATGATGTCAATCCCGTTATCCATAATACGACAAATACAATGTAAAATATTTGTTCATTGTTGATAAACCATTGTTTTGCATTAAATGGTAAAAATGGCATAATCACTTTTGAACCATCTAGTGGTGGTAATGGAATTAAGTTAAATAATCCTAATCCAATATTTATGGATACGGTTGCGCTAATTAAGTCCATAACAATTCCACCTATTGTAGAATACATAAATGAAATACCTGCAAATTTTAAAATTCCACAATATAGAATAGCAAAAATAATGGCAAGTAAAAAATTCATTACCGGTCCTGCAATAGATACAAGTGCTTCTCCTTTTTCCATTGACATTTTCCTTGTATAATTTCTTGGATTTACATGTACTGGTTTTCCCCAACCAAATCCTGCAAATAGTAATAATACTGTTCCAATTGGGTCTAGATGGTCAAATGGATTTAAGCTAAGCCTTCCTTCTCTTCTTGCTGTATCATCGCCTAATCTATCTGCTACAAATGCATGTGCAAATTCATGGAATGTAATTGCAATTAGTACACCTGGCACACTAATTAATAGCGAAAATAGCATTCCTGGATTTGCTAAATATTGTACGACCATGGATAAAACCATGATTCCTAATATGATATAAATAATTCTTTTATCAAATGAAAAATTAAACATAAATCCTCCTATCTTCCCCTCTTAAAAAGTATTTTATTTAGAATACGATAAACATATCCCAAAACTTTTCTTTTATATTATCAATAGTCTCTAGTTCAAAGGTTTCATTGTTGGGAAAAATAATACATCTCTTATAGAAGCAGAATCTGTTAATAACATAATCAATCTATCTAATCCAATACCCATTCCACCTGTTGGTGGTAGTCCAATTTCTAGTGCGTTTACAAAATCTTCATCCATTCCGCCTGCTTCTTCATCTCCTTTTTCTTTTGCCTCTACTTGTTTTAAGAATCTTTCATATTGATCAATTGGATCATTTAACTCTGAATAAGCATTTCCATATTCTCTACCACCTATAAATAATTCAAATCTTTCCACTAATCTTGAATCTTCTTTTTTTCTTTTTGTAAGCGGAGATACCTCTACTGGATAATCCATGATAAATGTTGGTTGGATTAATGTTTCTTCTACAAATGTTTCAAAAAATTCATTGATAATGTGACCTCTTGTATTTTTAATTTCTTCATACTCTACACCTTTTTCTTTCGCTAAGCTTTGAGCTTCTTCATCAGTATGAATTGTATTAAAATCAATTCCTGTTACTTCTTTTATGGCATCAATCATTGTAATTTTCTTCCAACCTGGTGCTAAGTCTATTTCTTGTCCTTGATACGTAATTTGAGTTGTTCCTAATGTTTCTTTGGCAACTGTTGAAATTAATTGTTCTGCTATATTCATCATATCATGATAATCTTGATAAGCTGCATAAAATTCCATATTGGTAAATTCTGGATTGTGTTTGATATCCATTCCTTCATTTCTAAAATTTTTTCCAATTTCAAATACTTTATCAAATCCACCAACAATTAATCTTTTTAGATTCAATTCTGGTGCAATTCTTAAATACATTTGTAAATCTAATGTATTATGATGTGTGATAAATGGTCTTGCAGCATCTCCAGTTGCTACAGTTGTAAGCATTGGGGTTTCTACTTCCATATAGCCTTGTTCATCCATGAATTTTCTAATTGCTTTTATAATATTACTTCTTATAATAAAAGTTTCTTTTACTTCTGGATTCATAATTAAATCAACATATCTTTGACGATATCTTAAATCTACATCTTTTAATCCATGGAATTTTTCTGGTAATGGTCTTAAAGATTTTGAAAGTAATGTCACTTCTTTTGCATGTACAGAAATTTCCTCTGTTCTTGTTTTAAATACAAATCCAGTTATTCCAATAATATCTCCTATGTCAAATGTTTTAAACGCTTTATAACTTTCTTCTCCCAAGTCATTGATACTTACATAACTTTGAATTTTTTCATCACTATCTTGGATGGTACAAAATGATGCTTTTCCCATAATTCTTTTGGCAATAATTCTTCCTGCAACCGTTACATCTTTTTCTTCAAATTTTTCATAATTTGCTTTGATTTCTCCTGCTGTATTGGTTCTATTAAATTTTGTAATTTCAAATGGGTCTTTTCCTTGTTCTTGTAGTTCTGCTAATTTTTCTCTTCTTACTTGCATTAAATGATTTATATCTAATTCTTCTGTTTGATTATTTTGATTGTTTTCTTGCATAAAAATCTCTCCTTTTCAATCTTGTTAACTTGTTACATTATATCCTAATTTTACCAAAAAGTAAAGAAAACTATTCTGAAAAATCAAAATAGTTTTTTATTTTTATTATGAATCAACTTTGTTATTATTGTATTTGGTATGCCGTACTTATTGAGGTTCCGCCTTCTCCTGATATATTGACATTAGACTTCAAAGAAACTACAGGACGAACTCCGTAAGAGGTGGGGTTTATACCCCCATCAGAATAGAATAAGTGATCGCCACCCGTATAACCGTTAATCGCACGACGTAATCCGAAATAAGCAACACCAGAATCCGCATAGGTATATGGAGTGGCAATCCAGTAATTCTGTCCATTTGATGTTCTTGAAACTAGCATTTCATATTCTGCGCTATCTGTTGATATTCCTACTGTGTCCCCACTTGAATTTGTTGTTAATGTGTTTGGATAATAATGATACGCTGTGCTTTTTAGTTTTTTACTCTCTCCTGTTGTCAATGCTTTCCATATGCTATTTTCTTCATCATAATATTTAAATATTGTACTTGAATCTCCATATATTCCACTTTTATTATTTAGTGAATCTTGGTAACTTATATTACTTTCACTTTTCGTATATGTTACTTCATTTCCATATTCATATATTTCTCCATCATAACATTGTGCTGTTTCTGGATTGTATCCTGTTATTTTATTGATATCCGCTATTGTAATGCTTCTAGCTCCATTTGCTCCTTTTCCTTGTCCATATATCGCACATATATCATTTAATTCTTTTATTCCCCATTCATATCCTGTTTGCCCTCTTAGATAAAAATATCCATTATCTGTACTCTCTGTTGTTACTATATCCGCTGAAATTAACATAATTTCATTTTTTTCTTCATCAACTCCTAATACTCTCCATCCATTTGTGTTGGCTGATACACTAAAGGTTTGATTTGCATAACCGTTTCCCTCTATCATGTTTGGACTTGTATCTGCTATTACAGCTGTCCTGTCTGCATGATATGTTCCCTGTGGTGATGTATATGTTGTCGTAATTGTCCCTCCATTTGTTGGGTCATAGTTTATATAGTCTCCAACTTGTAATACATGTGCTACTTTAATTGCTGATGCAATTTCGTCCCCATGGATAACTTGTATTTCATACTCTTTTAAAAGATTTTCTATTGGAACATCAATTGTATATCCACTCCCAACAAAATCTTCCGTTGTTGTCCATGCATTTTCTTCTTGTCCTTCTTCTGCTTTCAGTCTATATCTTAATTGCCATTTATTGACATATTGATCATAACTAATATTAACAATATGAATTTTTCCTTTACCTTTTATCACTTCTGAACTTGTTTCAAAATTTAAATTTCCATCTACTTTATTATACTCTACATTATATAATCCATCTGGCAATTGTTCTAATGTATAATATTTTTGTCCTTCATATTCATAGCCTTCTGCACTTATGACCTTTCTATTCGCAACATTAATAAAGAATCCTCCATCTACACCATCTATTTTTAATGCTTTTATTATATCTTGATCATAATATCTGTATCCATTCTCATCTGTAATATCAAATCCACTGCCTGAACTTGCCTCACTTAATTTGTCTTGAGGAGCTGAGCTTAAATCTTTTCCAATTGTCTGTATTCCTGGTTTTGCTTCTACTCCTTCTGTTGATTCTTTCCCTTTTCCTGTATATTCTGTTCCATCTACAGTTATAGATTTGTTATTTGTATAACTATCATACAATTCATTTACTTTTAATTGCATGATTTTCATTTCTGTAGTAAACTTTGTCATTCCAGATGATTTTATTGTATTAATCCCACTATTGATGCCTATTGATGCTAATATTAATAATATAATAATGGTTATGACTAAACTAATTAAAGTGATACCGGCATTACTTTTTTTCATCCTTTGTTCCTCCATATTTTGGACTGAAAATTATACTTCCTATGTGAACTTTTTGTGTTCACAACAAGTAACTTTGGCTGGGGTACTGTGATTCGAACACAGGAATGTCGGAGTCAGAGTCCGATGCCTTACCACTTGGCGATACCCCAATATACTCTTATATTATATAGTTTATATTTTATTTTTACAAGTATTTTAGAAGAATTTATTAGAATACTATTATCACTTATTTTGTAATAAATTGTAGTTTAGTATATATTCTAACTTTTCCATAAAGCTTATACATAGTAATAGTATTCTAATAACCTTTTACATATATTGAAAAATTATATTCTCTAATTTTCTTTGCTTCTATTGTATCTTGCTCATTATTTTGTTTACTGCTTTCATAACACCATTCCCAGTTTATATGTATTATCTTTTTTTCATTTTCGCTAATTCTTCCTTTTAATGTATCATCTAATTCTTCTAGCGTTGCATATCTTTTATTGTTTTCTGCTGTATAAAATTGTAAATTTGATGGTTTACTATTTTCACTTTTAAAGTTGATTTCATAATTTATATTTTCTTTACTATTTAATACAATATCAAAATCACCACTTGTTCCTGGTGCTATTTTTTCATATACCAAAGTTTTATTATTGATTGTTTCCAATAAGTTTACATCTTTTAGTTGGGTATCTTTATATCGAACATTAAAACCAATTTGCATAATATTAGATTTTCTTATTCGTAAATTTTTATCTGTCGAATTTTCAGTTTTTACTTGTTCTTTTATGTTTGAATTTTCTGATTTATGGATAGAATGAAAAAATTGAAAAAATAATAAATCTTCTTGTAAGAAATTGTATTTTATAGAACTTAAAAAAAACAATATGATAAACAACACTATTAAAAAAATGATTATCCTAATTTTCTCCTTTTTCTTCCTCATATTATCACCTATATTTTTAATTGTTCTGAATGGATTTTTATCTGTATATCTTGCATGATATCACCTATATTATTTTTAGTAGAATCATATTCTACCTTTAATGTATAGATTTGTTCTTCTTTTCTATTTTTATTTAATTTGATTTCTTCTGTTTTATTATCATTTAGTTTCATCTCTTCGCTCTCTTTATATAAACTATAACAAATTGATTTATCTAAATTGTCTTCTAGTATTTCTATATAATATTTCAAATCCACCTCTGATATTTCTTCTAATTTGTTGTAGTTTTTTACTATAAACTGATATTCTCCTCTTTTATTATCTTCTGTTATCATAATTTCTGAATTTTTTTCTACTTCTAAAATTGGTTTTGCAATTTCTGTACTGTTTTTTATGTTAGCATTATGAATGGCTTTTCCAAAACTTACGCCTGAAAAAAATGTTGTAAATATGCTGATTATCATAATGAACATGATGATTTGTTTTGTATAATGTTTTTCCTTTTTTTCTTTCTTGATATCTTTTAACCCTATTTTTTTCGGCCTTATATGAAAATCAAATTTCAATTTTGTGTTCCCTCCTTGTATATTTAGGGCTAAATTAAGAGGCCTCAGTCCTCTTAATTTAGCATAAAGATTATTTTGCTATATATTTTTTAATTGATGAATTTATATCACCTTTTGTGTATTTCTTTTTTTATTCTTTTGTTATTACATATTTTCTATAACTTATTTTTAGAGGATTTTCATCTCGATTAACAAATTTTGATTTCAAAGATTTTGATACAAAATCATATATTTTAATTTATATATATTTTAAAATTCATCATATTCATAATATCTTATATTGTTTTATTTTTTCTTATTATGCAGGCATTACTTGTGTACCTATAACATTTATATCAAAAGTATAGTTTTGTAATTCTTTTGCATTTTTAGTGTCTATTTTGTCGTTTTCGTTAATTTCATTTGCATTTTTTCCCTTTTCATATTGCCATTCCCAATTAATTGTAATTGTTCTTGTTTGATCTTCATCATTTGCATTGATTGTTCCTGATAATTCTTCTTCTAGCTCTTGTATGTTTGTATATGCATTATCATTATATTCAAACACTAAGTTTTGTGGCTTTTCACTCTCATTTAAAAATTGTATTTTATAGTCCACGCCAACTTCAGAACCAGTTGCATCAACAACTATATTAAAACTTCCACTTGTTCCAGGTGCTACTTTATTATTAATTAGTGTTTCATTATTATATGTAGATAATAAATTTACACTCTGTACCAGGTCTTCTTTTCCATTTACTTTGAACACCCAATTGGCTATTTCAGCAGTTCCTTTTCCTTGTATTTCTGATGCATATTTTGAAAAAGTTTTACCACCAATAAATGATAATATAATTGCTAACAAAATTAAGAAGATTAATAAAACTTTCTTCTTTTTACTCAAATAGGCATACCTCCTTTTTTGTTTTATTTTTGTTTTTGGATAGTTGATAGATTTTTTTTGAAATTAAAACTTGAATAAAATTATAGAAAAAATGTGGTTAAATTATAATTCCCTATTTAACAATTGTCAATTATTTATGACAAATTCACAAATCTTTTCATCGCAAAATTCGACAAATATTGACTATCAAAAAAGAGATATTTTCTTGAGAACCTTTGATATTTCTATTGACTTTTTATGTATACTACTATATAATCGATGTATTCATATTCAAATATTTTATTTCGTATGATTAAAATTCCCAATAAATAAGTCGTTCTCAAAAATTGACGTGGCAATCTTATTATGATCATTATTCAATGACAATAAATTTATTAATTATATAATTTTATAAGGAGGGATTTTTTGAATAAAAAAATTATTATATTTTTCATAGTTTTTATTCTTCTATTGGCATTTCCATTTTTTTATCAGTCTGTTTTTTCTAAATACATTTTTGATTATTCTTTTGTATCTGCAAAAATCTTGATTGATAAAAAACCTGAAATAGAAGTTTTATCTGTTTCTAATACAAATACTGGATATGAAAAATATGCAAATAAGACTCACGAAATTACTTTAAAAGTTAAAGTAAAAGAAAAAAATATCACCATTAATCATTTTAATCGTGATACGATAAATGTTTTAATCAATGATGAAATGATGCATCCATTTATGGAAATAAATGAAATTTCTAACCATAATGGTGAAATTATTTATCATATTCTACTTTCTAATCTGACCGGCAATGGAAATCTAAGTATTGTTTTTCCTGAGGGTATCATTCAGGATCATTTAAACCAGAAAAATGATTTTCAAAAATTTGATACCGGTATTCTTATTGATAATATTGCTCCCAATAGTACTTGCGAAGAATTATCAATTGAAAATAGTAAATCAAAATATACAATTACCTCTAACGAAACTTTAAGACCTATTGACAGTTGGGATATTTCAGAAAATAATATGTCTCTATCTAAAATATTCTGTTCGCCTGTATCTTATCCTATTTTAATAACTGATTATGCTGCAAATATATCTGAAGTTTTTGTTACGATAAACAATGCTAGAAATATTATGTTATATTACGCAAATTATAATGGTTATCGCATTTCTAAATTTAATCAAAATGGGGAAATTTCTGGAAAACAAGCGATTCTTGATGGAAGTAATAAAAAATCAGAAATGCTTGTTACCTATCTAGATGGTGAGATTGATCATTCTATGTTGCAAGCTCGAATCTTTGATTATACCTATTGGGGTGAAAATACAACTGCTATATGTGATTATTCTGAAATTCGATATCAATATGGTTACAGCCCTAACACAAGTAGTTGGTATGATATCAACAGCAAAAACGCAATTCAATTTTTAGGAAAAATTGCACTTCAACTAGGAGGTCAAGGACATAATTCAGCCAATAATTCTTGTACTAATTTCAATAACCCTATACCTCCAGATGTTGCCAACAAGTATTTATATGGAATTTCTGGAATCGCATTTCATTTAAAAAACTCTAATGAATATTCCATTGTTTATCAAATTTATGTGCCGAATATAGGTTGGCTAAAAGCTTCTGCTGATGGTGAAGAAACAACATATTCTCATGATAAACCTTTTTCTGCTATTAGAATAAATATTGTTCCTAAATCAGAAAAACGTAATTTAATGAATTATTGGAATCGTGCTATGTATACAGATTATACCGATTAATCTTCTATCCATTGTTTTTTTATTCCGTTTCTCAATTCAGTTTAAACTTGCCTTTTGAATGCTTATCTTTTTAATGTTTATTATTTAGAAGCAATATTGACCCCTATAATTCCCCCTAATATGCCAAAGGCAATTCCTGTTACAACCATAATGATTGATTGCATTGTTAATGAAAAATTTTCATTAAATACACTTGAAAACAAATATAATAGTACAATATATAATCCACCTATAATTCCACCATTTATCAATCCATTCTTTTTTATTTTCATATTACTGATAGAACTACCTATTAATATACTTATTGCTGTAATTATGATGATTGTCGGATTGATTATATTCTCAGAAGCACTTGTATAGGTTAACACAATTGATAAAATTAATAAGAAAACAAATGTTGATATTAATGCAATTCCTAGCCCTTTTAATATATTTATGTAATTTTTATTATTGACATTATCCGTATTTTCCATTTTTCTTTTTATGATATGTAAATATCATATCTCCTTTCTTTTTTATTTTCCTTTTTAATTTATATTTATCAAAAAAAGAAATAGAACCTAGAATTCTATTTCTTTTTCTAATCTCTCTATAAATTTCTTTATAATGTCTTCCCTTACAAATTCTTTTCCATACTCTTTTTTTAGGGAGGTCGCAATTTTTTCTGTTTCTTTTGAAAAATCATCTTCATTTACATTAAAACCTAAACTAATTAGCAAATAATTAATCTTTTCTGATATTGTATTAATTTCTGTAAGAATTCCGCATACTTTTTTATGATTTAAAATTAAATCATTTGGTTCTTTTATTTCTAAATGAATTTTATATAAATCATAAATTGTTTTTTTCATACATTCTGCAATTTTGATTGTCAAACCTTCCAATTTGCTTATTGTGCATTTCGGTTTTAAGATAATTGTCATAGCTATATTTTTACTTTCTCCCGTATACCAGTTTCTTCCTTTTGTCCCTATTCCATCTGTCTGTCTTTCAGCTATAATTATTTCTCCTTCTGAATTCTCTTTTAAAGCTATTTCTTTTGCATATTTATGTGTTGAATTTATCGTTTCAAAATATGCTATTTCTTTACCTATCTTTTTCGTTTTTGCATTTTTTATTGTTTCTAAATTCATTCTAGTCTCCTATCATTAACACTTTAGATTTTAATCTGTTTTACCTTCTTTTTTATCTTTTATTATTTTACATCTCATAATCTATTGCTTGTCTATCAATTCTAATAGCTTTGCATAGGTTCGATACTTTTATATGTTCTGGATGATTTTTATATTTTTCTAAATCTTCCATGGTTTCAAATTCAGAAATTAGAATTGCATTATATTCATTCTTAGGATTAATGTTGATACCGGTTTCCATATATTTTATTTCTGGAATAATCGTTTTTAAACTGTTCAATCCCTCTAAAAATTTTTTCATATTTTCTTCTTCGTTTTCTTTAAATTTCCACATTACAATATGTTTTATCATTTTTTACCTCCCAAGTTTTTTATTTGTTCCTAGTATATCAAAAAATGACAATATATTCAACTTGTGGTTTGATTATTATAGCATAAATTTTTTAGTAGATTTTCTCTTAATTCAAAACTTAAACTAACTTTGTTTTTTGATTTTCGATATTCCTATTTAATTTCATATTTTTAGAAGAATAATTTGACTTTTACCAATTTATATGCTAATATATAGTTAGCTTAAGCAAATGCATTCTTAGTTCGGAAAATGTCATTTGTATCAAGTATGTGTACCACAACTGCACATACTATTTTTTTGTGTAAAAAAAACAGAGTAAACCACAACTTCTACTCTGTTTCGACTATGTATTGTATACAACTAGTCTTCATTCTTTTCTTCCTTTGCTTTCATAGTTTCTTCCTTTTGTTGTAGAAGCATTTCTACTAATCGCAAAATCAGTTCGGAATTTGTCATTGGTATCACCCCTTTCTACCTTTAAGTGAAAGGTTGGCAATATTTTACAATATTTTCCTTCAAATTACAAGCTAATATTCTATTTTATTTGTTTTTTTTTATACTATTAATTTCAAATCTTGCCCCTTATCTAGCTTGATTTCTAATTCTTTTTTATCTTCATCAAATAAAATTTTATACTGTGAAGCTATATCTATTTTTATATGATTACACAAGTCAAATAGATATAAAATTCCCTCTTTCTCATTGTAATAGCAATTTGATTTAATAATAAAATGCGACCATTTATTATTCCTTTGAAATTTACTAAAATAGCATTTGAATTAAAATTTCTTTTTATAATATTACTTAAATTTTTTTCACTAATTTTTTTCATACATTATCCCACCCTCATTTTTATTCTTTCCTTATATTTACATATATTATCTAATGGACTAACTTCTTGAAAACCTACTTGTAAATCGTTTCCGAACAAATCCACATACTTTTGTGTTTCTTGGATTGAGCTATGTCCTAATATTTTCTGCAATTTAAAAACATTTCCACCATTTTGAATATATTGTTTTGCAAAATAGTGTCTAAATGTGTGTATTCTTGTTTTTTGCACACCTCTTTTATGATTATATTTTCTAATTAGATTATTTAATGCATTTTTAGTCAATTGTTCTCCTTCTAAGTTACAAAATAAGAAATCATCTGGTTCTCCGTTTCCTAATTCTTAAATATTCTAATAATATTTTTTAATCGCCTTTCCCATAGGGACAATAACTAATTTTCTATTTTTGGTAATCCTTATATATATTAATTCATTATCAAAATCTAAATCTTGAATTTTAACATATCTCAAACTTCTACTTCTTACACCTGTTGCAATAAAAAAATTAACCATTACCCATGTACAATATTCTGCAAAACTACATTTCTTCATATTAGGTTTTTTTAGTAATTTTTCTATTTCTTTATCTGTATAAAGTTCTATTCCTTCATCATTTTCTTTTATTTGTGATATTTTAAAATTATCTATATATTCATTTCTCATAAAGTAATACAAGACACATCTAATTGCCCTAATTCTGATATTGATTGTTGAATCTTTTATTCCTTTAATTTTCATTTCATTAATATATCCATCAAGTATCTGCTTTTTCATATCCTGCTTTGATTTGAAATTAATAAAATTTTTATTTATATATGCTATAAAATATCCAAAACATTCATCATAGTTTTTTATTGTACCTGCTGATAAATTTCTTATCTTACAATCAATTAAAAATTCTTCCTTTCCCTCTTCTAAATTTTTTAATTCTTTTTGTATTTCTATCATTTCTCATTTCACCTCTTTTCTTTTTTGGTAAAACAACCTAAAAAGAGGCACCAGATTAAGTCATTTTTACCTTAAATCTGATGCCTTTTTATCTTATAAAAAAAGAATACCAACTACTATAATCGTTGATATTCTTAGAATTGGCTGGGCTGGCTAGATTCGAACTAGCGCATGCCAGAGTCAAAGTCTTTGAAGTTTGGTGTTTGTTATTAATTTTTGTTTATGTTTAACATTTGATAAGTCACCTATTTTTAGGCAAATTTTAAAAATTTTTTTAATATTTTTTGATTTAATAATGTTTATTAACTTTTGGATTTTTTTAAGATTTTGTTAGACATTTGTTAGACCTAAAAAATATTTAATAAATAACAGTAGTCTATCTCATGATATTTTTATTATTGTATATTTTTATAAATTTTGCATAAAATAATATTATATTTGAGATTTTTTCTCATTTTTGTTGACTTTTTTGATAAAAATTCATATAATACTATTATAGGAGATGAGAACAATGTTAATAAAATTTAATTTTAAAAACTTCAAATCTTTTAAAAATGAAAATTGTTTAGATATGGAAGCAGCCTCTATTAAGGAACATGAATATAATACAATTACTATTAAAGATAAAAAATATTTAAAGGTTGCTGCTATTTATGGTGCGAATGCAAGTGGAAAAACTAATGTATTAGAAGCATTTGAATTTATGAAAGAAAAATTAATGATTAGCGATGACACAAATATGAACAGTTCTGAAATAGACAACTATTATAACTTTTCTTTTGATGAAAAAACTAGAAATGAACCAATTGCATTAGAAGTTACTTTTTTAGCTGAAAACAAAAAAATATATCAGTATGGATTTGAGATAAAGAATAAAGTTATTGTTTCTGAATGGTTATATGTTAAAAAAGTAAACAAATCTATCCCTATTTTTGATAGAGATGAAAATAAGGTTAAATTCAATAAATCTTATAAAGCTAAAATAAACAAATTTGATGTTGATTCTAACTCTTTATTTTTGAGTCTATATCGAAAAATAGAAAAAGATAATGAAGATTTTAAAAGTGTTTATGATTGGTTTTTAAATAGCTATTACTTAGATTTAGGAAATCCTAAATTTGAAAATAGAATTAATCATTTAATATCTTCAAAAATTATTAATGATAAAGAATACAAAAAAAGATTAGTCGAGTTTATAAAAGTATTTGATTTAGGTATTGATGATATTGAGGTAAAAACAAGAGATATAAAAGATATTAATAATGGCGTACTTTCAAGAATAGAATTAAAAGCTGTCCATAAAAATGAAAATGGAGAAAAAACACTTTTACCTTTTTCATTAGAATCAAAAGGAACTTTAAAAATGTTTTATTTGTATAACTTTATAATGGATGCATTAGAAGATGGAAGTAGATTATTTATTGATGAATTAGATGCTAAACTACACCCTCTTTTAACAAGATATATTATTAATTTATTTCATGATAAAGAAAAAAATATTGGTAATGGTCAGTTGATTTATACAACACATGATATAACAAACTTAAATAAAGAAACTTTTAGAAGAGATGAAATTTGGTTTACTGAAAAAGATAACTATGGTGTTTCTGAATTATTTTCTTTATCTGATTATAAAATTGACAATACCAAAGTTAGAAATGATGCAACTTATAATAAGGATTATATAACTGGAAGATATGGTGCTATTCCAGTATTTGAAGAATTTAATATAGATACCAATGCGAAATCATGATAAAAGCAGAAATAAGGTAGCTTCTAAAAAATTAGCACCACCCAACTACCTTATTATCTGCGAAGGTAAAGAAACAGAGCCTAATTATTTTAATGGTTTAAAACAAAAGATAAATGAAAAATTTGGAGATAGAATCAGTATTGTCCCTGCTATAAAAATAAAAGGTACTGGCTTAAATACTGAAAGTTTAGTTAAATATACAAAACAGTACATAAATAAATCTCCAAAAGTTTATGGACAAGTTTGGGTAGTATTTGATAAAGATGATTATAGTGATGAGCAATTTGATAATGCAATCAAATTAAATGAATATAACTCTGCTTGGTCTAATCCTAATTTTGAAATTTGGCTGTTATCACATTTTAAAAAGATTACTACTCCCCTATCAAAAAATAATACTTTAAAAGAACTAAAGAAAGAATTTCAAAATGCTGATTTAGGTAATTATTCTAAAAATGATAAAGAAATTTTCGAGAAAGTAACAAAAGATAATAGATTGGAAAGTGCTATTAAAAACTGTAAAGAAATATATGAAAAATTTAATTGTGTCTCTTCTAATGCAAGTAAAAATCCTTGCACTACAGTTTTTATGTTAGTAGAAGATTTGAATGAATATTTGAAATAATAATTGAAAGGATGATTCGATTGAAAAAAAGACGAAAAAAAGGTCTAATACTTTCTCAAAATAAAAGACAATTAATTTTATATAGTACTATAATTGACATGCCATATTATAGTAAATTAAAAGCTTTATTAACTAAATATGAAAAAATATATGAAACTGATTTTGAAGATTTAGAAGAATTTGATGAAGAATTAATAAAAATATTTAAATATGCTATACAAGAAATTTCCGATTCTGCTGAAAAAGAATGGTATACAAAAGGAGCATGTGATCCTGTTGATGGTTGGCCAAATAAATACGAACGATGTCAATTATGTAATACAAAAAATAGATACATTTTTTATATTGAGAATAAATACACTAAACAAATTCTAAATGTTGGTTCAGATTGCATAATAGAATTTCCTACTTTAAATAATATAGATGGCATAAATATAAGTAAAATAAAAAATACTAAAATTAAAGAAGTCTCAAAAATAGCCAAAATTTTAAAATTTAATGAAAGTTTTCCAGATGCTCAAAATTGGATTAGAGATTTAGAAAGTGAATATGATAATCTTCCTATTCTAATGCCATATTTAATATATAATAGAGTACCTGAAATTTTTAAAGAAATGAGACATTTATATAATAACTATATAAATAATAAAATACAGGATGAAGCACTAGACAATTTTAAAAAACTTTTAAATGAATATTTTTCATTTAAACAAAAAATTGATACCTTTATAGAAGACAATATAAATGAAGAATTAATATGTACTAAAGAAATTAAAGATTGGTTATATACAAACGGTAAGGAAGATATTATCAAAGAAATATCACAGAATAGCGGTAAATATAATTATAAAACCATTGAATATATAACTAATGATAATTTTCTAAATGCTCATATTGAAAATATCAGAAAATCAATTAATTCCAATCAATTAGAAGTTGTTAAAATTTCTGATGGTAAAATATATATATCTTATAAAAATGATTTATATATTGGAAATTTATTATTTTCTATTTCTAATATTGAGTTTATGCATTTTTATGGTAATGATTGCATTATATGTAACAAACATATATTAACAAATAATTTATTAAAACATGTAAGTCTAGTATGGAATGATACTAATATAGATATAATTTTAGCACGTTTTGAGAAAATTACTAATCAATTAGGATACTCTATTTCATATAAAAAAGAAATTAATAAACTGACTTATAAAAATACTAAATTAGATAGATATCAAGAAATTTCATTAGAAACATTTATTAACAGTAATACATATCTATTATTTTTAAGTAATAGTGATTTAAAGCAAAAATACATAAATATATTTAACAAAATTAATTGGCGAAAAATTGAAGATGAATCTAAATACAAATTTAATATATCTGATATTTCCAAAAATCCTTATAATTAAAGTTAGATGGCTATATGCCATCTCTTTTTATTTTTTTACGAAAGAAGGTGAACTCATGCAAGAAAACAATTTAAAAGGTTTATGGATACCTTATGAAATCCTCACAAATGAAAAATTAAGTGATAAAGAAAAATATATCTATTCCCTAATATTATTTTTTAGTAAAAATGAAAATTATTGCACTATTACAAATAAATATGTCGCAAATATAGTAAATTTATCTGATACAAGAGTATCAAAATTAATAAGTAGTTTATCAAGAAAAAAATATGTGCAAGTCATAACAAATTTTCAAGATACAACAAGGCAAATTATTAGTAGAAAAATAATACCCTTAGTCAAATATGACAAACCCAACTATTCAAAATCAACTACCCCTATTTCAAAAAATGACTATACTTCTAGTCAAAATTATACTAATAATATTGTCAAAAACAACAAATATATAAATAATAAAAAATATAATAATTATAAAAATACTTCTAACTATAATGAACGAGAATATTCTATACAAGATTTTGATAGCTTATATGCCAACAATGATTGGAACATATAAGTCTTTTTTATTTTTAATTTAAGAAAGGAGCTGATTTTATGCTAATTCCCAACGAATTATATAATCTATTACAAAAACTAAATGTATCTTTAAATACAGTTTTAAAATTTCCTTATATCACCGGAACGGAAAAGAAACTTGAAATGTTTTTGTATAATCTAGAAAAAATAAGATTTGAAATATATGAACAAGTTAGATACCTAAATAATAATATGCTAGATAATGAAATTCATTTTATTGATAATGATTATAAGGCAAACTTACAAGATGGTGTTTTGTCTTTATATATACCAGAAAAATTACCAAACTTAACAAATAGATCTTCTTATGCTCACAAACAAATTATTTTTAATATAGCTGAAATAACTAAACAATATGATAAATTATTCTTTGATAAATATGTAATTGTAATTATTAAAATATTTGAAAAACGAAAAGTGTGGGATGCTGATAACAGAACTGTAAAACCTATTCAAGATGGATTAATTCATGGTGGGGTAATAAAAGATGATAATATATTTAATTGTTGTTATATGGTACAAGGATTCTATTCTGACATTCCTCATATTGAAGTTTCGGTTTTAGAAGCTGATAAAATAATCAATTTTATTGATTCTAATTTACCAAATATTAGTAAATGACCATAGCAAAATTTTTAATATTGTTTGAAATCTTTTTTTGCTATGGTCATTTATATCTATATGTTGATATTTCAATATTTCATTTACTAATTTTTATTAATTTTGTGTCTAGAGTAGAGGTATCATATACAAAAGTATATGATACCTCTACAAACGTACGATTTTTAGAAGATTTAAATGAACTAATTAATGGATTTAATTTTAGTTAGATTGGAGGTGTGATTAAAGATGAAGAAAGGGTTAATTTTACAAGAAAGAGATGTTGAATTATTAGAGTTTTTAGCAGAATATAAAACAATAACATTGGATAATACAAAATATATTTACGGTACAAAAACTTATCAAGAAAAAAGAATATGTCATCTGGTAAAAGAAAAATATTTAACTAGATTAACACATAGAGAAATTAGTTTAGGTAAAAACGGAAAAGATTTTTTAAACGAAATTGGTACAAACATTAAAGTTCATTGTAGAAATCCTAATAATATTGAAAGATTGAAAGTTATTAGTGATATTGCATCTTTCACTAATTTCAGTAATACAATGAGTTTTATCCCTAGCTGGTATTTAAAAGATAAAGATTGTCCTACTCAAGATTCAAGAAGATATTTAGGTCTTTTAACTTTCGACCATAACTTTTTTACTGTATATTCTGTTTATGGAGAAAAAGATGATAAATATATTACTTCTCTTTACTATGATTTAAAGAAAGAACGTGAATTTTATAATTCTATTATTTTTGCTAATGATATAGAAAAAATTTTATATTATAAAAAGAATTTCGGCTTTAATGATAAACATTTATATTTAATTAAATATAACGATTTTAATAAAAGAATTATTAGAAATTATGATAAAATTAGAACTTGTATGATGAACCACTTATTAAAAAAACATGAGGTTGAATTTACAGATTTTAGATATATGGATTTTTTTGTAGATAATGAACTTTATATTAAAATTTGCCTTTTTTTGGACCTTAACCAATTAAGAAATTTACATTATTTTCTTGATATTAATACTAGTTATAAAAATAAGATGTATTTTGTTTGTTTTAAAGAAGATGAAAAGTATTTAAGATATTTAATAAAAAATTGTAATACTTTAATTATTGATAAATCTACTGTTGAAGAATATTTAGAAAAAGATTTTATTGAATTTAATGGGGTTAAAATTGATTGTATTACAGAATGATTTTAGCCTAGAATATATCTAGGCTATTCTATATAATGTTTTTTAATCTAATTGACTTTCATCTTCTTTTACATTAACTATTTCTTGTTCGTCTTGTTTTTCTTGGCTCTGTGCTTTGTCTTTTTTTGTTGTTTCTCTATCTATCGTTGCTTTTCCTATTTCTTGTTCTGTGAAAATTTTTTCATTATTTCCAAAATTAGATAAAACTATATCTAAATCTTCATCTGATATATCACTAAAGAAATCTTTATGTTTCTCATATATCTTTCTCAATTCTGAAACATCTGTTGTTCCTGCTTCTTCAAATATAGTTTGCAAAAATTCTCTACCTGTAACATTATCTTTATTTTTTGTTTCTGATTTTTCTTGTTCTAGTTTTTGTAAAAAATCTTGTACTGTGTCACAAACTAATTCGATATTTTCTTTTGATATACCAATGCTTTCAAAAAATGCTTTTCCTTCAGATAATAATTTTAATTTTGTATATAAATCAGTTTTTTCGATATGTAAATCCTCATTTTCATTTCTAGGTAATTCTGATAATTCTTTATACCTATTTAATGTTTCTTTTAAGTTCATTTGTTCATTTGCAAAATAGTCAAGATAATAATCTTTTACATTTGTTAGCATTTTAGAGACCAATTTTTCTTGTATTTCTGGTGGTAAATCATATATATTATTATGTCCTCGAAATACTTGTATTTTAAACTCATCAGTAATAATACAATTTAAAGAATTAAGTCCATACATGTCTATAATAGCAGAATCCACATTAACTTTATATATATCTGATAAAAAGCCATATCTCTCTGTTGTAGCAGAAATCATTGAATCCATCGCATCTGGCATAATTCCCATTTGTTTTAATAATTTAATTTCAGAAATATTAATCTGTTCTTTAACAATATCCATTTTTTCTCTTTTATCTTTTTCAATTTCTTGCTTTCGTTTTTCAGCTTTTTGCTTTTGTTTTTCATCATAAGTTGTTCTTGTTTGTTCATCTGACATATATAACTGTAAATTTTTATTATTAAATGAGAGTGTATCAATATTTATTCCTCTTTTAGCAAATGTTCTCTTTAATTCTTCTCTAATCAGATCATAATCAAGTTCTTCTGTTTTATATATTGTAAATCCATCTTCTTCTATCCTTGGAACAACTTTCTTTAATACATTTTCTATAACATCTACTCTTTCTCCTGTAAAACTATTTCCACTTATTAAAGGCTCATCTCCAATACCAATCCATTTATCAATTTTTCCTGTTAATAACGGTGGTTGTCCACATCTTTCAATCATTTCTGGATTCTCTTTACCAATTTCTTGTAAGATTTGTATATAATTGCCCAATTCTTTTAAATTGCTATAAATTACCATTTGGTCACTTCTATTACTTTTATTTGAGCAATATTTAAAATAACTAGGTATTTCTCTTTCATCACATTTATCTACAAATAATTTTGCTAACTGCATCAAATCTTGTTTGTTGCAATTTATATATAATCTTGATATAACATAATCTATATCATTCGGACTACCCATATGCCTAAATTGTCCCTTTTGGTTAAATCCTGGCGTCTTTTTATTCCAAAGTTCTTGTTCAGCTACTTTATCTATTGTTCCCACATTATTTTCAATTGCTGTTTGCTTTTGTATATAATCATAAAAACTCATTGTTTGACCAATAGATTTCATACCATCAACTAATTTTTTTATCATTTCATCATCAAAAGTAGGTTGCTCTACCCTACTAATAATATCTTTTAAATCAATATTTGACATATTTTTCCCTTCTTTTACTAATTTATATAGTTCGTAAAATTATTTTCTTTATGAAAGATATTAATTTTTTGAAAAAATTTTCTTTTTTTATTTCTACTGGTAGGTTATTATTCACTACTACATTGTCTTTCTCTTTATTTTTAAAAATATCATCTGGATTATATTTATTTGCTTTTTCTTCTTCTATTTTTTGCCTGTCATACTTTTCTTTTTCTTTTATTCTTTCCCTTTGATATGGTGTTGCCCAGTAATCTCTAAATATGACTGCAAATATATCTTTTGTTTCCTCTAATAAATTTTGTTCTTCAAAACTCTTGTTTATATCAACATTAAATACATAATCTTTGTCCATTTTCTTTTCAAAAGTTTCTAGCATTGTTTTTGGTATTTTGTTCACAC